>ENA-UPTF01000972-UPTF01000972.1-marine-metagenome-genome-assembly--contig:-NODE-972-length-19064-cov-2.988255_pt1 | contig 19064 bp, 13 predicted proteins | sample MGYA00238166_ERZ767019 | MGnify/ENA primary metagenome ERZ767019 (study PRJEB28930, sample SAMN06266391) | marine metagenome | isolation source: Sea water from 250 m depth | place: Atlantic Ocean | study... | reverse complement strand
AGACGGCGCGGCGTCTTTTGTCAGTGCCGACCGAGAGCGAGAGAAGGCCAGCGACATCCGCCTACCCGTGCGCGGGCTCCCGGACGAGCCGGAGCGGTACCCAGGCTGGCGCTTCGGCGTCAGGGCCACGTTCATGACTGTCGTCGACCCCTTCGCGGCGAAGCTCTACTGGGAGGAGATCGACGAGTACCTGAACCGGAAGAAGCAGCCGATCGTGGATGGCCGCCCGGCGATCACCCTCAGCAACCTGCACAAACGTCGTCGTCTCCTCCGGCGTCGGTGGTAAGCCGGTCAACACGAATGACAAGCGGCGAATGAGTGCGTGCGGTTCGGCGTTGCCCGCCGGAGAAAGACCCTCAGCCTCCAAGGCGGCCTGGATGAACTTGTCGATGTCGGTCTGCGCCCACTCGCCGTTCACCTTTGGCAGAACGGGAGAACGGATCGGCTGAAAACTCCACCACTGCTTACGGCGCTCACGAGTGGTTTCCCAAGAGGTGGCCTTGGCGATGTCCGCCTTGCTGGGCTGCTTGGATCGCGGGTCGGGAGCGCCCATCATGATCCATGTTTCGAAATTACCGATCACCAACGAGGACAATTTCGGACCACCCTTGGGCATTTTAAGTTCCTTGACCTCGTGGCGGATCGCCCGGAGCAACAGGCTCTCATCCGGCTTGCCAGCGACGATCACCGGCCCACTATCGCTGCCCTTGGCCAAGCCGCCCCGCCAATCCAGCGCAAGCCCGCCCTTGGCCTTATCGCTGCTGTTGTGGCACTCGTAGCAATGCTCGGCGAGGACGGGTCGAATGTTTTTCTCGAAAAACTCGACCTGCTCTGTCGTGGGAGTAGCCATCAAGCCAACTGCCGTAAAGCCAAAAGACAATAGTAGGCATTTCAAAAGCTGATGCATCACGGACGATTAGATGGCAGCCTCAGGAAATCCGCAACTGAAAAGGCGAAGTGTCCATCGAAGTTGCCGCTATCAAATAAAACGCAGACAGCAGACAGTGCCTTCAATTTATTCGGCGGGAAAACCTGCGCCTGGAGCTGGGCTCAGCCCTTCTTATATTTTGGGTTTTGAAACCTCAACGGATCCTCCTTCGGATCCTCCGGCGTGACACCGACAACCAGATCAAAATCGACGGTCAGTTCACCAGTCTTTGATCCCTTCAAGGGCTTGAACTCCTTAATGAGCATGTTCCTCAAATTCAGATCCTTGATTTCATTGATGGACCCATCCCGCTTGATCTTTGGATCGCCCTTCACGTAAAGCTGCGTGGTCAATACCCGATGCTTGCCACGGATCACGGCAAAGTGAATGTGTTGCGCCCTGCCGCCGTATGCAGGCGGCTTGACGGTCCTAAAGTAATATTCACCAGAGCTTCCGGTGATGAACCTTCCAAAACCCTGAAAGTTCTTGTCTCTTTTTGAACTTTTCGCGGTCTCCGAGTGAATGTACACGCCCTGACTGTCCACCTGCCATAATTCCACAATGGCGTTCCTGATGGGATCTCCCTTGCTATCGAGGATTTTCCCTCTGACATGTGACACCTCGCCAACTGCGGGGGTAATGGAGTCGTTGATACGAAGAAGGTCGTTGTCAGTGTCCAAAGGAAGATGATCCGGATAGAGGGGACCTTCGGTTTGCCTGGGCGTCAAAGTGAGGGCCTCCGCAAAGGCACCTCTAACCGTCCAGAATGCGGTAGTACCCAGGGCTGCTTTCTTCAGAAAACGACGTCTGCCGATGATATTCAGGTGTCTATTTTTCAACATTGTGTTCGTTAGTTTGATTTAATCCGATGGGTTTTTTGCCGCCCAGAAAACTACACTTTGAATAGGGTTTATCCAACAACTTCTTTGTGCCAATTACCGGGGTTTAATGGTCAGCCACAAGAGACGCCAACACCCTGCGGGTTCCCTTGAAATTACGGCGGCCGTGCATGGCGACGTAATTGTCAACCAAGGCAAGATCGCCGGCTTGCCATGGAATATCGAAGGTGACTTCGTCGGCGATGGCGCTCGCAGCAGCCACGTCTCCCGAATCAAGTGGCGCGCCGTCGCCGAAGGTAATCGCCCTGGCCGGATCGTTGCGGGTGTCTTTCCAGCCGTTGAAGGCAGCGATGAGTTGGTTGAAAAAACTGGCGCGCCCATCGCCAAGGTCGCGCACTGCGGGGAACACTGGCGTGGTAATTCGCAGGTCGCCATTCAGCTGCCACTCCCATGAATAACTCAGCTTGGCCAAGCGCGCCTCGGCGTCTTTGCGGGTGTCCACGCTGAAAGTGCTTTGCCAACTGCGTCCCATTCCGGACAATTTGTCCGCCTCAGTTGGCATCACGTTGGAATACTTCAAGCCCTTGTCCAAACAGGCGGCGGCAAACTGAAGGCGTTCTTCCTTCAGCCGCTCCCACAGGACATCCGAACGACAAATCGGCGTCGCCCCACCTTCAGCCGCAGCCTTTTGACAAAAGAAAATTAGTTTACTGGGATAAATAGGTGTCTGAGCCATCTCGTGATGTAAAAAGATTGTGATATCCGATGGCGCTTCATTCGCTGAAAACACCCGTGGTGTGAAGTTTATTCGATAGGCATTTGACAACGAATCGGCGTAGGAGAAATTTGGATAATTGAAAGCACGTACAATCGCATCAAAATCTTCCGGTGATGTCATTGGCAAACCTTGGACCAAAACAGCTCCGTGCTCAAAGGCCACCTTGGATAATTCGTCAGCAACTCCACTCGCCCATTCGCAACCTTCGGACAGGGAACCTTCCGGCGCCTTGATCGCCAATGGAAACGGCTTCCCGCCGTACTCGTGCTGCCCCGGAACGGTGAGAAGATTCATCATGTCAAAAACCATAGCGCTTGGCTTCCTCGTAAGGTTTCATCGCCTCGACCTCTTTCCCTGAACGCTGGGTGTAATCCTGCATGAACTGCTCAAGCGCTTCGAGCGAATCACGATGGTCAAACGCATCCAATGCAAAATCGTTATACTTCACCATCCACGTCCGAAGTTTTTGCCGAAGCATTTCAAGCGCCTGCTTGCTCGACTTGGAGGTCGCCCCTTGCTGTTTGTTCGCAAGCAAGTTTTCGAGACAAAACGGATCCTTTCTGAGATTGTAGAATTCCTCAACCGTTCGGTATTCGAGGTGATGCACGCGCTTGGCCAAGCTCGGAGTTTTCTCTCCCGCCCTTTTCATTGCGCGATATGTCAACCCCGCCATCGGCTCGGCCCGATACGTGCGTTTGCCATTGGACCACGCGTTAAAAATGTAAGCGTAATCTTTTGTGATGATCGATCGCATTGGATATGGATTGCGACCATGGATATGATGAAACTGCGCGAAGATGGCGTCACGACCACTCTGTTTTTCTCCATTCAACAAAGAAAAAAACGAACGGCCATCCAACTTCTCCGGCAGTGGTAAATCGACCGCCTCAAGCAGCGTCGGCAACAGGTCAACCGTCGAAATCATATGCTCACGATCAACTTGATTTTTTTGAGTTTGCTTGGGCCAACGAATGATCAACGGCGTTCGGGTGCTTTCCACATAGCAATTCGTTTTGGCAAACGGCACCGACATTCCGTGATCCGAAAGGAACACAACAACCGTGTCGTCGGTATTTTTCGTTTTGGCCAGCTCCGAAAGAATTACCCCCACCATGTCATCCAGTCGCCTTGCCGAGGTGCAGTACCCTGCCATCTCCTTGCGCACGTCCGGAATGTCGGGAAGGAATCCCGGCACCTTCACTTCACTGGGTTTGTAAGTGCGTGACGATTTTGTTCGCTCAAAATGTGGAGCGTTGGATTTTCCACCACCGTAGGGCCGGTGAGGATCATGTGAACTCGCCATCAAAAAAAACGGCTGCTGTGCCACTTTGGCCATTTGAAAAAACGACTTTGCGAATCGCCGATAAACCTCCGGATCGCGGCCCCAACGGTTCTCATCGCCCGTTCCCTGCCAGCGATAATTGACTGACCAATGAAAAACATCCTGCTGCCTCAGCGGCTTCCCAATCGTCCCGCAGAGATAACCTTCCTCACTGAGAATCGCAGGCAGAGTCGGCGTGCCGGGATTAATCCGCTGAAATCCCTCCGCACCGTTGTTGTGTGAATACAACCCCGTAAGCATCACACTCCGCGAAGGCGTGCAAACCGCGATGTTTACATACGCGTGCTCAAACCGAATCCCCTCCGAGGCCAGGCGATCGATGTTGGGCGTGATGTCCGGGCCAGCGCCACCTAAGCAGCCGGGCGTATCCCAGTTCATATCGTCCGCAACGATCATCACGATGTTGGGACGCTTCTCCGGTGCAACCTGCTGAGCCACAATGGTGCTGGCCAGGGAAAGACTGCACACGGCAGCACTCAGAACCGTAACCCAATATCTGCGGGACTGTTTTCTACTTGTGTGTTTCATATCCGCAAAACCGAACGAACCAAGGGTGATCGATTGCTGTAATTGAGAGACGAACTACGAGTCCATAAAATATCAACTAATCCATCGCGCTATGGCGTCCAGGGCTCGCGGTGGTACATTTTATTCAGTAGCTCGCTGGCCTCCTTGTCGCCGATAATCTGCTCTTTTTTAGGATCCCAATTCAGTGCACGGCCAAGCGTGTTGGAGACGTAGCCCAAGTGGCCCGGCGTGATGGAGCGGTGCGACGTCTCCGCCGGGCAGATGGCCGGCTTGCGGCTCTTCACGCACTCGAGAAAATTGCGAGTGTGGTTGGTTGACTTGTACGCCTTGAATTTTCCCGGGGTGAACCCGGACTTCAGCCAGTCACGGTTTGACGCGTCGAGTTTCCCCCGATTGACGTATACCCAACCGTCTTCACCGATAAACCTTGTGCCCATCTTGTTGTGTGTGCCGATGCTGGTTTGGATGCCGCCAGCGTACTCGCAATACACCTCGTAATGCTCCGGCGCCTTATACACCGGCACAGGACTCCAGGTGAAATTCTTCGCCTCAACGTTAATCGGGCCGCCCTGGTCTTCGCCGAGTCCCCAGTGGGCGATGTCATTGTGGTGACCGATCCAATCCATCAACTGGCCGCCACCGTATGCCAGGTGCACCCGCCACATTTGGTGATGGCGCGCGTGCACGTATGGCAGCATCGGCGCGGGACCGGTCCAGAGTTGGTAATCCTCCCGGCCCGAACGGTCCTCCTCGGTCGGATCGCCCTTGACCTTGTCCGGCCCCTTGGGCAAACCGACCTGCACTTCCTTGACCTTGCCGATTAGCCCATTACGGACGAGTTCCACGGCTTTTCGAAACACAGTTGCGGAACGCTGTTGCGAGCCGGTTTGAAAAATCGCCTTGCGCTTGGCCACCTCACGATAAAGCGCCTGGCCCTCGGCGAAAAAATGGGTGACCGGTTTTTCGCAGTAGATGTCCTTGCCGTTCCGAAGCGCCTTAAGCGCCTGCACTGCATGCCAATGGTCAGGCGTGGCAACAATCACGACGTCGAGGTCATCACGGGCGCACAGCTCCCGGTAGTCAACGTAAGTGTCGCAGGGCTTTGAGCCGTACTTTTTGCCGACCATCTCGGCTGCTGGTTTGCGGCCAAGCGCGCGGCCCTTCCCTTGTCCACGGTAGTGGGACTCATAGGGATCGCAGGTGGCGATTACTTGCGCTCTGGACTCGTTCAGGAACGAGTTCATTACGCCCACGCCTCGGCCACCACAGCCAATGAGGCCGACAGTGATGCGGTTGCTCGGCGCTGGTTTGTCCACTTGGCCAAGCGCGGATGAGGGAATGATCGTCGGCACAGAAACAGCAGCCAAAACGCTCGTTTTCAGGAAACAACGCCGGTTGGTCTTACTTGATTTAGTCATGGGTTACTTAGGTAGTTGTTGCTTGCCTGTTTGCCTTTGGCCTCAAAAACAGGCAATGACACCACAAGAGGCATCACGCGGGTAATTAAGCAAGATTGGCAGATTTGTTTGGTCATGCGACTTGCATGAAAAAAGGTGTTATCGTTTGGATAAAACCATTGGCTTGGAGGAATCCAAAGTCATTGCCTCACGTGTCTTCGTGCCGGGCTTGGCTTCGTTTCCGAGTTGGGTGACGGCTTGGGCAGCGAGTTGTTTCATCCTGACCATCACTTTGGGGTTCTCCTTCTGAACGTTGATCTTCTCACCGAGATCTGTTTTGAGATTCACCAACTTACCAGGTCGTCCACTGCCCTTGTTGTTCGGTGTGGTCCACGCTGGAAATGTGTTCTTCAAAGGAAGATGCCATTTCCAATCGCCCCAGCGGATGGCCTGAAGCTGGCGACGGCGATAATAAAAAAATGCCTCGTTTCGGGAGGATTCCTCGTCTCCGAATAACAACGGCGCGATGTTGTGCCCATCGATTTTGTTTTTGGACAGCTTGGCTTCACTAAGTGCGCAGAAGGTCGGCAAAAAATCCATGGTGCTGGCCAGTGCACTACATTTGCTGTCGGCAGGAATGCGGCCGGGCCAGCGGGCGATCATTGGCACACGCATGCCGCCTTCCATCGTGCTCCCCTTGTAACCTGACAAGGGCGCATTGGAACCGCCATTGCGGCCGTTGGAGCCGTTGTCCGAGGTGAAAATCACAACTGTGTTTTTCTCAAGACCGTGCTTTTCAAGCGCATTCAAAATCTGGCCGGTGGACCAATCGATCTCCTCCACCGAATCACCGTAACGCCCGTTGGCGCTTTTGCCGTGAAAGTCCTTCGAGGCAAAGAGCGGGAGATGTGGGAAAGTGTGCGGTAGATACAGTAAGAACGGTCGCTTGCGATTGCGTTCGATAAAGTTTACCGCTTCCCTTGTGTAACGCTGCGTAAGTGTGGCTTGATTGGCCGGTGCTTCGATCACATTATTTTGTTTTACCAACGGCAAAGGCGGATCACCGCGACGTTTGCTGGCCATGTCATTGGAATAGGGAATACCATAGTATTCATCAAAACCGTGCGCAGTGGGCAGATGCGGCGGTTGATCGCCAAGATGCCATTTGCCAATGCATGCGGTGGTATAACCCTCGGCCTTGAGCGCCTCAGGTAAAGTCAACTCGTTGGGGCTGAGCCCACGACGACTGCGCGGGATGAGCACCCAGTGCCCGGTGAAATCCTCGTGCATCCCCACCCGCCGCGCGTAGCAGCCGGTCATCAGGCTCGCACGCGAAGGGGTGCACACGGGGCTAGAGGAATAAAAATCAGTGAACCGCATGCCTTCGCGCGCCAGCTGATCAATACGAGGTGTGCGGTTTTGCTTCGACCCATAACACCCCAGGTCGCCATACCCGAGATCATCACAAAAAATCAGTACATAATTCGGTGCAGCTGAAAGTGAAACCGCCGCAATAAAAAGCGCGAACAAAACTTTCATAAATTTTTCTGGAGTCGTCTTATGCGAGAAAGCCTTTGAGAGAACCGTTGCTATCTCCGAGTCGGTTGGTTTTCACGCCCATGATTTGGGCCATGGAAACCCAGAGATTGGCGATGGGGGTGCCCTTGGCGTGCTGTTGGTGACGGTTGGTTTTTAGAAGACCACCTGCACTGCCGGCAATCACGGTGGGCAGATTGGTGCATTCGTGCAACATACCGCTGCTGAGGCCGGAGCCGTAGGTAAACATCATGTTGTCGAGCAACGTTCCTTCACCTTCCTGGATGGCATCCATCTTGGCACTGATGCGCGCGAATTGGCGCATGTGAAAATGATCGAGTTTCTCGAGATCACCCAGTACCTCGGCATTCTTTTGATTGTGTGTCCAGCCGTGATGATCGATGGGTTTCACAAACACATCCTCGAACATCAGCGGCGTGGACCAGCGCTCAGGCGCAACCATCATGGAACTCACGCGCGTGAGGTCAGTTTGCAGTGCAAGAATCATCAAATCACCCATGATCTGAATGTATTCATCACGGCGCATCGTGGTCCAAAGTTTTTCCGGCTCCTCAAGGTCAATGTCGCGAATATCCACCTGCCGCTTGGTGATGCGCTCGATTTGCTGCTCCACAGTACGCACCGAGTCCATATACTCGTCGAGCTTGTGGCGGTCGAGTCGACCGAGTTTACCCTGCAAATCTTGGGCATCGGCCAACACGAGATCGAGCAGGCTGCTGTTGGCGCGATGTTCCTTTACATTGAACAAACGCTGGAAGACCTTGCGCGGATCCTTGATGGAACGCGCCACATGGCCGTGGCCGTACCAAGAGATATTGTCGAAATAAACCGACTCGCGGTTGTCGGTAAAGCTGTTGCATGAGAGCTCAAGCGAACGGAAGGGCGTAGCCTTGCCGGCGGTGTCGGCAATGACCTGGTCGATGGTCCGCTTGAGGGGATAACCCGCGGGTGAAAGTTCATCAGGCGCAGCGGTGCTGAGGTAACACGCGCCGGCCTGCGCGTGCCCATCGGTCCCCGGCACTTTCACGCGATCAAGATTAGTGAAGAGTGAAATCTTTTTGCGTAGAGGTTCCAACGGCTGGAGCGTACGACTTAAGGCGAAGTTGTGGCCGGTCTCAGCCGGGTGCCACGCCGTTTGCGCCACGCCGTTAGGCGTGTAAAAAAACGCCACGCGCTTGGGCGGCTGTACGGACTTCGCACCGCTGGCCTGCATCGCATCAAGTAACGGCAGCGCCAGTGCCGCGCCGCAGCCGCGCAGGAAAGTACGCCTCGGGATTTGCGTTTCTTTCAGTACATTCATTTGCTTTCGTTCTGCCCGGTTTTATGCCGGAACGGGAGGCTCTTGGCAATCTCAACCACCACGGTGGAGAAGCGCCCGTGATCGGCCATGACCCGCCGGGTGATTTTGTCGATCGAAGGCTTGTCGGTAACCTTCAACTCGCGGCCGAGCGCGTAGCTCAACAGATGCTCGCTGAAGGCGCGCATGAATTTTTCCGGTTGCTCCAGAATGGCGTCCTTGAACGCCTCGATATCCTTGAACTCAGCCTCGCCGAACAGTTTGCCACTGGAGTCGATAGGCAGGCCACTGCTGTACTTTTCGCGCCAACGCCCGATGGGATCGAAGCTCTCCAACGCAAAACCCAGTGGATCGATGCGCGCGTGGCAGCTAGCACAGGTCTGGTCAGTGGCGTGTTGCTTGAGGCGCTCGCGAATGGTCAGGCCCTTGGCCTCGATGGCCGCATCATCCGCCTCGATCTCCGGGACCACATCGGGCGGCGGCGGTGGTGGATCATTGAAGATCGTCGTAGCCACCCACGCGCCACGCTTGATGGGGCTTGTGCGCAATGGCGTTGCTGTCATCGTGAGCACCGCAGCAGTGGTAATCACTCCGCCCTCCCGCCGACTATGCAATATTCGCTTACGGAAATTCTGTGTGTTGGTGTTAAAACGGTTGCGATTTTCTTTGCTTCCAAAAGGGCTCCCTGGAGACGTGTACCAAGCCTGCAACTCGTCAGAACGGTATGAGTAGTTGCTGTCGACAAACAGCATGATCGAGCGATCCTCCACCTGCACACTTTCAAAAAGCAACAGCGGCTCCACCATGGTTTGCAGACCGAACTTCCACTGCTCACAACCGATGCGAGAGTAGTAAACCTGAAACCGATCAAAGTCCGGCACGGCGGTGGTGAGTTGGTCCAGCCGCAGCCATTGGCGCGCAAAGTTCTCGGAGAGAGCGCGGCTACGGTGATCATTTAGCATGCGACGCACCTGTGCCTCAAGCACCTCAGTGTTGCGCAATTCACCCTTGCGCACGGCCGCCATCAGGGACTCATCGGGGATGCTGCTCCAGAGAAACAACGCCAGGCGCTGCGCCAACTCATAGTCACTAGCTGGTGCCATCTTACCAACGCCATCCTTGGATTCCACCACGTAGATAAACTTCGGTGAAGCGAGCACGGCCGCCACGACGGACTTCATCGCCTGCGTATATGAGCCGGTACGTTTTTGCTCAGCGGCATGAAACGCCGCGTAGCGCCTCAGTACAGCGTTCTCCACCGGCGAACGAAAGGCTCGCTCCAGAAAGATACGCAGCCGCGTCTCTACCGGTTTCCCGTTATCCTCGAAAAACGTGTTACGCAGGCCCGAATAACCGTCAAACTCCGGACTGTTCACAATCGAACGCCCCAGCTTTAGCAAGCTCTCCAGCAGGATAGGTGCAATACTCAACTGCTCACCCTGATTGTTGAAGCCGTGCTCGGCCTGAAGATCAATAGCAAAGGGGTCGACACCCTTAAGGATTTGTTTCTCCACAATGTTTTTACCCAGTGTACGGTTGCCCGCATTTACTGTATCAGGCATGCGGCCAATGGAGGGATCGAAATAGTTACTGGAACGAATCACCTTCTCCGGTAGCGGATAAATGTCGCCGCGCAATTGCAACAGATCGCGCACCGCGTTGTTGTACTCGTAGCGATTCAACCGGCGCATCACAACCGGCTCGAGCTCCATATTTGATTGCACATATTCGTCCACTAAGTCGTCGAAAAAGTGTGCAAGCTTTGTACGTTCGACCTTTGTCGGCTGCTTCTCGTCCTCCGGCGGCATCTCCGCCTTGGCCATCATCTCCGCCGCGTGCCGCGTAATCTCGATGTGCTTCAGGAAATCCGCGCGCTTGACCAATGCCTCGAGGTTCACCTTGCCCTTCACCTTTTTCACTCCGTGACAGCGAAAACAATACTGCTTCATCATGAAGCGCGCGTCGTCTAAATTAAACAGGGCCTCTGCCGTGGGCTTGATCTCCTCGGGCATCTCTGATTTGGGCGAAAGATCGGTCAGCTTCAAATAATCCAAGCCATACAAATAACCCTTCCCCTGAAACTTCTGTGCCTTTGGGTTGCCTCCGATAAGCTTGATAACCAGACGCTGAGCACCTGCCTTCATCTCAAACTCGCCCAGTTCACGCAACTCAGCCAGTTTCACACGCGGCGAATACAAATCCAGCTGCGGCTCAATCACCTTACCGTTCAGCTGCACCTCGAAAACCCCGTAATCGGGGGCTGAAGTCCACTGCATCGCCAGCGTGTACCTGCCCGCCTCGGAAATATCGAACTGGACCGCGTTTGATTCCTCCACCACGCCGTCCCAGAGCAGGTGGCTGTCCCCGCGCCAGCCTTCACCATACCCGCGCATTTCCTGTGGTCGCGCCTTCCCTTCCGTGCGCAGATGCAGTTCCCCTTCATAAATCCCCTGCGACGCCACCGTCAGCTGCTTACCGATGGAATGATAATCAAACCGCTCCGCCGCTTGACCAAGCAGTTGAGCAACCGAGATAAGGCAAAAAATTGTGAACTGGCGGACCACGCGTAAATCATACGGTGATAGGTTGACCTAGACAATGAAAACCAAGCAACCCCTCAGCGATTCAGAGTTATCCGACTGCAGCCGCCTAAAACTACTCCATCCTCAATAAATGAAAGGAAAATCTATCAAAGGTTCATTAGTTTTTTTGAAGGAAGCTTTTACTCCGTATCACTTCCTTGAGTAACGGCTTCAGTCTGAAGTTCTTTTTCGCTGTCTTGTTTATGATTCGATCGATGGTCAGCGTATCGCCAGGCGTCAATTCGCGGGAAAGCGCGAACCGCATTAGATGAGCCGTGAAGGCTTTGGCAAATCGGCGGTCTTCTTTTGTGATCGATTCTTTAAAACGGACAATGTCTTTGAATTCATATTTCCGTAGCAACATGCCACTGGCATCGACAGAGCGACCGTTTTCGTATTTGTCACGCCAGCGGCCGGTGATGTCGAAATTCTCCATCGCAAAGCCAAGTGGATCTAACCTCGAATGGCAGCCGGCGCAGTCGGGATTTTCACGGTGCTTGGCGAACTTTTCTCGAATAGTCAGGTTCTTATCTGAAGCATCTTCGTTCAGCGGCGGAACATCATTTGGTGGAGGCGGGGGTGGGTTGTTAAAAATAACCTCAATAATCCATGCGCCACGAGCAATCGGATGAGTCCGGCGCGGACCAGAGGTCATGCTCAGCATCGCGGCACTGGTGATTACGCCACCGTAACGCGGATCTTTTGCTGCCACTCGTTGAAATGTCCCGCCTCGAAGTTTGTTACGCATCTCGTCGTCATAACGGCGGTTCATCTCCTTTTGCACCTCATCTGGATTACGCGGTTTAGGAAGTTGGTTCAGCCTGTCCTTATCTTGATTTAACGCCTTCGCCAAAGCCTCCCTTTTCGCCGCTACCTCTTTTCGGGCGGACTCCAGCTCGGGAGCGATCGAACGATAGTGCCCGGCCAAGGTGAGAGTTTGTTCATGTGAACGTTTTGCTGCATCTGTCTGCATGGCCGCAACAACTGGAACCGGAAGCGGCACTGACTGTGTCCTGAAATAAAATGCGTAGCCACCACCTCCGTTTGCAATCTTGAAGAGCAGCTTGTTTTCACCCTTGGCCAGGCTCACTCGAACTTTGTCCTGATCAGGTGCCACTCCTCGGGTGATTTTTTTATCGGTGATCAACCTGCCATTTAGCCAAAGTCTAAAGCTGTCATCGGTACCAAGCGAAAGCTCCAATTCCCGCGCTGCGCCAGATTGGATCGTGCGGTAAAGATAGGTCGCACTGTTTCCTCCGCTTAGATTGTGCACCTTTCCATCCACAAAATTTTCGGCGAGTTCCCACTTCAGCTTGCCGTAAGTTTTTTTCAAATCGACATCTGTTTCGATGATAAACGCCTTGGAGTGAGCTTCGTCGAAGTTACCCGCACCAAATGGCCCAATTCGGTGCCAAGGTGAAAGTGCCACACTATCAGCCAACGCCTTCTGTTGAGCAGCTTCCCACTGCGCTTGGCCCTCAGCTAAATCAATCTGCTCCGCTTTCTTTTCCATGATTGAAGGGATGCTGTTCACAAAATCATCCAAATGCGCCTGGGCGGACTTGATTTCCTCCTGGGCAGCCTTGCGCTCGGCTTCGATCGGCTTGTTCTCCTCGATAATTTTTTTCTCATCCACCTTCGGCGCCTTGAGGTCGCTGGTGTACCAGTCTTTCAGAAAATCGCTTTGGTAACTGAAGGCGGGCTTAATGAGCTCGGCAATGGGGCGATCCTCGACAAAGACCGCGTCAAAGAGCAGCAACGGCTCACAGAGCATCTGCAGGCTAGCGGGGTGATTTTTGTCGAGCATGAACAAACGGTGTTTCTTGGGATCAGGCGTAGCAGCTAGGATGTTCTCGAGTTGCATCCACTGCACGGGGAACGTATCGAGGAATCGCTCGATCTTCGGATCGGCCAACATGCGATCGATGGTCTTGTCCAACACCTCGGGCTCGATCAAGTCGCCGTTGCCAGCGAGGCGCAACAGATCAGCGTCAGGCGTGCTGGCCCAGAGGAAAAAGGAAAGATTGGAGGCCAGCGTATAGGCCTTGGCATCGGTGGCAGGATAGCGATAGAGGAACATCGGCGAGGACAGTGCGGCGGAGGCGACCTTTTTCATGCTGTCGGTAAAGGACATCTCCTGCTTCATCTTGGCTAACGCGTAGGCGGTGTAGCGGTCGACCGTGGCGGCCTCAACCGGCCCGCGGAAGGCTCGCTTCAAAAAGGCCGCAATACGCTTTCGCGTACCGGCCGACAGATCGGTGCCCTCGGCGGGGGGCTTGAAGAAGGTGTTCCAGATGCCAACAGTGTTTTCGTTGAAGTCCGGGCTTTCGACTATGGATACGCTGAGCCTCAGGAAGGCATCGAGCAGCAGCGGCGAGAGCGTGAGTTGATTGGCTTGGTTGTCAAAGCCGTGCGATGCGCGCAGGTCTTTCGGGAAGGCCTTCACCTCACGCAGGCCGTCGGCAGGGTTAAGAGTGAGCGAACGTACATTAACGCGGTCAGGCATCTTAGGTGCATTCAGGTAGATGGTCTGGCGCGTCATTAGTTTTTCCGGCAACGCAAACACATCACGGTTCAGTTGGAAGAGGTCGCGCACGGCATTGTTGTACTGGAATCGATTCAGGCGGCGGAGCGGTATGTGCGCACTCTTGGCCGTGGCGGTGGCGGCGAGCAACTGAGCCTTAAGCGTGGCAAGCAGGTCCACACGCTGTGCCTCGGTCAGCCGAGGCTCGTCCTCCGGCGGCATGTCGGCCACGTCGATCACCTCGATCAATTGCTTGATCAATTCCGGCTTGGCGAGGAACTGCTTGGCGTTAGCGATCTCCTTGAGATTGACCTTGCCTTTTACCTTTTCTCCGCCGTGACATTTCACGCAGTTCTTGGCAAAGAGCGGCTTTAGGACTAGCTCAAACTCATCGGCCGCCGGGGCTGCGAGGATAGAGAGAAACGACAGAAGCAGAACGCCCTGTTGAATGAACCGTCGGGCAAACATCAGCAAACCTATGTCCACATATCAGAGACCACACCGGTGCTGTCCGCGAACGATTCCATTTCCAGCCCCATCAGCTTCGCGACCGAAAGCCATAGATTGGAGTTCAGCGTGCCGCTTTTGCACTGGATAAACCGACCCTGCTTTATCTGACCTTGGCCGCGCCCGGCCACGATCATCGGCAGGTCGTAATACTGATGCGTCGAGCCGTCGCCCAATGCCGCTCCGTACGTCACCAGCGAATTGTCGAGCATCGTGCTACCGTCCGACTCCTTGATCTCCTTCATGCGCTTGAGAACATAGGCATATTGCTGCATGTGGAAGATGTCGATCTTCTGTACTTCAAGATAACCCTTTCCCTTCTGATTATGGGTCATGTTGTGATGCTGCACTGGTTTATCGAACACCCCCTCGTACATCAAAGTGGCGTCCCAGCGCTCCGGCCCGATCATGAATGTGGAAATGTTAGTGATGCCCATCTGGAACGCCAGAAGCATCAGGTCCGCCTGCAGGCGGATGTACTCGCCGCGCGGCAATATTTCATTCTTCGGCACACGAATGTCCGCTTTGGTCAACAGTTTCTCGAGCCTGGTCATGCGTACTTCCACGTCGCGAATCATGGTCATGAATTCATCGAGCGTAGCTCGGTCTTCCGTAGCCAGTTTTCGTGAGAGCGATTTCGCATCGGCCAACACAAGATCCGTGACCTCGGTCACATGCGACCGAAAACTATCCTTTGCGAACAAACGTTCATAGAGCTTTTGAGGATCCCGGATAGACGGCGCAATCTTGTCTGGCCCATACCATGAGATGTTGTCAAAATAAATAGACTCCTTGCCAGCGGTGAACCCGTTGCAACCGATCTCAAGCGTTTTAAACGCCGTCGTGTGCCCAACCTTGTCGCCAATCACCTGATCGAGACTGCGCCCGTTTGGATGCTTGATCCCCTGCTCGGCCGCCTGAACCGGCGACAAACTCGTGAGATAACAGGACGCCCCCTGCGCATGCACATCCTGCCCGTTCTTGAATGTACGGTCCAAGCCGGTGATCAGGGACACATCCTTCATGTGATCCTTCAGTGGTTGCATCGTCGAGGTCAGCTCCAGCGGATAAATGCCGGGGGAGTTCTCCTTACGCTTCTGGTTCTTCGTCTTGTCGGCATTGAACCCACCAACAAAGTCTGGCAACTCGCCGCTTTCCTCTCCCGGAAAAAAACACCGCCTCACGATGCCGTTAGGGATATACATGATCGCCAGCTTTTTACTGGGCTTGGCCACCTTGCTTCCAGCGCCAAACACGCCCGGCATGGAATGCAAAAAAGGCAGCGCCACAGCCGCTCCGTTGGCTTTCAGAAACTTTCTCCTCGAAAAATGAGTCCGGTTCAACATGACATTAAGTATACCGCAGAAAAATCGACTTTCGCGCTATAGGTCGATTTATGCAAGCGAATCGTTTGTCAGACGATCTGCTGATAAATTTTATTCGACTTTCACTAATTTATTGCCACTTATCATCCCGCATAAAATTCCGGGCCAAGAGCGTTTTCCATCTTGCCGCAAGGGTTACTTGCGCTTGATGCTGTGCTTGTCGTATAGGCGTTGCCAGTACTCTTTCCAGTAGGTGTCGTAGTAGTCGTAGGCGGCTTTTTGGATATGCGGCAAATCGGTGACTTTGATTAAATTGAGACTGTAGTCTTTAAGATGGGCCTGGCCAACGCGCTTGCGGGGTGAGATAAATCGCCACTCCGACTTTCCCAGAACATCCTCACAGAGCTTCGCTCCGACGGGATCATATTCGATAAGTTGCTCTCGGGTGTGGATGTGGTTATGATCATGATCCATCGTTCGGTTAGTGTTGAACCAACACTGATAAATTTCCGCCCAATACTCGGCGCGGTTCTTGGCAGCGTAGCATTGCTTCGGGCCACCAAAATAAATCAGCACTTTGTCGTTTTTATTAACCATGACCCTCGCGTTTGCCTTTTTACCATTCAAAAGAATGTCACCCTCGTTTAGGCATTTTCGGAGGAGTTCTGGGGATTCGTTGGGGAATGACTTTTTAAGAGCGGCAAGTAGTTTAATAGGAGATTCACTCTTGATACGACGATAGCGCTGGGCCGCCCGGCCGTCATTCCAAATACCATTCTTCTTTACGTTTTCAAAGGTGGCCGTCAGTCGTTTCTGGAGAGCCTCATCGAATCCGGCACCGTGCACCACGTGGCCGAACTCGTGGACAAGAATGCTCTCCAGCTGCATCCCCCCCTCATATTCCAGCACATCTTCCTCTGCAAAAACAACCGTTGGCCTCGAGCCAATGTGCGATAGAAAACCGCGCTGACGCCAGTTGTAAAAATCCAGTTCCTCGCCTTTTTTTCCGGTTGTGAACTGTGGAAGTTGTGAAGTGAGTTCATCATGCCCGATCAGAAGACACAGCACCTTTTTTTTACGAATACGTTCTGCAATCCCTGGCTTCATGCTTCGCATCAGCATATCAAACTGATACGCCGTCTCCTGATGCGCCAAGTCAGAGACCTTGGCCGAAGTAGCGATAAGGATATTCTGAACCAACGTCGCCTTCCTATAAAAGCTAGTGTCGAGTTTGTACTCACTCGCCTGCGACTCTGTCAGTGGTTTAACCTCATAGATCGCCTGCGCGCTGAAACAGAAGCCGCCTGTCAGTAATACAATAAAAACAAGTTTCATATCCTCATCAAATAAACTTCAAAGCGAGCTTTACCGCCTCGAACAGGCTGCTGGGGTTCGCTTGACCAAGACCGGCGATGTCGAGGGCTGTGCCATGGTCGACCGAGGTTCGAACGATCGGCAAGCCAAGCGTGATGTTCACCGCTTCATCGAAACAAAGTGCCTTGAGTGGGATGTGTCCCTGGTCGTGGTACATGCAGACGAACAGATCAGTCGCACGACGCTTGTCCGGCAGAAACGCGGTGTCCGGCGGGATTGGCCCTTCAACATCAAAACCCTTGGTCCGGGCCGCCTCAATCGCGGGAAGGATCACCGCTTTTTCCTCGCCGCCGAACAAGCCGTGCTCGCCCGCGTGTGGGTTGAGGCCCAGTACGCCGATCTTTGGCTCACTGCCGCGAATGCGCCGCATCGCCTGGGCCCCCAGTTCGAGTGTCTCGAGAATGCGCTCTCTGGTGAGCAACCTAGGCACCTCCGCGTAACCGACATGCGTGGTCACAAACACACATCGTACCTCGCTTGAAAATTGCAGCATGCAGGAACGCTGCGCATGCGTCCTAGACGCAAAGATTTCTGTGTGACCTGGAAACGAAATTCCTGCCGCGTGCAATGCCTCCTTGTTCAGCGGCGCAGTCGTCACCGCGGCTACCTGGCCACCAAGAGCGGCGTCAATGGCATTCTCGACGTAGGTATACCCCGCACGCCCAGTCGCGGCATTGACGGTGCCGGTTTCAAAGTCTATCAGGTCGATTGCGCCTATATCGAACACGCTCGGTGCGTCGGCCTCGCCCAAGCCGGCGACAACTTTATCCGGCTTGATCAAACGGCACTGCACTGCCGCCTGGTCCAACACGGCGGCATTCCCGAATACAACTGGTGTACAGAGCCGCGCGATTTCCTCGTCGTGCAATAAATGCAGGCAAACCTCCGGCCCCACCCCTGCGGGGTCACCCATCGTCACGGCTATTTTCGGGAGGCTCATCTATCCACGTGTCGCCAGCCTTATTTCAGTCCCAAGGACCGGCGAAGTACCGGTTCAAAGGCATCGGCCTGACGGACGAAGCCAAGGTCGTTAGGATGCGAGGAATCGGTAGTCCCCTCGGCATCGTCTCCTAACAGATCATCGCCGCTAAGATAGTGAAGATGTTTCATGCCAACCGACTTGAGTTGCTCGTAAGCCTTTTGCAAAGCCTCATGGTTGTCGTCATGAAACTTAGCTCGCCCTGGTACAAGCCACGAGTTGGCAAACCGCCGATCCTCCACCAGCACGATTGGTGTGTCGGGTCGGGCTTTACGAAGTTGATTCACCAAAGGCACACAACGCTCGGTGACCATCGCCGCATTCATATTTGGCAGGCAATCGATGATGTAGCAGGCCGCATCCACATCCACCATCAGATCGCCCACCTCCTTGTGCATTTTTCCGTTGCCTGAAAAGCCAATGTTGATGACTGGCATCTCGAGTCGTCGACCTAGGATCGCCGGGTGTGCCATGCCTGGCCGCGAGGCGCAAGCACCATGCGTGATTGATGTGCCATAAAAAACCAGCGGCTTGGCCGAGCGCGGTGCCAACGACTCAAACTTCGCCCCTGTCAACACACCGATCTCCAGCGACTCGGTGCCGTTGTACAGTGGCAGGTAGACCGCATACTCCCGCATGCCCGGCGCAATGCCGGTCAGCAAGACAGCCTGCATCTCCTGTTTGTTGGGACGCGTGGCAGCGGCCCAACGCCATTTGCCGGTGTCATCGCGCGCATATAAATCCAAGCCACTCACCCCACTGGGCGGCATGTGGGGCATGCCCAGGCGCGAACTAAGCAACTTCCACCTCGCGTGGATGGCGGTAGAATCCGTTTTAAAGCGAACCATCATCCCGGCGCTGTGCCGACTAAGGTTCCAAACCGCTCCTGTCACCCTGCCTTCCGCCTTGGCCGGAAAACGATCGAACCATCGTTTGCGCTTCTGGTCCTCCCAGGCGCGACCCTCAACACCCCACTTAGTGACGTCATGCCAGGCAACGTTGTCCTGAGCCAAGGCTACATCAGTGGCGTATACAAAAAGAAAAATAATAATGTGCTTCACGGTTCTATCTGTGGATTATTCTGACTTCTGTTTCTGCGGGCTAGGT
>ENA-UPTF01000971-UPTF01000971.1-marine-metagenome-genome-assembly--contig:-NODE-971-length-19074-cov-2.800390_pt1 | contig 19074 bp, 17 predicted proteins | sample MGYA00238166_ERZ767019 | MGnify/ENA primary metagenome ERZ767019 (study PRJEB28930, sample SAMN06266391) | marine metagenome | isolation source: Sea water from 250 m depth | place: Atlantic Ocean | study... | reverse complement strand
ATCTGGTGATTCGGCCCACACACCAGAGTTACCACCGAATCCAAATCCGAATTCTTGGAATGGATCTGCCCAGTAGCGGATTACATCGTAAGGACTTTCACCAATGTTTCCGCGGGCATTGCCTTGGGCAAAAGTTTGAGCTGACAGCACTACTGTCACTCCCAGAATGACTAGCCTGGAAAAATTTCGCATGGGGGAACAACCTCTATTTATGAAGCCCGTAGGCTTTTTTACTTTTTGAATTCAGGCTGCTTATCATGACAAATAATTGCCGCCAGATTCAATATTTCCGATGAAATCACAAAATGTTGCAAATCCTCCTCAAACCCTCGTTATCGTTGGCTTCCAGCGAATTGACTTGGGTTTGGGTGGTGATAAGCTTTGGTATCACTTTTTCATACAGAAAATTTATTCATTTCAATAACAAAAATGCCCAACTAGGTGGAGGGATCAATGCCAAAAAGATTAAAAGTTAGAATACATTGTTTCATTCTACTTATTTCCGGAATCCTCATCACTCCGGCACTTGCACAAGAATTCGAAGTGCCTCGCACTGAATGGGGTGTTCCTGATTTTCAAGCCGTGTGGAAACACATATCAATTATTCCTTTTGAACGGCCCAGAGAACTCGGTGAAAAGCGTTTCTATACCGAAGAAGAAGCTTTGGAAATTGAGATGGCTGAACAACAACGATTTGATGAAGATAACGAACCACTCGATCCAAATCGTCCTCCACCGGAAGTAGCAGAGTCACTACCACCAATTGGTAATTACGATTTGTTTTGGCGGGAAGATGCGCAGTTCATTCCAACTATAAATGGTGAAATGCGCACCTCTGCGATCATCGACCCTCCAAACGGTCGAATACCGGAAATCATGCCTGGCGTTATGGAGAAGTTACGGGCACGACGCGCTAATTTGCCTGGTCGAAATGACGGACCGGAAGGTCGAGGACTTCCAGAACGTTGCTTAGTTGGATTTGGCCCGACCGCTGGGCCAGTTATGCAACCGGTTATCTACAACTCAAATCTACAATTCATACAATCTCCGGGCTACGTCACCATCGTAGCTGAAATGGTTCACGATGCTCGCATCGTTAAGATTACTGATCAGCGCGATCCTGCTGCGGAAGCCGCGGCAACTGTGCAAGAAAAATGGATGGGAGACTCCATTGGTCACTGGGATGGGGACACCCTAGTTGTTGAAACAAAGTACTTTAACGACTGGCATACATTGCGTGGATTACCAGTTGATAACCTTACTGTTACCGAAACATTTCGACGAGAAACAGATAGCAAATTGATCTACGGATTTAGAGTGAGTGATCCCAGCGTATTTGCTTCGGACTTCTATGGCGAATATCCCTTATCTCGTCTAGACGAAAATCTATACGAATATGCCTGTCATGAAGGTAATTACGGCATGGTAGGAATTCTGGCAGGCGCAAGACAGCTGGAAAGACAAACTGTGGAAGAAAGCGGACAGTAAATATTTCTAAACACAGAAAAAAGCCGAGAATTAGTCTCGGCTTTTTTCTTTAAAATATTCCACCTGCATAAGTTATCAAAAAAATTGCATCGGAAGAGCAGAATCAATTCCTACTCTTGCAACTTATCACTTAAGCTTACAATTAGAATTATTCACTAATCAGTTTTATATGAACAACTGATTTTTCGAACAATAAGACGAATCTATGTGAAGTTAAAACATCCTGGTTGTAATCAGGATTGATTTTTCTTATCCAGTCGCCGTGCATGCAGTATCGGTTCGGTGTAACCATTAGGCTGACTCAGCCCGTCAAACACTAATTCACAGGCCGCTTGAAAAGCTATTGAATCGGAGAAGTTTGTTGCCATCGGTTCATATAATGGGTCATGTTGGTTTTGTTCGTCTACAACGCCAGCCATTCTTTCCATGGTTTCCTGTACTTGTTCTTTAGAGCACAAACCATGGTGTAACCAGTTTGCCATGTGCTGGCTGGAAATTCTTAAAGTGGCGCGATCTTCCATTAAGCCAATATTATTAATGTCAGGAACTTTGGAACAGCCAATTCCCTGATCGACCCATCGTACAACGTAACCAAGTATTCCCTGAGCATTATTATCTAGTTCATATTGAATCTCTTCTGTACTTAATGAACTTGGATCTTTCAGTAACGGAATCTGCAAAATATCATCAATGTTTGCCGCAGCTCGCGACTTCAATTCATCCTGCCGCGCGAAAACATTTACTTGATGGTAATGTATTGCATGTAAAACCGCTGCCGTTGGAGATGGCACCCAGGCTGTATTGGCTCCCGCCTGTGGATGGCTAATTTTTTGTTCCAGCATGCCAGCCATAAGATCTGGCATGGCCCACATGCCCTTACCTATTTGCGCCTTACTCTGTAGTCCGCATGACAGGCCAACATCCACATTGCTGTCTTCATAGGATGCAATCCATTTTGCCGCTTTCATCTTGGTTTTCGGAATTATTGGTCCAGCTTCCATACTGGTGTGAATTTCATCACCGGTACGATCAAGGAATCCAGTATTAATGAAAACAACTCTTTCCCTCGCTGCCTTGATACAAGTCTTTAGGTTTAAAGTTGTTCGGCGTTCTTCATCCATGATGCCGACTTTAAGCGCATTATTTCTAATGCCGAGAAATTTCTCGATTGCGGCAAACAGTTCACAAGTAAACTGAACTTCGACCGTTCCATGCATTTTTGGTTTTACTATATAAACACTTCCAGTGCGGGAATTGCGTAATAAATTTTTACCATCGATATCCAATATTGCGATGGCACTGGTAATTACTCCATCTAAAATGCCTTCATAAATTTCAGTGCCGGTTGCATCTATGATCGCGTTGTTCCGCATTAGGTGACCAACATTTCTAATCAATAACATGCTACGACCTGGCAATGTAAAACGGCTTCCGTCAGGCGAGTTAAACTCGCGGTCGGGATGCAGGATACGGGTCATTTCCTTATCACCTTTAATAAAAGTATCCGCCAGATCACCATTAATAAGTCCCAGCCAATTACGGTAAACCTCGACCTTATCTTCCGCGTCGACTGCTGCTATTGAATCTTCACAATCCTGAATAGTGGTTAATGCTGCCTCCAAGACAACGTCTTTAACCCCCGCTGCGTCGCCGGACCCAATTTCGGAATCGCGATCGATCTGTATATCGATGTGTAAATCATTGTTTACCAACAAAACGTTGGATGGAGTAGCTTCATCTCCAACAAAGCCTTTAAATTTTTCAGGGTTTGCTAGTCGACTTGCAGAACCATCATCAAGTTGAACTGAAAGAGCGCCGCTTTCTATTTGATAAGCAATGGCACCTTTGTGAGAGCCATTGGCTAGAGGGCAGGATTGATCGAGAAAATTGCGAGCAAAGGCTATGACCTTATCACCGCGCACGGGATTGTATCCTCCTGCTCTTTCCGCCCCTTGGTCTTCCGGAATAACATCTGTACCGTAGAGAGCATCGTATAAAGATCCCCAGCGTGCATTGGCAGCGTTCAAAGCAAATCGAGCATTTTTCACCGGGACTACAAGCTGAGGGCCTGCTTGATTAGCAATTTCAGAATCTACATTGGCGGTGCTAACAGAAAAATCATCGCCTTGGTCTGTAAGATATCCAATTTCTGTCAGAAACCCTTTGTAGGCTGCAGGATCATGTCCTTTTCCTCGCTGCTGCTTATGCCACTCGTTGATTTTTTCTTGTAGCTCATCTCGATCTTCAAGCAATCGTGTATTACGCGAAGTGAACTCGTTAATAATGGACTCAAAACCTGTCCAGAATCTATCTTTATCTAAACCAATCTTCGGCAGAAGTTCGTTGTTTACAAAATCTGCTAGTACAGATGCGACTTCGAGTTTTCCAATTAATGTTCTTTTAGTCATTTTTATAGTTCTTATTCGGAGTAAATAATTACGAAAAGCAGAGAATTAATTCACAAATTTTTGAGTGAAGTAAAAGTGGATTTAGTTTTCAAGGCCTATATTGTTATTTTCCGTCTCGTTTGTCCTATATTCAAATAACTTTCCCATCTTCTATTACAGAAAATTATGATAAAAATATTACCCAGTTATATATTTATTCTTAGAATGCTTGTGGTTATTCAATTCCTTTATGTTTGAGAGATAAATTCTTATTTAATTTAACCGCGGAATGCTAACGTTTGTGCTTTGGTTTTGTACAGAAAATTTTAGCGAGAAACGTTTCATCGATATAATCTCAAGGGTGTTCGGTCTACTCGTCTGAGGACAGATTCAATTCCGCCGTGAAAAGCATCGCTCGGTCGAGGTCTCGCACAGCCCATTGCACCATTGTCTCAATATCTTCCGAAACCAACTCATTTAAGACGTTTTCGCCGTTAACGTTTACTTGAATAGGCTGCGAGAAGTCTACTTCTTCGGGGTTTAAGAGCAGAGTGAAATCACTTACTCCCCTTGCTACCACCTCAAATTCATTGCTAGTGCGAGTAGCCTTAAGCAATCCCGGATTCTGCGAAAGTGAATCAATCTGAATCCATGAATTACGATTAAATTTATCGGCTCTATCCGCCACCCATTGCACAGTCTCGGGCAGAGCATCTCGAGGATTTTCTCTTTTAAATTGTTCTATCAGAGGAGTCTCGGCCGGCAGCCAGTTAGTATTGTGTCCTCCTCCAGGAATTACTTTCCAGATATGGTCTACTCCCGCTTCTATGAGTATATTGATAAAAGGTTCGACGGAAGACGATGGATACAATCGATCATCCTCTCCATTAACAATGTAAAGAGGCTTCGACATCAGATTTTCAAAATAGAGGCGATAGCCCCCGCCACTCTGTCTATTTCGCAGTACGCCTGGATGGCCTATATAAGGAAGAAATGATGCCCAAGGAGTGGGTTGTTTAAATGCGAAAAAGTACGCACCAGTTCCACCATCAGATATACCGGTCATACTCACTCGGTTTTCATCGATGTTATAAGTCCCTTTTAGACTATTCAGAATTTCTGACAAATTCTCGGCCTGATTTTCATGCCACCAAAATGCATCGGCCCACGAAGCTGGAACCACAACGATTCGATCTGGTTGTTTTAACGAATCAAATCCGCGCCGCCACCATCCCCCTCCAGGTTCCCATTCAGGTCTACTTACCCCTCCGTGAAGCATGAATTCCACAGAATATTGTTGGGAAGGGTTGTACTCTTCAGGAATAAGAAAGACATATGGGAAACGAGTTCCATCGCTAGCAATTCTCACTCTTTCTTGCTGGCCTCTTGGCACATCTCCCGAATAAGAAGGTCCCGCTTTAAGCAGTTTGTAAAGAATTTGAACATCATCTACGTTAGCGACTAACTGTTCAGCTACTGTTGCTCGCTCTTCTATATTGGGAGCTGACCAAAAATGATTGATCAGTTCGGAGCTTTCCGCTGCGCTTACCAAAGAACAAGGCGTGATGAATAGTAAAATAGATGAAATAACTACTTTGAGTTTGCTATGGCGCAAAGACATGCATCCTCTCTTCACCAAAGTCCATTGTAAGAATGAAGTGTTGCAATATTTCATAACCAATTTGGCCATTGGTTTCTAAGCCCCGACGCGAACTCGCAGTGCGAAGCCCAGCCGTAAAACGCGACCGTTCCGGCCTCTGAGTTGGATGCCGAACACCGATAGCTCCAAGTTCATAAGGACCAAACTGCATAGCATCGGCATTCGAAACCGTGCTAGGGTTCTCTGCCTCTACCCCTTCTTCAACAAAATCTAGGGACATTGCCGTAAAGTAATCAACAGCAAGAGCACCTGCAAATCCCAATTGCAGTTCCGCCCACACATCTTCGTTACCATTTAGGGTAATCTCTACGGCTGCTGAACCGGTGCGGGAGGTTCTCATTTCAATATTTTGCGCACCATCTAATGGTAAGGCTTCTCTATTTATGAAGCATATTTTTGATTGGGGATTGTCCACTTGAACAATTAAGTTCTGGAATTGAAGAAGACTAAAATTTGCGACCGGCTGGTCAGAATTAAAAACATAGGCCTCTGGCAGCTCAATCTCCTGACCAAATACTTCTATCGGTAAATTTTCGATTACTCCAAATTGCTGGAACATTCCAGAGAACCTTGGATTCACTGGTCGATTTGGCTCAATGACCTCTAGCCCTAACCGATCCGCGAGACTCGACGAGATTCCAATTGTCCGTGTACCAGTGTTTATAAATGCTGAGGTGTCACTTCCTACAACTTTAATGGGAATGCTAATTCTTCCTCCCTGCAATTCAAATGGCGCACAGCCATCATCTTCCGCAGCGTGAAGACCCAAGGAAAATAATAGTACACTTAAAAAAACAATATATTTTCTAGTCATAGTTTTTTATAGTTCTCCACCTAGTTCGGTATATACCGCTCTGAGAAATCTATCTGGATCTCCATAACGATCGTTATACGCTTCAGTAGGATTGGCAGAAAATACTTCTTCGTATGACATCCCTTGGGAAACCATTTCTTCAACCTGATCTGCAACATCGATGATCATGTCTCGAAAACCCATCACATCAATACGATCTGAAACCACACCATGTCCAGGGATAATTTTCGTATCAGGGCCAGCTGTTCCTACTAAGATTGCCAAAGCCTGTAGGGTACCGTTCAAGGTTCCACCGTTATTCGTGTCGATCACCGGGAACGCTGTTGTCCTAAATACATCACCGGTATGAATCACATCAGAATCCCGAAAATGAATAAAAGTATCTCCATCTGTATGTGCGGGTGGAACCGGGAATGCGAATACTTCTTCATCGTTTAAATGGATCGTAATCGCATCACTGTATGTGAGGATCGGCAATGCATCTTTAGGAGACGATTGACTTAGTCTCACTCGCACCTGGTCTCGTGCCAATATGACTATTCCCAGCTTGCCTAAATTTTCATTGCCCCCAGTATGGTCGGGATGTACATGGGTATTGATGACGAACCGAATCTCTCCGTCGTTAATCTGACGTATTGCGGCCAGAATCTTTTCCGTAAGCGGTGCAAATTGATCATCGATCATTACTACGCCGTCCTCACCGACGCTCAAACCGATGTTTCCACCAGCGCCTTCCAGATAATGGAAAGATCCCGCTACGTGGTGAGGAATGATCTCTACATCACTAAAATCTCTTTGCGCTTGAGCGCTGGTCATGGTTAAGAGACTTAAAGTAAGACCAAAGCTTAATTTTTTTAAAAGCCGTGAATAAACCATCGCAGCAACCTCCTTCTTGGTGAGTTTCTCTAATTTGGGAGCATAAGAGCCTACTCCTGGAATGTCTATGAAAGAAAGGCCGGTTCATCGATTCTGCAATATTGACTAAACCGGGCACCTATTGGAGCATTTGAAGCCCAAATAGTGCGAGAATTCGGTAGGATCTACATATAAGAAGTAATTATATGATTTAGGCAAGAGAGTTGTGGCAATGACACATATAGCTCGGCAAAAAAAGCTCTATCCCGCGGGTTGCAGACTACTGTCTTTCTGTGCCTTAAGCCTCGCTATTAACTTACCCAGCATAGCCCAAACCACGGACGACGATCTCCCCGTGCTGGATCTGGATTCCCCTATTCGCATGAACTTCTCAGGAAACTGGGAGAAAGATTTCGCTCGCAGTGACAATTGGGAAGACGAACTCACCCGCCGCATGCAGATTAGACAGGAAAATGCTGCACTGCAGGCTTCGGGCGTGGGCTTGGGGAATGGCCCTTCAATTAGTCTAGGAAATATAAACCTAAATCGACCGCGTCGCCGCCAGGCGAATCTGGTCAATCTGGCCCGTCTCGCGGAATACATTAATCGAAACTCCACCATGGAGATTTTCCAGGACCGAAATGAAATCCGCATAGAACGCCGCGGGGAAGCTCCTTTGGTTTGTGGTATGGAAACAGGCCCTAATGAAACTTTCTCAGGCCAACATGGGGCTGAGATCTGTGGCTGGGATAGGAATCAATTAGTTTTTGAGATGGCGCTACCAGATGGCCTTTACATAATCCATCGTTTCAGTGTTACTTCCGATTCACAAATGCTGCGAATGATTACGAGTATCTCCAGCAATGGTTCAGTACCTTTCAATTTGGTTCAATCCTATAACAAGTACCAGGCTCCCCCTGATGAGTATAACTGTATCCAAACAATTACTCGCGGTCGGGTTTGTAGCCAAAGAACTCCTCTTAATTAGAGAGATATGGCACTAATTAATATTTTTCGCTACGGGATTCTCATTGCATCTGCTATCGGATTAGCAGCGTGCGCTCAAACACCTCAGCCGGAACCAGCCCCTCCGCCAATTCCAACCGTTGGTGAGGTAGATCTCGATACTGCAGAATCTGATCCACAGGATTATTTATTACTGGATATTGGTGTAGAAGTTTTCGAAATTGAAATCAGTGAGCAGGAAGCCTTGGAGTTTGGTGAATGGATATTTACTGAGATTCGAGAAAGCGAAGCGCACTATCTGCCATACATTCTTAGAAATACCTTGTTGGCATCGAATCAATGGGGAGCAGCAAGAGTATTGCCTACTCACGATCCATCAATGGATTTAACGATTCAAGGCACAGTACTCTCTTCCGATGGCCAACGATTAACAATGTGGGTAGAAGCATTAGATAGCACCGGTCGCGTATGGCTACAAAAAGACTATTCCGATGAAAGTCTTACAGATGATTACCCCGTATCCACACGATATACCCCTGGCAGCCCGTTCGATGCTTCCAAATTTACAGAACCATTTCAGGATATTTATGATCAGATCAATAACGATTTAGTACAGGTAAGACAAACTCTTTCCATAGAAGATCTAATAGATATTAAGCGGGTCTCGCAATTAGTTTATGCCAGTGATCTATCTCCCGAATCATTTGCACATAATCTAGACAAAGATGAAAACGGCCGCATGTCTATCCTTACACTACCGGCCGAAGACGACCCGCAGATGCGCCGCGTAGAGGAAATGCGCCTGCGTCATCATTTGTTTATAGACACTGTAGATCAATACTACGAGTCACTTTATGAGGAAATGCAGGCTCCTTACGTTGTGTGGCGTAAATATTCTTATGATCAAATAGAAGAAGAAACAAACTCTGCAGACAATGCCTATGATTTTAGTAACTATGGACGCTCTCGCGGGTTTCTTACTCTGACTCAACGTTATGATCGCTATCGCTGGAGTAAAATATTCGAAATGGAATATCGAGATCTTTCGGTTGGCTTTAATAATGAAATAGCACCAGCAATTCTACAATTGAACGAACAAGTGCATGGACTTAGCGGCACCATGGAAGAACAATATATTCAGTGGCGTCGAATATTGCGACAGCTCTTTGCACTTGAAGCGGAAATTCCCAACTGATGAAATAAATGAAAAATAAAAAGCACAATCGAAGAAAGTTTCTAAAACAAGCATCCTCTTTCGCCGCTATAGCAGCAGTAAGCAGCAGTGCCGTTCTTCCTGTCTCACTCTTTGCTCAATCTTCGAATCTTCGTATTCGCGAAGTTGCTGCTTATCCAATATACATAAATCAGCGCTCCGATGGTTTATTGGAAGCACCCTCATTTAATGGCGACGATGATCCAGATCGTTGGCGCTTCGGAGGACCGTTCGAACAACTTCCTTCTGCAATTATTGCCATCATAAAAACCAACGAAGGAATTACTGGATTTGGAATGGGAGCCGGCGGCAGCGCTGCTGTTGAAATTATCGATGGGCACTTAAAGCATTTATTAATGGATGCTAACCCACTCAATGTGGAGCAACTCTGGGACCAAATGTACACCTCGGGAGTTTTCTATGGCCGCCGTGGTGTATTTGCTATGGCGCTAAGTGCTGTTGATAACGCGCTCTGGGATATCGCTGGCAAACATGCGGGTATGCCAGTACATGAATTAATAGGAGGTGCAGACCGCGATCGAATCGAGATTTATCAAACCAATGGAAATTTTCTCGAAGCTCAATCCAGAGGTGTACGTAATTTCAAGCGCACTACCTACGGCGGACCCCGTGCTTCAACTGCAGCAATGGACAGTTTTATCGAATCGGTATTACAAGCAAGAAATGACTTGGGGCCTGACGTTCGAATAATGACCGATTGTGTTTCCAGAGACGGAACCGTCGAATGGGCAATTCCCTTCTGTGAAAGGTTGAGGGATGCAAATCTCTATTTTATGGAAGAGTTGTTATCGCCAGATGATGTTTTTGGCTATGCGGAGCTAGTAGATCGCATCGGTGGTCGCGGCGCAGGGTGGACCCGCATTGCCTGCGGAGAACATGAATATACGGAACACGGGTTTCGTATACTGGTTGGCCTCGGTTCAGCGGAAATTCTCCAACCAGACATAACCTGGTGTGGAGGAACAACCGCGGGCAGGCGGATATCAGCGCTGGTAGAAACAGCAGGGCTTGAACTTATTCCCCATCGAGGGGCTAGTTCATGGGGTTTTCCTATTGCTTTAACCTCTCCGAGTTGTACTATGGCGGAGAGTTTTCCTGAGGGATCTGCCATTCTAGATGCCATGTCCTGTCAGGTTGAAAACGGTTATGTATTAGTACCGAGTGAACCCGGCTTCGGTCATTCACTCACAGAAGAAATGGTATTGGATTTTCAATTAACACTTAGACAATAAAACTAAACATAAGAAAAAGAGAGGAAGAGCCATGTCGGAAGAACAAGCTGTAGCAGGAAACTCAAAATTAAAAATATTAGTCGGCGGATCAGTTGCCGCACTGCTTGCAATTGGCATTGTTGGATTCATTATTTATTCCGCTACCTGCCCCTGTGAAAGAACTCCGGGTGGATTCCTATTTGGTGAAAGTAATGACGCACCGGTTTCAGATTGGTCCTTCGCTAATGATGTTCCTTTATGTCAATTGCAAATTTACGCAGGCATTCGTCCCCATTCGATTAACTTAAATTGCATGGCGACCCCCGAAGGGCAAATGTATTTAAGCTGTTCTGTTTGTGACACTAAATACTGGGCCGCTAGGGTAGACACAAATGAAATTGGCGTAATGAGATTAGACGGCGTTACATATCCAGTGCATGTGAATCGAATCACTGATCCTGTAACTATGGATCGAGCCTGGAGTGCTCGTGTCCAAAAACTACAGGTACATCAGGCATTAGGTAATCCCGCGCCGGATCCTAATGCAGAGCGTCCAGACCGTTGGTGGACATTCGAAATTACTTCTCGAAGTTAAGGAACTAGAATGAGATCGGAAATTCCTTTCTTGAGTCTAATCGTTACTTTAAGTCTTGCCAGTTTTACTGTACAAGCTCAGGAGCGCAGCTGGATTGACTTAGCTGTACACAATTTTGGCGCACCTATTAACACGATGTGGGCAGAAGGTGAATTGTCGTTCGCTGATGACGGCACCATGGTTTATTGCAGTGCCCGACAAGACATGGCAGTTGTGGAAGGAGATCCCAAAGATCTTTATATCGCAACCTTCAATGAAGAAACCGGTAACTGGAATGAACCGGTTAATATGGGCATTCCTGTTAATGCCGCACCTGCTACTGATATGCACCCATTACGTGCCGGCGATGACCGTGAGCCCTGGATAACTGCTGACGGCAATACGATCTACTTTCGATCCGATCGCAATGCATCAGATGGTAATCCAATCGACCTATTTGTCACCAATAAAGTAAGCGGTGTCTGGAGCGAACCCGAATTACTGCCTTATCCCATCAGCACTGATGAAGGCAATGAACACTGCCCTGCAGTTCTGCAAGATGGCGTGACATTATGTTTTGCATCAATGCGCGCCGGTGGCTATGGTGGTTCCGATATTTATTGCACGCAAAAAGATGAAGACGGCTCTTGGATGGAGCCCATTAATCAAGGACCGGGCATAAACACTGCAGCAGAAGAATTTCATTTCACCCAGGACAAAGACGGCATGGTGTACTTTACTTCCACTCGCCCTGGTGGATACGGCGGCAGAGACATCTATGGTGCTATGCAACTAGGCGCGAATGAGTGGGGACCTTCTTTTAATCTGGGGCCACAAATTAATACTTCCGCAGAAGATATGTGCCCCGCCCTACCGCCAGGTGCAGACTCATTCTCTTGGTTCTCTTCCCGTCCGGATAACAACCTGGGTAGTTTTGATATTTTCTGGACTAAAAAAGCAAATATTCGAACTCCATAATTTTCACACAAAATACCCGACCTCTCATATGAGTGGTCGGGTTTTTTGTGTGAAAAATTTAGCCCAGATTTTCTTCAAACAAATTGAGTAAACGGCTCCAGGCGCGTTCAGCCTGTGCTTGATGATAAACCTGCGAATCGATCGCACACCAACCATGCATTGCATCTGCATAAACTTCGATCTCGGCAGGAATGCCCGCAGCATCATAAGCTTCACGCAGAGTTGTTTTAGCTTGTGGATCATTTTCATCATCGTTTTCCGCAACACAATGCAGCATGGCTGCACGAGTATCTGGAATTAATAAATGAGGGCTATCAGCATTGTTAGTAGCAAGCCCGCCACCATGAAATGTTGCTCCAGCTGCAAATCGCTCAGGAACTGCGGCAACGGTCCGCATCACCATAGGACCACCCATGCAATAGCCAGTAGTCCCAATACCTTTATTAGTATCGACCTCTGGCTGATCGTCTAACCACCCAGTAAAAGCACGGGCGTCGGTAAAATGAGTGTCCTCATTAAGATTACGTGCCATGGGTAAAACTATTTCCCGAGTTTCAGGCTGACCGAAACTAGCACCTCTGCCAACTACAGGAGAGCGCGCGTCTCGATAGAATGGATTAACGGTCAATACGGCATAACCCGATCGAGCCAGGCGTTTACCCATCTCCCGAAATGCTGGTCTTAAGGCCAGAATGTCAGGCCAAACCAAGACAGCAGCATGAGCCCCGCTAGATGGATAGACGAAATAGCAATCCGCAACTCCATCTGGAGTCCTGATTTCTATGTCTCTTTCCGAAACAGACTGAGCATTGGCCATGGGTGGGAACATCATTGCCAGGCCAGCACCCGTCGCCAACTTGGTAAAATCGCGGCGGGTCATTTCTGGATGGCGGCGTAGATATTCCTCTACATCTTTTTGGGTATCGTTATCGCACATGATTGTCTCCTCTCTTCCTCGAAGTTTTGAGGGTCATCGAAGAATGGTTCTTATGTTCTTCCCAAAACAGGAATATGAGAGTATTTGGGACGCATTGAAAACACAAGTCTAATATCGGTGTTGAGAGTAATTCCAGAGGATAAAGGATTTAAATGTTATGAAAGTAGTCGCATTTGCAGCTAGTAGCAGTCGAAATTCTATCAACAAGCTACTTGTCGCCTATGCAGCTTCCTTATTAGAGTACGGTGAAACTGAGATTCTGGAGATCAATGATTTTGAGTTGCCTCTGTTTAGTGTAGATCGAGAGGCTGAACTGGGCCAACCAGAACTTGCCAAACTTTTTCTTAAGAAACTCGCTGATGCAGATGCCATTATAATTTCCTTTGCTGAACACAACCTTTCATACAGTGCAGCCTATAAAAATCTATTCGATTGGTGTTCCCGCATTGACCCTAAAGTGTTTCAGGGAAAGCCCATGGTATTACTGTCTACCTCACCAGGTAGTCACGGCGGGCAAACAGTATTGGCAACAGCACTGAAATCGGCACCCCGTTTCTCTGGTAAAGTTAAAGCCAGCCTCTCGGTGCCAAGTTTTAATTCCAACTTCGACGTCAATGTTGGAGAATTGAGGGATGAAGGGTTAAAAACAAAGCTTAAGGAAGCCGTAAATTCACTCCTTGCCTAAAAATCAAAATTAAGAATAGAGAACACGAGGGATTTAAAAATGGCGAATACAAGCAGGCGTTCTTTCTTGCAAACAGTGGCAGTCACTAGCGCTGCCTTTTCTATCCCACGAATCGCAATATCACAACAAAATTGGGAAGTTTATACAGTTGCAGGCACTGGTCTTGCTGGCTATGAGTATGAAGGCCGGCAAGGCCTAATTGCAACAGAGACGCCAGTTAATAATCCCTACGGTGTTGTCATTGGTCCCGGAGACGATTTATATTTTTGCGAAGTAGATACGGGCAGAACACGACGCCTAAATTTAACTACGAATAGATTAACCACTATCGCTGGCAATGGCGAAACGGGATATATCCATGAATCGCGCCGCCCATTAGAAACTTCATTTAACGCACCTCATGAGATCCGCTGGGATGAGCAAGGCAATCTCTACATCGTTGAACGTGATTCCCACTCTGTGCGTCGCATTGCAGCTCAAACAGGACTGGTTACAACCCTGGCTGGAAACGGTGAGCCTGGCGATGGCGGCGATGGTCGCTCCGCAGTTCTTTCGCAACTTAATCGGCCCCACAGTATTGCCTTCGATTCAAACGGCAATTTGTTAATTTGCGATATTGGTAATCACCGCTTACGCATCGTCGAAAGAGAAACTGGGATTATTCGAACTTTATCAGGCACAGGTGAGAGAATACGTCCACCGGATGCTGCCCCACTCGAAGGCACTCCGTTGTTCGGACCCCGCTCCATCGATACAGACCCTAGTGGCAATGCGTATTTAGTATTGCGGGAAGGCAATGCAATTTATCAAGTTGATATCGAAGGCAATCGATTGCAGCGAATAGCAGGGACCGGCGAACAAGGCTACACCGGTGATGGCGGTCCGGCTATTAATTGCACTTTTAATGGACCCAAAGGAATAGCTTACTCACGACAAGACCATTGTTTGTATATTGTAGATACAGAAAATCACGTCATTAGACGCATGTCATTGGCTACAGGAATTATCGATACAGTTCTCGGTAACGGCGAACGTGGCGACGGCCCTGATGGCGATCCACTTAATTGCATGACTGATAGGCCTCATGGCGTCTGTGTACATGAAAGCATTGTTTACGTAACCGACAGTGAAAGCCATCGCGTTCGAGCTATTTCTGGATTGATGTAATCACATTGTAATTTAGTTGTGTATGAGCTGAATGATTTACCGCTGCCGTTAAAATTTTTTCAGCCGGTTATCAACATTCAAAACCAAGAAGAGCATCGTGCTCTTGATCTTGTTATGAGTTACAGCGTGAAACTGGATAATTCCCTAAACTTATCTCCTTTTAGGATTAATCTGTCAAAATAGAATACGTAATGATCATTCCTATTAATTTCTCCAGGAAATTTTCATATATTTAATTTCCTAGTGTGAAACTAGGAAGTACAAGAAAGGATGCAACTATTAACTTCCTAACTTTCATCTCTAATCGTAATAGTAAGGAGATAAATTTAAGGAATTAGCTAGTTCCAGACTATGTTCTATCCAAAAAGTCGCACCAGCTTCCTGAGTCAAAACTTCTACTCGATTCATTGAGCGCAACGTCTCCTCTGCATCAGTGTTGAATACAGGCGTTCGCCGCAACATTCGACTCACTTCAAAGTGATAGAGATCACCGGACAAAACAAGTGGGCCGAAATTTTCTAACTCAAGTTTTAGGACCTGATGTCCAGGGGTGTGGCCGGGTGCAGAAATTATTACTACGCTACCATCGCCAAAAACATCATGATCGCCTTGCAGTAAAACTTTGGTTGAATTTGCTAGCTCACTGTACAGCGGCGGGCGGAATACCGGATTGCTTTCAGCATCATAGAATGCTGCGTGATACTCAGTTTCCTGAATCAATAAAGTCGCATTCGCGAATTCGTTAGCGGCACCAACGTGATCATAGTGAAAATGAGAGTAGGCAGTGTAATCTATGTCTCTTGAGTTTACACCGATTGCTGCTAACTGATCGATTATCGATTCTTCATACCAGCTAGTTGCTCCATTCTGGCGCGGTCCAACCACGTCCAATGGTAGGCCCGCATCCCAAATCATCTTCCCGTCGGGATGATCGATGAGATAACAAGGAACAAACAATTCTCTAACGTCAGTTTCCTCATTAGTAATTCCAAAATTACCGACATCGGGAAATGACAAATGCCCACAGTCAAAGATATAGAGCTTTGGCCCTGCGAATGACGATGAAATAGCAAACATCGCAAATACAACAATTAATCCTTTTTTCATTATTGCCTCCAAATGTTGTTCTCAATCGTCTAGATAATAACAAAATTTGAAATGCTGTCTTTATAATTCAGGTGCAATTCACAATAAAACTGGGTGACAATAGAACACTAGTTGTTTCCAAGGGGGCTTAGTTCGCTAACTGCAATTCAATTGGAATCGAGGCTTCACGTCCGCCCACAAGGATTTCTATTAGTGAATCTCCCCATCCGTATTTGTCCCGCATCAACTCATTAATCCTTTCGCTTTCTTCTTCACGCAATACCGCAGTATATTTGTAACGGCGATCATTGCGGGTTACTTCAAATTCCCCGTTTGCTTGGATACGGCTAAACCACCCGGAACCACCTTCGCCAACCCGCAAATACTGATATCCCGAATCGTCTACTACCCATAGTCGAGTAATTACTTCCTCTCCTTGCTCATCTAATGTATGTAGCTCTACAACTTCTACTCGTTCAGAAGCGACAAGCTGTAAGACAAACACCAAAACGACGAGGCCAACTACTGATCCCAATATCCAGCGGAATATTTTCATCGACAATCCCTCTCCAATTTCATTAGAAACACTTTAACGAAATCTAAAAAGACTTAACAGATTCTATCCATTAGCAGTAAGAACGAGTAAATTCTAATTTTCAGACGGAGGATTACACATGAAGAAATTCTTTAAGTGGTTTGGCATTGTCTTTGGAACACTGGTGCTGGCGATAGGTGTGTTCTTAGTTGGCATGCGCTTCACCGATGGACCAATAGAGATATTTACCGGCGGTCCATTTAGCACTGGCACACCTGCCGCTGCTCCTGCTGATTGGACATATCTAACCGATAGAGACTTGATTGAGTTTCAAACCATGGATCCACCTCGCTCTCGAACAGTTTGGTTGGCAGTACATGAGGGCCGTTTATTCATTGTTAGCGGCTATATGAATTCAGCTCCTGGCGCTATCTGGAAGCAATGGCCCCATTACCTAGAAGATGATGATCGCATCATTCTGCGTATCGATGGCAATCTATATGAGCAGCGACTAGAAAGGATCATGGAAGGCCCTGAGGTAGTACCTGTACTTTCAGAACTTTTCCGTAAGTATTTCGCTGTAGCCGGAGTAACTGGAAATGATTCATTTACCAGAGCAGAAACCGTTGCCAATGGCGATACCTGGATGTTCGAGGTGGTGTCCAATTAAGCTTTCTAGCATGAGATTTTTCCATGCTCGGGGATGCCGATTTCGTGTTATTCGTGTCATCATAGGCATATTGTTAAAGGGCAAGCTGTGCCTTCAAGAGTGAGAAATACAATGAAAATAATCATCAAATTATTCGTTCCATTAGTTGGCGCTGGACTACTGGCAAGCTGTGGTGATTCAGAAATGCCTGCGCCCGCACCTGAATTGAGTTTCGAAGAATCATTTCAGATTCAATTAATTGAAGCGCAACCTGGCGATGTAATTGAAGTACCAGCAGGCACCCATAATTTCACTCGAAGTCTATCCCTGACTGTTCCTGGCGTGACAATTCGTGGCGCTGGTATGAATGAATCAATTCTGTCCTTTGCACGTCAGGCTCAAGGTGCCGAAGGACTGCTAGTCACAGCAGATGACTTCGTGATTGAAGACCTTGCAATTGAAGACACTGTCGGTGATGCATTAAAAGTTAATGAAAGTACTAATGTAACTATTCGTCGAGTGCGAACCGAGTGGACTAACGGTCCCGATTCCGAGAACGGCGCATACGGAATATATCCGGTCCAGTCACGCAATATTTTAATTGATGGTTCCGTTGCAATTGGCGCAGCAGATGCAGGCATCTATGTAGGTCAATCAACACAAATCGTTGTGCGTAACTCTCGTGCTGAATATAACGTTGCCGGAATAGAAATTGAAAACTCAACATACGCTGATGTATATGACAACGTGGCAACAAATAATACCGGTGGTGTTTTAGTTTTCGATTTACCAAATCTTGAAGTACAAGGTGGTCAAGCCACTCGTGTTTTCAATAATCAGATCTATCGTAACAATACCGAAAACTTTGCACCTGAAGGAGCTATTGTAGGTAATGTACCTCCAGGCACAGGTCTTCTTGTGTTAGCAAACGACAATATCGAAGTTTACGAAAATGAATTCTGGGATAATGGTAATGTGAACATCATGGTTTACAGTTTTACTCTGGGCGGCCGCACTATTAGTGATCCTAATTACGACCCTTATCCAGAACAGATTTTTATTCACGATAATACATACCGCGGCGGCGGCACATCACCACGGCATCGATTGTTAATGGCCTGGTACGAAGAAGCTCAGGTTAATACGCCTAACGTAGTTTGGGGTGGCTTAGTAAGAGAAGGACACTCCGGTGAAAACATCATCTGTCTCGGTTTGGGCGCTGAAGTCTCTTTCCTTAATCTGAAAGGTGGCCACGATCCAAGCGATGTCAGCTATGATCCAGCGCCACATAGCTGCGACTTACCCAGACTCGCACCGGTAGAATTAGATTTCCCTGGAGACGACTAACATTTTAAAGAGCTCTCGAAATCCGGCCACAAGCGACTTATAAAGCTTGCAGGGGGCTCCGTATAAGCCTCCCAATTGAATCCGGCTCATGGAAGTACTGAAAATAGCGCACATCCAGAGATTTCAAGCGCTGCAGCCCTTCTTTAAAGCCTACCTTCAATACGGAATCAATCTTCCTAAGTAAAAAAGGGGAGTTATTGCTCCCCTTTTTTAAAGCAAGCTTATTACTCAAATACGTTTTCCATCGCTCGCGCGATATTCATATAGGCATCTTTGAAACCAGTTAGAAGGTAGCCATCTGAGATTAACTGGTCTGTTGCTGCTTCGTACTTCTGCAAGTAGTCATCATAACTGCGATACAGACCAGCAACTGAATTACGTTGATCTCTGTTAGCAAGCGCATTCACTGTGTCTTTCGCAAAAGGAATGTAACCTCCTGCCAAACGCGCTAACGATCTTTCCGCTCCGGTTTCAGGAGCACGCATATTCCAAGAAGTAAAA
>ENA-UPTF01000970-UPTF01000970.1-marine-metagenome-genome-assembly--contig:-NODE-970-length-19088-cov-7.878754_pt1 | contig 19088 bp, 14 predicted proteins | sample MGYA00238166_ERZ767019 | MGnify/ENA primary metagenome ERZ767019 (study PRJEB28930, sample SAMN06266391) | marine metagenome | isolation source: Sea water from 250 m depth | place: Atlantic Ocean | study... | reverse complement strand
TCACAATTGAAAAATAATTACTACTCCCTTAGCTCCGTCAGGAAGCGTATTTACCATTGCTTCACCGGTGGCATGTCCTTGCAATACTGCAGCAGCACCAACATAGGTTTCTGTATACTTTCTACCTTCATCGTTAGTATCAGCATTGTTCATTACTACAGGAATGCCAGCTTTATGAGCTTTTTTTAAACCTGATACTACCGCCTCTGGATCAACTGCATTTACTACAATTAAATCAGATTTCAAAGAAATACAGTCTTCAATCATTGAAATTTGTTTTTGCGGATCAAATGCAGGATCGAAGTGTGTTACCTTAATATTGTATATCTCAGCTTCATCATTCAGACCTTGAATTACCGCTGTGATAGAAGGATGATCTGCATTGTTATGAACAACACAGAAATGATACCTTGAAGCTCCAAATGTAGAAGCCATACTCATAGACATTAAAAGTGAAAATAAAATAACTACTCTTTTCATAACAACCTCTTAAAAAAGAAAATTAATTTAACTAAGGATGAATTGCTAAAACATTTGTTCCAGCAATTATAGATTAGATATTTTTTACGTAGACCTCCTTCCCAAAATCAGGTTAAATAAGATATAAAATATGATATACGATTGTAATGTCATGCTTTTCATAAGTTTTGTCAACACAAATATAACTTTGCTGAGACATTTTTGAGCCAAAATATGAATAAATTGTTTTCTGATGGAATGAAAGAATGAAATGAAGATAATTATATGGAATCAGAATACACTAAGAACACTAAATTAGGTGTCCATATAGGTGTCCATCATTCCGGAAAAGGTGTCCATATAGGTGTCTATAAGCCGTCACACTAGATAGCAATTGGCAGTACTATTGACACTATAATAAATTGATAATACTATAAATAATAATAATTAATAAAAGATAATAGTAATCTATGTATGTGGATTGAGACGACTCATAATCGTCCGGTTCGGGGTTCAAGTCCCTGCTGGCCCACCAATAAATAAAGGTACTCGCCTGCACGATGTTTATCATAGTTTCATTGTGTGCTGCAATCAGATCACAATTCCAGTCTCCCTACTTTATTCTACTCTTTTATTTACTCACTCTTCTTAAGGAATTGATTAAAACACTCTGAAGCAGTATTTTTACTGTGTCCCAAAATTTGCATATAAACAAACGTATCAATTGCAAATGGCCTTGTAAATTTGGTAATATTACCCTGTTAATGAACGAGGGTGTTTAATTCTGAAGGTTGAGAATTAGACGCGAGTTACCTGTTTCTTAAAATATTTATTTAGTTATAATCCAATAGTTTAGAATAATCTGCTGAAAAATTTTAATAATGAAAATTCGTTTATTTTTGATTGTGATGATTCCGGCTTTTCTGGTGACTTCTACAATCGGAATATATTTAATTGAGTACATCCTGTCTGGAAATGAAGATAGCGCCTTCGCTTCACTATTCAGCTCCCTCTGGTGGACAGCAGTTACATTTACTACGGTGGGCTATGGTGACATGTCTCCGGAAACTGTTCAGGGGAAAATTTTTACTTTTTTTGTAATGGCGGCAGGCTTAATCAATTTTTCAATTGTTGTTTCAATGGTGACAGACAAGTTTCAGGATTTTCGTTCCGGGCGTGATCGTGGACTGGATTCCATTAAGATAAAAAGCCATATTTTGATATGTTCTGATGATCCAACCTGGATGAAGGAAATTCTCTCTCAGAATCAGAAATATGTAAAGAGAGACAAGGTTATACTAATTTCTCCTTTTGATGAACATCCTCTGTTGGCTACGTCATACAAAAGATTAAAATGGGTCTCAGGTAATTCTTTTGATCTAAACGTTTTAAGGAAGGCAGCAGCAGCAAAAGCGAAAATTGCCTATGTATATTTTAAGGACAGCAGTTATGCCCTGATGACAGTTTTGCAGCTTGAAACTTTGAGTGACGGCAGGATTGTGACTCAGGCACAATATGTCGGCCGGGAATATCGGAAGTATTTTGAAGATGTCGGTTGCGACCATGCTTTGGATCCATATGATCTCTACGTTCCTTTGATGCTGTCTGCTTTTCATTCACAGGGTGCTCCGGCATGGATCAATAAAGTGATCAATCGCAACCATGGACATCAAATTGCCACTAAAAAAACTGATACTTTACATATTGGTAAAACCTGGCTGGAGCTGATAAAAACGAATAAACAGAACCATGGAATTATGCCTCTTGCAGTTGTTATAAATGAAGTAGTACTTATCAATCCGGAAGCTTCGTTTGAAATTCCGAGAGACAGTTTAATAATGCAGCTGGAGCCGTTTGAAATTCCGAAAAAAAGTTCTGAAATGCAACATGAACTTGGTGAGTCATTTCCAAAAGGTGATCTTGAAAAACAAGCTATTGATGTGATGGGTATGGATGAAATTGGACTCGACGGACACATTTTGATTAGTTCCGATAATAAGGTGTTCATTAATCGATGTTTGCTTGAAATGAGTCAAAGAAATCAGCCGGAAAAGATAATTGTGCTTACAAATATTCCATTATTGGAGGAAATACCAGGCAACTTGAATGTTGAATGGATTGAAGGAGATTCAAACTCTGAAAACTCGTTTCTGGAAGCCAGATCATCAGAGGCGAAAGTGGCCCTGATCGATCATGCAGATGATGGTCAAAACCTGATGGCTGTCCTGCGTCTGGAACAGGCAACTGATGGAGAGGTGTTTACAATTGCAACCTATCACAAAGAAGATTTTGATCAGCAACTTTTTAAGGTGGGCTGCGATTTCTGTCTGGATCCGGAAGAGTTAATTGCGCCCATCCTTTCCCAGTCAGCATTAAATCCCGGATTAGGTACATTGATTGAAGAAATTGTTTCGGAGAAACCTACTACCCAGAGTCTGCATGTCTGCCAATTAAGTCGGGAATGGGAAGAAGAAAGTTGGCTTTCAACTATTTTGAAATTGAAGGAAAAAGAGGGAGCACTGCCTGTAGGGCTGATCTGCTGTCAGACTCACAAACTCCTGGTAAATCCTCATCCTGATCTGCAGGTAAAGCCTGGAGACCGTTTGATTTATATTGCCTCAGCCCCTATTAAGGCTGAGCAAAATGGAGATGTTCTCAAACCTGTTGAGGATTCAGAAAGTACAGAGGAAGACGTTAAACCCTCAGAAGAGGCAGTGAAATTATTCCATAAAGGCCAAGTGCTGTTCAAAAAAGAAGAAAATTATGAGGAAGCGTACAATTGTTTCCACCAGGCTGCAATTCTGAACCATACAAGAGCAAAATATAATATTGGTCTGATGAATTTCAATGGCAAAGGTGTACCAAAGAACTTGGATGAATCATATCATTGGTTTCTTGAAGCTGCTAGAGACGGTAATGAGAAAGCCCGTAAAGCATTGAAAAGTACCAGGGCTTTACGAGATATAACATCAAATACAATGGAACATGAAATTCCTGAGTTTGACACTGAATTGATGGGGCGATTGACCGAGGATCAGCGATTCTGGTTTGCCGGTGCAGTAGTTGCAATGGTGATGGCAGACGAGCATATTGATCTTCATGAACGCTCTTTCCTCCACTCAGCTATTCGAATAGTTCGGGATAAAAGAAAAATTCAGGAGCTTGAAGAGTATATTCTACGTTGGCAGACACCGCCGATTGTAGCAATGGATTTCAGTACAATAGATCGAGATCATATTCTCGAGAGCCTGCTCAATATAGCTGCAGTTGACAGAAATTTTGATGAGAGGGAAGAAAATTTATTACGTGAAATAGCAGTATTAATGAAAGTACCTGAACAGCAAATAGAAAACCTGATTGAACTTGGTCACAAGCGAGTGGAACAGTTCAGGGCTAACCAACTGCGTGCTCCAAATGTGAGGGCAAGACTCTGATATAAAAGAGTATTAAGTCCGCAAACTTGACTTTAAACCTGAAAAGATCAGACCAGCTTGAATATATCTCCCAATCCATCCCTGATCGAGCGGGTATCCTTCCAGTGACTACTGCCTTCTTCCACAAAAGACTCATGGGCCGGTTTGTCTATTTCGTTCGCAAAGATACCTCTAAAGGTTTTTGATGCAAGCTGATCTGTTTGAACAACATAACGGACACCGCTCTCGTAGAGTTTCAGTGAATCCTCATGAGAGGAAGTGACAGCTAAAAACGGAAGATCAGGTGCTGTTTGCCTAATGTAACCAGCGAGTTCCAGATCGGAATCTAAGTCACTTCCAGTACAGGAAACCACAACTTTTGCCTCACTAAGTTTATATTCTCTCCAAACCTTAGGGTCGTCTGGATCGGCATAAACCGGATCTACGTTTGAATCCTTGCGTTCCTGAAAATGTTTGATAATTTCCGGATCGCAGTCGATCAATAAAACGCGTTCTGGAGTAAGTTGATCCTCATAAAACTCTCCTATCTCCTGCGCTATTTCGTTAAAACCCAGCAGTACAACATGGTCTTTCAGTACGACTTGCTGATTTTTTTCCAAGTCTACGGCTGAAATATTGCGGTTTAATACACCAACAAGCCATTTGAAAGATTTATATAGCCCCGGTTGAATTGCATGACCCATGGCTGAGATAAGGAGTGAAAGAAGAATTACTGTAATTAAAATCGCAAAAAGACGATCGTCAAAAAGATTATATTTCCAAGCCAAAAGGCCGACAATGATTGAAACTGCTGATGACTGATTTACGGTCGTCCCAATGAAAAAGGCGGTACGTCCTTTGAGCTTTGTTGCGTACCCTGTAATTATTAAAAAGAAAGGTTTGATGATAACAACTAAAATCAGGAGTGGAATGATTGCCCCCATGTTTCCAGAAAAGTTTTCGGCCTGAATTGTTGCTATTTCAACTCCGAGAGTCAGGAAAAATAATGCTTGTCCAAATAATTTCAGTGGACCAACTTTGTCTTCAATATCAAGCCTGTACGGCAGGTTCCCTACAGAAATTCCAGCGAAGAAAGCTCCAGCTTCGGGGGAAATTCCTATGTAACCGCAAATGGCCGCAATACCCATGCAGTATCCCAGAGCGCTGACAAACAAAAGTTCTGAGGAGCGTAATAAATAACGCACAACTGGTTCCAGTACTACTTTGGATAGGATCATTAGAACAACTACCAAAAAAACCAATCTTTCTGTCAGCCATAGGTTGAATTCCATGAAAGTATCTGCTCCGGAAAAGAAATTTGAGGAATCGGAAATTTGACTTACTACTCCAGTGGCACTTAACTTGGCTATGAAAACGATTGCACAAAGGGAACTAATTACAGCAATACCTTTTGAAATCTGACCTTGCAGTGATTCTTCGGTTCCACTATTTTCCAAGGCAGTAAAAACAAGAATGCTTGATGGAACTGCAAGGCAAAGCGCAAAATAAATGCTTTCACTAAAGCCTTCTGTTCCTGCAAAACTAGATGCAGCCCAATAATACAGAAGCAATCCCAAACCCATATAACCGACTCCATTGACAAGAATCAAATTCATCCTCTTAGTAATGTCAGCGAGGTTGAATTGCAGACCAGCCATGAATAGAATCAGCACAATACCAATTTGCTGGAATCCAGAAAGAATGGCGCGTATTCCATGATAATGTTCGTCAAGCTGATCAAGCGAGGTTTCAGGAAGTCCAGCAACACTAGCCATGATGTAACCCATGATCACAAAAGACAGAATATTTGTCTGCTTGAGTTTCGTTAGTACTATCGTTAGCAGCATTGCGCCACCTAGCATCAACCCCAGAGGTTTAATGAACCAGCCACCACCTCCTGCATATGCAGGAAACGCGGCTAATAGTCCAACAGCTAAAATGGCCGGGAATCTGAAGTAAAGTGATTTAAACATAAGACCTCTTAGTATATTGTTTAGCATGAAATTAAACTTTAGCAAAAGCTTCGCCTAAACCCTCTTGCAGTTTTTTTGTTTCAGAAAAATGGCTTTCACCAGCTTCACGGAAAGCTTCTTTGGGTTGCTTAGTTTCTTCCATTTCAAACATATTGCGGAAGGATTTTGCTGCCAGGTACTCTGTTTGAATTACATAACGTGCACCTGCTCCATACAATTCCAAAGTTTCTTCATGCGAGGAGGTGGCAGCAATAAACGGAACGTCTGGAGATACCTTTTTGAGCCAGCGGGAAATCGCCAATTCTGCCTCCTGGCCTCCATCCATACACGAGATCACCACTTTTGCCTTGTCAAAAGCCAGGTCTTCCCATACATCAGGATCGGCCATATTTGAGTAGTGTACGTGGATGTTACTGTGACCGTGCTGATTCTCAAAATGTTCTATAATGTGCGGGTCTAAGTCCAATAGCAAAACTTGTTGTCCCCGCTGGGCGTAAAAATCAGCAATTTCAATTGCTAGTTCGTTATATTCCATGATTACTACATGTCCTTCCATTACTAACTCTTCAGTACCAGAGGCTGCTACGGCAGTCGATCGTCCGTCCATGAAGCTTAGTAATTTGGAAAATGCGTTATAGATAGGTTCAAGAAATTGATGTCCCAGTGAAGAAAAGAAAAATGAGATCAACACTACCAAAGTGATTACAATGAATAGATGAGCATCAAAGAGCTTGTACTGCAAACATAGCACTGCCAGCATCAAGGAGAATTCGGAACTTTGGTTGATGATGGCACCCATTAGAAAGGAAGGTTTTCCGTTCAAACGACTGAGGTATCCTAAAATTAGCATCAATGGGATAGTTAATATAACGACCAATACCGCAAGAATAAGACCTTCTAATAAACCGCCTAACATCTGTTCCGGTTTCAAGTCGGAAATTTCAAAGCCGAGACCCATGAAAAAGAGAATAACGCCAAAGGCTTTCAAGGGCTCTACTTTATCCTCAATCTCATGTCGATATGGCAGTGCAGCAAGAGTGGCTCCAGCAAAAAAAGCACCAATTCCTGAAGAAAAATGAATAACCTCGCAAAGTCCCGCAACTCCCATACCATATCCCAAAGTGCCGATGAAGAGCAGTTCTCCAGATTGTGCGAAAAACTTGAAAAGTGGATTTAGAAGATACTTTGTCACAAAATAAAGGACGATGGCCAGGCCGATCATTTTTGCAAAAATCATAGCAACTTCAACCCCCAGTGAAGCACCACCGACTTTGTCTGGATTCAGGCTGCCGAGAATGGCAAGTGCCACTACGGCCACTATGTCTTGAAGTACCATTAAACCAAGTGCAATCTGACCATGCTCTTCAGCAATTTGGCCTGTACTTTTGAGTGTCCCAATTACCAAAATTGTGGAAGACAGTGTCAGACAAAGTGCAAAATAGATCAGGGCAGGTGCGGCATTTTCCACCGGTAAACCCACCGCTGCCATATAATCCGCGTCAATGCCAACGTAGAGTAACCCTAGAGCAGCACTGATACCAAACAAGCCGATGATCTGGCCAAACCCGTTGATCAAGAGCAATTTCCATCGTTTGATCAATCCGGGGATATCGACTTCCATTCCGGCCATAAAAAGTAAAAGCGTGATTCCAATATCAACAAAAGCGGTCATAACCTCTTTGTTGATTACTTCTCTAACACCAAAGAGGCCTCCTAAAACTCCAACAATGATGAAAGCAAACAAACTGGCTTGTTTTGCATAGCTTAAAATAATAGCAACAACGGCTGCAGCCAGGAGCATCGCACCCAGGGGCTCGATCAGGCTTGTTCCACCACCTCCACCTCCTGCATAGACAGGCAGGCCAAGTATTAATAAAATAAGGGTAAATGCCCCATGTCGCACATTGAATTTCATAAGGTTTTCTCCTGATTCATGTTTTCAATCTTTGAAGCTATAGTTTCCTCAACTGAATTTAGCTGATTGATTTCAATCATTATCTTCAGGTAGAGCATTGCACATCCAGCTAAATTTGCAAGTTTTATATTTTGAATATTTTTAAATTCATCAGATATTTTATTTGCTAATTCTGACTAACAAATTTATACCTTAGGGAAACAATCCGAAACAGATTCTCGTTGAAAACGTTATTAATGTCAAGATATAAGAATAGAAAAAATGCGTAAGAGATTGTTTTACCAGTATAGGTCAGCCTGAGGTCCCTTCAGGATAGGACCATGGATTTTCTTTTTCAAAAGCACGTGCCGCACGAAACAACAAAGCTTCTTCAAAAGGCGGAGCTACTAACTGAAAACCGGAAGGTAAACCATTATCTGTCAATCCGGCCGGCACTGACAAAGCAGGAAGGCCCAGATAATCAAAAGGGCGAGTAAAGTGGCCAAGCAAAGTAAGATATTCGATGAAACCCGGATTTGCCTGTATGTTTGACTCTTCCAATGTAGGAACAGGAATTGGCACAACAGGTGCGTGAAGCACATCCACTTTGTCAAAAACCTGCTCTAGAAAATCCTCCAAAATGAACTTGCGCAGTTTAAGTGCGTCTAGGTAATCAACTGCAGAAAACAACAAACCGGTCAGCAGACGTTCACGCGTCTGCGAACCGTAATCTTCCGATCGTTCCTTCAACCAGTTTGCATGGGCGGAACTGCTCTCTGCACCAGCAATTATGTTGGCCATGTTGTTGCTGATTTCAAAATTATCCGGTAATGGTATCTCAACAACTTTTGCACCAAGGCTGCGAAAAACAGCTAAGCTATTCTCCATTTCTCTGTGTACCTCCGGATGCAGTTGATCTAAAAAACCTGAAGGTCCGTTGCCGTATGTTGTCGGAACACCTATTTTCAGACCCTGAATCCCTGACTCTATCCTGGAAAGAAAATCTGGTTTTGGTTGATAGTAAGAAGTGGAATCGTTTGTATCTTTGCCTGAGATAATTTGTGTTAGCAAAGCACAGTCAGCAACAGTTCTGGTAAGTGGACCGATATGATCCAATGAAAATGAGAGCGGCATTGCACCAAAACGGCTGACACGTCCGTAAGTTGGTTTCATGCCAACCAGACCGCAGCAAGATGCAGGAAAGCGAATTGACCCTCCTGTGTCAGAACCAAGTGAGCCATAACTCAAAAAACCAGCTACTGCTGCGGCCGGACCGCTTGAAGAACCACCCGGAATGTATTCCGGATTCCACGGATTGCGGACATCACCAGTTATTTCATTGTGACCGGTCAGTCCGTAAGCAAACTCGACCATTTTCAATCTGCCGATATCCAATGCGCCAGCCTGGTCGAGTTTGAGCAGAGCTGTAGCAGTCGCATCCGGAACATAATCTTCGCAAATTTTAGAACCACACGCAGAGATTTTACCAGTACGGTAAAACATGTCTTTGTGCAAAAGCGGTACGCCGTGCAGTGGTCCCTGCGAGATTCCTGAGGATAACTCCTGATCGGCTGATTTAGCTTCGGCCAGCGCCTGTTCTGGAAACAAACGAGCCACGCAATTAAGTGAGGGGCCTTGTTTTTCTAGTTCTTCCAGACTGTTCCTGACAACTTCCTGTGAAGATACCTCCCGCTTGAGAAGTGCATCGGAGATCTCAGTCAGGCTCATGCGGGACAAAGCCTTATCAATCACTCTTCTCCTCCTCTTGTTGAATATCTAAATTATAAGCGGAAAGAGCTTTTCCATATTCTGCAGGTTCAGTTCCAAATGGAAGGTGTTTCAAAAACCTTTTCTTAGTCCCGGTGAGTATTTTAACTGACTTCAAAGCAAATTGAACTTCCGGAACGTCGTAGTTCTGATCAAGAAAAGCAGACCATTTGTTTTGCATGGTATTTTGAGGTTGAAGGAAAAGAATCAGGTTTTTTTAGGTACTTTTGTCAGATTTGCTACTTTCGAATAAACATTAGTTATTACACATAATTCCATTTATAAAATTTATATTACTATTTTTATAAGAAATGTGTGTATATTCAGGATTTATTGGGTGTTAGATGATTTATTGGGTGTTAGATATGGAGTATTCGGATTCTTCGGGAAGGTGTAGGCCACCGTATTTTGTAACTTCTTCATTTTCTGTATAGTTATCATCAACATAGGACTGTGCAAGTCTCCATTTGAGATATTCGTATGCAGAAATTGGTGGATATTTGGCAGGGTCTTTGGTGATATTTTCTATCATTACATCTCGGCCTGGATCAACAAAGTATGGCATTGAGTATCGTGGTCTAGATAAATCTGAATTAACAATTCTATGCGGTGTAGATTTTAGTATATCGTTTGACCACCTTGCAAACATATCTGCAACATTCAGTACTATTGAATTCTCGATTATCGGTGCATCTATCCATTCATCATCTTCTTTATCATATATCTGTAAGCCTGGTACATCATCAAATCTCCATAGTAAAGTGATTGTACCATAGTCAGTATGGGCACCACCCCTGACTTGATTTTCTTTAATCTCTCCTTCGTATGGTGGATAGTGAATAATTCTCATGGTTGCAGAACCATCCATATGTTTCTCTACTAATTTCCCAGTCGGAACATTCAGTACTTTCTCAAATCTATAGAGAAATTGATAGGACAACATTCTTGCTATTCGTTCTATCTTTTGTGCCATCAATTTGAATTCGGGGATTTCTTTCGGCCAATATTCTTCTTGCATACGGTCAGGAGAAACCCAATTGTAAGATTCTTTCAAATCGCCAGGCATGGTTGGAGTCAGACGTTCTTCCTCCAACCAATTATAGCCAATATTTTCCTTCACACCACTATATGCATATTGTTTTTTTGCATCTAGTGGTAGTTCGAAGAACTCACCAATGAGGAGCTTCCAATCGGCAAACTCCGACAGCCATTCATCATAAACGTGGGTGAAAACTGCAAAACCACAAGTAGTATATGCATTGCGCATTTCTTCTATGCAGTTTTCACTTCTGAAATCGATTATCGGAATCAATGTTTAATTTGTAGGAAATTTATTTGTAACACCTTTTACAAAGTACTGCATGGTTTCAAGTTCTGGACGTTTGATTTTCCCTGCTGAAACCCTAGTACCATCCTGTTTTGTGATGCCTTGTGAAAAAGGATACCACTCATCCATGTTGTCATTGATCCATTCCATTCTGATTGTCTCAACTTTGTTGACTACATTTCCAGGCACATTTTTGCCCCATGGTGATAGTCCTACACAATTTTCTTTCAAACCCCAATTATATCTCTGATTCATTTTTAACTTACCAGCTGCTAATTGGTCTACGATGTGTTTGTAAAGCAAGTTCCAATTGAAAATCATACCTGTGACATATCGGTCTGGTCCATTACTTCCCATAGGCGCATCATTACCCATACTCCATACTTCCTTACCTTTTTGCTTCCATGTGGTTTGTGCAAGAGTCACGACACTGGGTGAATCTGTTGTCGTAAAGAGAATATCATTCCCATCATCGAGAAGAGCTTTGGCGGCATCCATATCCTTTGGGGGATCGAACCATGAGTTAATCCATACAATATTAACTGAAATGTTTGGGTTTACGCTCTGTGCCCCAATTGTCAGCGCATTAATATTACGGATAATTTCAGGAATTGGATGGGAACCAACTACACCAATCTTATTTGATTTAGTCAGCATTCCAGCTGCTATACCGGTTAGGTAGCGAGCTTGAAATGAGTGACAAACATAATTATCCATGTTTTTGTCGTTGCCCTTGTAACCTGTAGCGTGCATGAAAATTGTATCTGGGGCTTTACTTGCGGCCTTAACCATTGGGTCCATATATCCAAATGAGGTTGCAAAGACAATATCGTGCTTTCTTGCAAGTTTAAGAAATACTTTTGAAGATTCTGCCTCTGGTACCATCTCTACCATCGACACTTTATAACCATGTTTTGTCAAGGATTGAAATCCATCATGATGTCGCATTGACCAACCACCATCGTTTTTTGGACCCACTAAAACATAACCAACTGAAGGTAAAGTTTGACCAAAAGTACTCATACTAAAAACTGCAAACATTGCAGCCGTTACCAGAACTGAAATTACTTTCCTCATAATATCTCCTTCTTAGAGTTATAGATTAAATAGGTTAGCTAAATCAACCTACATTAATACTGCCATCCACCAGCTGAACCTTCCATTGCACTAAGATTGTACTACGAGTACATACCTGTCCAATTTGTTCAAAGTAACTAGTAACTAAATCTACATTGATGTTTGGCAGCAGATAATTCCCTTATCTGGACTGCGAACTCTTTTTTTTGAAGTTCAACAATAACAGACAATTCAGGATCACTACATTTTTTAGATAATACAACATAAATATAATTCAACGAATTAGAGTCTGCAAGGGAAAAATATTAATTTTAATTCTACAAGTTAATCTAAGTCCTTGTTTTTGTAAAGACTAAATTAGCCCCAAATTGGCTGGTTAAAAGTCCGTCATGAAGCCGGGCAAAATTACACTGTAATCTAGTTTTTTTCACCTCTGAAAAAAACATTTCCTAATGCAGCAGGCATGACCTGGATCCCGAGCCGGTTATGCCTGATCGTAACCAAAGTCAGCACTAAGATAGTTAAAACATAGGGTATCATTTTTAATAAATAAGGTGATATTTCGACGCCCAATATTTGCAGACGAAGTTCTAAGGCCAGTGCAATTCCAAATAAATATGCCCCTCCGAGAGCCTTAATTGGATCCCAAAAAGCAAAAATCACCAAGGCAACCGCAATCCATCCGCGTCCCGCAGTAATACCATCTACCCAAAACGGAGTTAATGCAAGTGGAAAATACGCTCCTCCAATTCCAATCAGCATTCCACCACCAACAACAGCAAAAAACCTATAACCCAAAACTGAAAGACCAAGTGAATCACAAACTTCCGGTGATTCTCCCATAGAACGGATGTTAAGTCCCAATCGTGTCTTGAAAAGCATCCACCATAAAAGTACCACACAAAAATATGAAAAATATACGAGAATATCTTGATTGAAAAGTACTGGACCAAGCACAGGAATGGCGTTCAGTCCAGGAATAGGAATACGAATAAGCGGTTCTACTGTTGCACCTGTCAGTTTGTCTCCAAAGAAACCACTGAGTCCTGTACCAAAAAAAGTCAGTGCCAGCCCTGAAGCAATCTGACTTGCCCGTAACATTAAACAGACAACTCCGTGAATCATTGACACGATTCCAGAAGCAATCGCAGCAGCAGCCACTGCATAAAAGTAATTCCCAGTATTTAACATGACAACAAAGGCAACCAATGCTCCAACAAGCATCAAGCCTTCCATTCCAAGATTGATCACCCCCGCTCGTTCGCCTATAACACCACCTAATGTTGCAAATAACAATGGTGTTCCCATACCAACAGCGGCAATCAAAATTTGTATGAAAAATTCCATAATTTTTAGATAATTAACAAGCCTTCATTAGTTTTTCAAGACACACACAAACATTAATTGCCTGTTTTTGTGAGTCTTTGTTTAAGCCAAATACTTGTTATACGGAGTCGATACTCTGTGAAAATTTCTGAACCCAAAACTGTAAATAAAATTATACCTTGGTAGAGGTAAACCACAGAAATTGGGAGGCCGTATTCTATTTGCAAAACTTCTGCACTGACAAAAACAATTGACATAAAAAATGCACTTAAGACAACACCAAGCGGATGATTCCTGGCAAGCCAGGCCACAATGATTCCCGTATAACCATAGCCGATAGAAATGTTTTGCTGCAAGCGGTAATGAATTCCTGCTACTTCACTGAATCCGGCAAGACCAGCAATCGCTCCACTTGCTGCAAAGACCAGGATGGTCAATGTTCGGATTTTTACTCCTGCGTAGCGAGCTGCGTCAGGGTTGTCTCCAATTAGACGGATTTGAAAACCAAGACGAGTTTTCCACAAAACCCATGCAATAATTACTACAATAATAAAGGCCAGAATCAGCCCTGCATGAATTGAAGTATTTCCAAATAAAGGAAGTTGTGCAGCTTCAGAAAATTCTTTTGTAATAGGGAAATTGTTGGTTCCGGGATCGCGCCATGCTCCAAACAACAAATGATCTACCCATGCAGCAGCGACATAATTGAAAAGAAGTGAAGTGATAATTTCATTGACCCCAAAACGTGCTTTCAAGAATCCGGGGATGCAGCCCCAAAAACCACCGCCTATCATGGCCATGATAAGCATTAGTACAATCAACATACCGTCCGGAAGTTTCCCATCGTAGTGTAAGACAAACCAGGTCATGGCAACAGTTCCAATGTGAAACTGTCCTTCTGCGCCAATGTTCCACTGCCGCATTTGTGCAGCTAAAGCTACAGCAAGACCTGTAAACATTAATGGTGTCATCTTTACCAGAAGGTCCTGCCAGCCGTATTTTGTCAGAAAAATTTCCTCACCAATAATCTGGAAAGCAGTAATTGGCTCAATTCCAGCTACTAAAAAAAAGAACCAACTTATAAACAAGACCAATAAAAACGCGACGCTAAGCACTAAAACTCGTCCCCAGGACGAAGTATTCACACGCTTTTCCAGAAAAAATCGCACTTTAAAGCTCTCAGTGATTGTTAAATTTTAGCTCTTTAAAATATGTCCAATAAAGTTGAATAAATGAAAAAGGTTCGCAATATTTAGGAGCCTTTCAAGAAGGAAGGTGCTTTTCTGTTATTTGAAAGTAGCTATGTATGCCGCGACATTATTAATAGCCTCATCATTGGCTAAAGTCATCGCCATTGGACGCATTTGCATTCCAAAGAGATCACCACTTTTTGTCCCTCGAATTCCAGCCTTGAAGTTTTTTAACTGACGTACAATGTACCAATCCTGCAGACCAGTAAGTTTTGGAGAGTTAAGGGCTTTGTTCCCGCCACCTTTTGGGCCGTGGCATGTTTGGCAAATCATGTAAGATGCTTTTCCTGCTGTGGCATCCCCTTTTACTGTACTTTCTGAAGATTTTGATACAGGCATACTTGAAACATAAGCTGCCATATCTGAAACCGCCTCATCATTGGCTAAGGTCAAAGCCATGGGACGCATTTGCATGCCATAGGGGTCTTTGGCATTTGCACCGCGGAGTCCTCCCTTAAAATTATTTAGCTGACGTTCCAGATACCACGGTTCTTGACCAGCAATCTGAGGAGAGTTCAGAGCTTTGTTTCCCATACCGTTTGCTCCATGACAGGCAGCACAAACTGCATATGCGGCTTTCCCTTTTGTTGCATCTCCAGCAGCATAGGCATTCAAAGCCAATCCAATTCCGAGAATGAGAGTCAGTCCAACAGCAAATATTATTTTCATACTAATTCCTTTTCTTTGAAAAATTAAAATTTAACAGACGCATAATTATATAAAATTTTACAAACTGAATTATCTTGCATCCCTTTTGTATAACAAGTTGAGCTTGTATATATTTTTGACAATATTTAGCCAAAGAGTCAAATAGGATTTCTCCCTTATTCTTTTTAATTTGAGATGTTAATTTTTTTTGCAAATAACTCTGTAATTTGGAAAAATAAAATTAATTTTTCCTAAACTTCCATAATCTCGAAGGGAATGACTGCATCTGTCATCCAGCATTCTTTGTATTTCTCTCCTTGCTGGAGAGATAGAAGAAAGCGGAACCCTTTACGTGTTCCAATAGAGGTCGTGATTATCACTTCCTGAATGGCCACATTACCCTCGACCTTTAAATTTAGAAAAGTTGCATCAAGATGGTTTAGCAAAGGGCTGTAGGCAGGACTCCTGACTAGCTTTATAAAGCGACTTAGTGGTCCAGTTTGGACTTTATTTTGGGGAGAAGCAAAGCGGAATGTGATTTCAATCCCACGGTTTGAAACATCATTTTGTTGCATGGCCATAAGTTGAAGACTTACAATTTCGTTAGCTTTTAGCTCTGTATTAGGATAGTACGTATTTATACTTCCGAGGGCCCAGGCGTAAAAAGGGAGAATTACCAGACAAACTATTAAAAAATTCTGTTTAAACATATTTTTTATACCCTAGCTAAACCAAAAATTTTTTATTTTGCCTAACCATGAGTTCCTCCTTGTATGCAGTTATAATTTTTAAATTTTAGTACTTTTAGAAGTCTTTTCATCTCAATTTAAAAAAATCGCACCTTAGAAAAATTTAACCCAATATTTATAATTTTATTATTGATATTTTTACAAAAGCTCTCAATCAACTGTTTTAACAGGTTCCTAGAAGATTTCCAAAAAAAGTATTATTTAAGTGTAGAAATGTAAGCAGCAATGTTAATTATTGCTGCGTCGCTTGGAAGAGTCATGGCCATTGGGCGCATTTGCTGACCATAAGAATCTTTTGGGTCCGCACCACGAATTCCATTTTTAAAATTATATAGTTGTCTGACGATATACCAGTCATTTTGGCCAGCTAAAGCAGGAGAATTCAGAGCTTTGTTACCTTCACCATTTGCACCGTGACAGGACGCACAGATTGCATAAGCGGCTTCTCCTGCGGCAGCGTCACCTTTAATCGTTGTAGAAGAATCTGGACTTTTCAGAGTGCTCACATAAGCTGATACATCAGCAACCATCTGATCGTTGGCAAGCGTCATAGACATCGGTCGCATTTGCTGTCCATATATGTCTTTCTCATGAGATCCTCGTATACCTGATTTGAAATTTGCCAATTGTCGTGCAATGTACCAAGCCTTTTGTCCAGAAATTCTCGGTGCGTTTAGAGCCTTGTTTCCAGCACCATCAGCTCCGTGACAGGAAGCACATACTCCATATAAAGTTTTGCCATTTTCGGTAGAACTGGTAACAGACACTGAGGCTGGTTCAGCAGTACTGATCTTAGCAGTTTGTGTAATTGCAGGCTGAGCTTTTTCTTTAAAAGTTGACACATACAGTGCAACATTTTTGATAGATTCATCGTCAGCCAAAGTCATTGCCATGGGCCGCATCTGCATTCCATAAACATCTTTTTCATGGCTTCCACGGATACCTTTTTTAAAACTGCGTATCTGCCTGGCAATGTACCAATCTTGAAGTCCGGCTATTTTTGGTGAATTCAGTGCCTTGTTCCCCTCACCCTGTTCGCCATGACAAGCAATACAAGTAGCATAACTTGTTTTTCCACTGTCAATGTTTCCCTGTATTGTTGATTTTGAAGGTACTCCCCGAAAAGTTCCAATAAAAGACACCACCTTTTTCAAGTCTGAATCTTTTACCAAAGTCATTGCCATCGGGCGCATTTGTATGCCGAAAAGATCTTCAGAATGTGTTCCACGGATACCATCACGCCAGTTACGTAACTGACGTTCGAGATACCAGGCATGCTGGCCTGCCAAACGTGGCGCTCCAAGTTTTTGATTGCCTTCTCCCTCCGATCCATGACAGGAAGCACAGGGAGCATAAAGTGGTTCACTTACAGGTGCTTGAACATTAGTTACAGCGTTGCTGGAAGAGGCCACGGTTACAGGTTTGGAAATTGAACTGCTTTTTAAAGACGCTACAAAAACCGTCATGTCACGGACCGCTTCATCGTTTAAAAGAGCCATGGCCATCGGGCGCATCTGCTGGCCAAATATATCTTTGGCATGGACACCACGAATTCCGCTTTTGAAATTATTTAATTGCCTTTCAACATACCAATCTTGAAGTCCGGCAATTTTTGGTGCATTAAGTGTCTTGTTGCCTTGACCGTTTGCGCCATGACAAGTGACACAAACAGCATAGGCCGATTCCCCTTTCTCGATGTTTCCTTTTACACCGGAGTGTTTTCCACGACCATTGAGGCTTTCCACATACACCAAAACATCTTCAATGTCTTGATCTGTCGCGAGAGTCATAGCCATCGGACGCATTTGCATTCCAGTAATATCATTAATATGTGCTCCACGAACACCATTTTTAAAATTATTGAGCTGTCTAGCTATATACCAGGAATGTTGGCCAGAAATTCTGGGAGCATTTGCGATTTTTCTGCCTTCGCCATTTTCTCCGTGACAGGCAGCGCATACCTTGTACTTTGCTTCTCCACGTCCCAAGTCTCCTTCTGCAAAGACATTTGTTGAAAATGCAGTTCCTAGAACAAAAATAATTATTCCTGAAATATAATGCTCCTTCATGACAATTCTTTCGTAAATCAAAACCTTGTAAGCTGAGTCAGTTCAAAAGATGTTTCTTGACTTTATAAATTTATATAATAACCGCCAAATATTAGCATTATTTTGAAAATTTGGCAAATTTATTGGTATCTTTGAAATACATTTAACGGATTAATCTGCATCTGTTTGAAAACGTGCTGGAGCTCGGCATTCTTCGAATGACTGTGAATTGTAACTGAATCCATTTCCAGCACGTACCCTTTGACGATCTTTCTCAAGCATCTGGCGGCACTCAAGATAATTTTTCTGGTTAAGCGAAGTTTCGCATCCATTGATTCCCAGCAAAAAAATACTAAAAAGCAATACACACTGTAAAAAAAGAGGAAAAGAGCTCATAAAATTATTGAACACAAAGAAACTTTTTGGTTTAGAGTTTTTCTGTTATTTGATTTTCCTGCAAACGCTGAATGTGAAAAGTTAACCGCTGACAAAAAAAATCAATATCAGCTTCAGTCGTTGACCAACCCCAACTGACCCTCAGGCTTGATTTTGCTTCAGCACGGGAAAGGCCCATGGCCAAAAGCACTGGACTGGCTTCCATGGCTCCGGAAGAACAGGCTGAGCCTGTAGACACTGCAATTCCATCCAAATCAAGTAAAATCAAAAGACTTTCTGCGCTAATTCCGTGGCAGCCAAAGTTGAGAGTATGGGGCATACTATTGCCCAAATCAGTGTTTAGAAATATGCCTTTTATTTTATTGATTTCGTTTAGAATTTGTCCCCGGAATTTTAAGAAGCGATCCCGGAGGGATGATTGATTCGCGAGGTACCACTGAACTGCTTTTGCAAACCCAACGGCAAGGATTACATTTTCAGTACCAGCTCGTCGAACACGTTCTTGTTTTCCACCAGAGATTAATGATTGGAATACACTTCCCTGTTTAACAAAAAGCAGACCTATTCCACAAGGACCACCAAGTTTATGTGCGGTTGCAGAAGCAAAATTAACTCCGGATAAATTTAAATCCAATTGCATTTTTCCATATGCCTGAACAAGATCGGTATGAAATGGTATTTTATTTTCTTGCGCAATTTTACTTAATTCTTCTATGGGCTGGAGATTTCCAGTTTCATTATTGGCAGTCATAACCGAAATC
>ENA-UPTF01000969-UPTF01000969.1-marine-metagenome-genome-assembly--contig:-NODE-969-length-19109-cov-3.938052_pt1 | contig 19109 bp, 16 predicted proteins | sample MGYA00238166_ERZ767019 | MGnify/ENA primary metagenome ERZ767019 (study PRJEB28930, sample SAMN06266391) | marine metagenome | isolation source: Sea water from 250 m depth | place: Atlantic Ocean | study... | reverse complement strand
ACCAGTTTTATATGTAAAAACACCAGCCAAAGTTGAAGCGGTATACCAACCCATTGAATTCCCAGTAATAGCAACTATGTCAAATTTTTTCTGATTTATGTTTAGAAAATCTTTTAGACTACAGGCATAAATCAGTGGGGAGGCATTTTCTCCTGACATGTGGGTTTTTGATTTAAATGGTATAGAATCTAAATCGGTTAGTGAAGGGCGATTTTTAGCTTTTCTATCTTGATCCATCCACTTTATTATGGATTTAAAATCTTTATTACAATCTGTTAAATATCTAATTGTTTCTCGTGAATAGGTTCCACGACCTGGACAAATAATAACTATACGTTTTTTATTCATTAATCAATTCTAAAGAATTTTTAATTATTGATTCTTTCGATGGAAGTGTAGTTGCAGAAGCCATTCCAATAGGAATAAAACTATTATCTGCTGCATGAATTCGAATATTTAGTGAATTTTTAGTTTCGTTTAATAATTGGGACATTAATCCCTCTGCATGGCACCCATTTCTGCGACATTCGTCGACTATCAATATTTTTCTACATTTTCCAAATGAATCTAAAAGCTTGGGCACATCGATTTCTGATAACCATCGTAAATCAATTACTTTTATTTTATTTTTTATTTTTTCTTCTATTTCTTTTTTAGCCTTTAATGATAGATATAACCCATTACCATAGGAAATAATAATCAACTTATTACCCTCTCCATACTCAGCAAATTCACCTAAAGGAATTTCTTCTTTTGGACTGGGATACTTAAAACTCCATTTAGAATCTTTGGCCATATGTAAATCCCTAATCATATAAAGAGCTATTGGTTCGATAAAAACTACTATACGACCTTGCTCATAAGCTTTGCGTACAGATGACCTCAGCATTTTAACAGCATCTAAACCATTAGATGGAACAGCTAAAATTACTCCAGGAATATCGCGAAAAATTGTTAAGGAATTATCGTTATGAAAGTGACCACCAAAACCCTTTTGGTATGCTAATCCTGGGATACGCAATACTACTGGATTCGTATATTGACCTTCTGAAAAAAAAGGTAATGTAGCAATTTCTCCTCGCAATTGATCTTCAGCATTGTGAAAATATGCTAAAAATTGAATCTCAGGAATTGGTACAAAACCATTTTGTGCAAAACCAGCCCCAAAACCAATAATAGACGTTTCATCTAAAGGGCTATTAAAGACACGTCTTATACCAAATTTTTTATGAAGATCAGCTGTGACATGATATACACCACCCTTTTCAGCTACGTCCTCACCAAATATCACTGTGTTTTTATATTGAAGCAAAATATCAAATAATGCATAATTTATGAGCTTAGCCATATGTTGAGATTTGTTTAATCTATCAAACTCTTTATCAAAGAGCGCTTTTCTATCCTTTAGAGTTGGATATTTAGGAGCAGATCGAACAAATTTATTTGATGTAATCGATTTCATTACTTCATTACTATTTTTTAAGGTTGGACGTGCTGTCGCAGTGTCAAAAACATGTGAGACTCTATCTCTAGATTTATTATATAGGGATAAAATTTCTTCCTTTGATAAGCATTTATTTTCTATCAAAATTCGAGATGAGTGAAGAATTGGATCATTAAATTCTGCGTCTTCAATATCTTTTATTTTTTGATAACCAATTTCTACATCCGATCCAGCATGACCCATCAATCGAACAGTTTTCATATGTAGAAAAATAGGTTTACGATTTATTCTACAAGATTTCTCAACTTTTCTTGAATTAATTATAAGATCTAGAAGATGAAGCCCATCAGATTTAATATATTTAATTCCAGGTCTATTTTTAAAATTCTCTTCAATCCAGTTTTCATCTGTTTTTACAGAAATACCAATACCGTTATCCTCACAGATAAATACTATAGGTACATGTCCCCCCTTATTAACTATCCAGCTTGCAGTGTTAAAAGCACTTAATGCTGATGCGTGATTGACGCTTGCATCTCCAAAACTACAAAGAACAATGCTATTATTATCTGATCCTTGATCTGAAATATTTAAGTTTTTAGAAAGATCTATTGAGAATGCCATTCCAACAGCTTTAGGGAGATGACTTGCAATGGTACTGGTCTGAGGGGGAATATTTAATAATTTGCTTCCAATAACTTTATGCCTTCCTCCACTTATAGGATCATCTGATGATGCCATAAATGATAATGCCATATCATATAAAGGTGTTGTGCCATCAACCTGCTTTGATCTTTCTAAAAAAAATGGACCGCTTCTGTAGTGAAGAAATGCTGTATCAGTATATGGAAAAACATTTCCAAAAGCTGCATTACCTTCGTGACCTGAACTACCAATTGTATAAAAACATTTCCCTTCATCCTTCAACAATCGAGCTTTCAGATCGATATGCCTACTCAATATTTGCGACTCAAAAATAGAAATAAGATCTGAAGAATCAATATTTGTCTGAGATAATTTTAGATTGATCCGTGCTAATGGAAATTTTTCTTCATTTAAAAATGAAATGAAATTGTCATCTATAACTTCTGCACGGTTGAAAAGAGACATATCTTAGATTATTTAATAAATTTTAGATAAACATAAATTGAGTTTGTAACGTAGAATTAATCTATTAAACTCACTAATTTTGCTTTGAATTCTCGTAACTCCCTAACATTCCCAATCTCAATCTCACCAGAATCCCATTTTAAGCGGAAGTCTTCTTGAGAATCGGATCCACCTTGTTTTTGATATAAAGGATAAAGATCTTCAGCCTGTCGTGGTTTGTTATGATTGAGTGTTGCCGTGAGTTTGTAAGCCACATCTTCATTGATATCATTTACCACTCTGTCCGGTAGGGCTCTTTCTAGTAGATTTTTTTCAATCCGTGAAAATCGCATGCCTTTAACTACATAATCCTGATAGGCCTCCCATGCAAATGGCGCTACTGCTTTTACTGATTCAGCCATAGCATCAGAGAATACTCGAATCTCATATTGAGCATGACTGTCAGATCGAAGCCCGATGAAGTGCAAAAGATTATGAAGGTCGTTCTTCCAATACCATTCCGTATAAAGATTAACCGGTAGAATAGATCGTGCTAATTCCCTAGCAACACCTGCTTCATTCAGTTCGGAATAAATAGCAAAACTCCGCTCTGAAATTTCTTTAAAATAATCCTGCACTTTTTGCTTTAATTCCGCTGGGACTTCTCCCATTCTACCCTGTTTATTCAATGCAGATTGAAATTGAATATTCTCAGGATCTGGATAGTAAAATTCGTCTCTTGCTTCAGAATAACGAAGTGAATATTCATTAATATTCGCTGTTCGATGGCGAACCCACTGACGCGCCACAAAAATAGGCATCTTACAGTGAAATTTGAATTCGACCATTTCAAATGGTGTTGTATGCCTATGCCGCATAAGATATCGAATTAATCCGCGATCTTGAGATACCTTACTGGTTCCTTTCCCATAACTCACACGGGCAGCTTGTACTATAGCATCATCACCCCCCATTGAATCCACAAGGCGAACAAATCCTTTATCTAAACATTTTATAGCATCATCTGGTATCTGAGTCATTTCTTAATCTATTATTATTTTTTTCTATAAATCATTATACCATCTCTAACGGGCAATAGAAGTGGCTCTAATCTATTATTATTTTTTATAAGTTCCGCCGTTTCTCTTAATGCTTTTGCATTATCATCTTTCGGTTTTAATACTTCACCATTCCAAAGCATATTATCTAAAACCGCAATCCCACCTTTTTTGAGTAAAACAGTTCCTCTTCTATAATATTCAGGGTAATTTTTTTTGTCAGCATCAATAAATATCATATCGAATGATCCGACATGGAATGACTCCAAAATATTTATTGCTTCTCCTTGATGAACTTTTATTTTATCACCTACATCTGATTTATTAAACCAATTTTTAGCTGTTTTAACGTGTTTTTCCATAAGTTCAAGGGAGTGAACCTCACCATTGACTGGCAGAGCTTCTGCAATTTTTAATGTGCTATAACCAGTAAACATTCCAATCTCAAGAACACGTTCCGTCCCAGAAATTTTAATTAGGAAATATAATAAACCACTTACCAATGGTCCAGAAAGCATCTCAGGTATTTCCTCTTTTTCCCAAGTTTTATTTGATAATGCTTTTAATAGTTCATTATCTGATAATGATTGATTTACACAATATTCTTCGATTTTTTTTGGAACAAACTTCATTTTATATTTTGTTGGATTTGCTTACACTAAAATATCTTGAATTGGGATGAGAAAAATACCAACCACATACCGATGCTGCAGGGTACATCGCCTTAGTCTCAGTTAGCAAAATACCTGTATTCTCTTCAACTTTGAGTAAAGACCAAATCTTATCTTTCTCATCATGGTCAGGACATGCTGGATATCCTGGGGCGGGTCTAATACCTTGATATTTTTCATTAATTAATTCATCATTATCCATTTTTTCATCAACATCATAACGCCAAAAATCTTTACGAACTCTTTCGTGCATTCTTTCGGCTAATGCTTCAGCAAGTCTATCAGCTAATACTTTCGACATAATTGCATTGTAATCATCATTTTCATCTTCAAACTTTTTTACAATTCTTTCAAGTCCATGCCCAGCAGTTACAGCAAATAGACCAATAAAATCATTTTTCGGAGCAATAAAGTCTGCTAAACAATAGTTTGTTTCCCCCAAACCTTTATCAACTGTTTGCCGAGGGAAATGAAATTCAACATCATCTACAATAACAGACTCATTTTTAGCATATGCTGGATGTATACCTATGATGGCCTTAGCAGTTAATTTTTTTTCTGATATAATTTGGTCTAATAACTGTCTACCATCATCAAAAAGCTTCTGTGCCTCGACTCCATATTTTTTATCATTTAGAATTTTTGGGAAGATCCCTTTTAACTCCCATGCGTGAAAAAAAGGTGACCAATCTATATATTCTATAAGTTCATCTAAAGGATAGTTATTAAAAACTTTATTACCTTTAAGGTCTGGAATTGGTACCTGATATTTTTCCCAATCAATATCAATTTTTCTATTTCTAGCCTCTTTAATAGATAGATGTGGTGTTAAATCTTTATTTGCCCGAGATTCTCTTATTTGTTCGAATTCGGCTCGGACTTCTTTAGTATAATTTTCTTTTGATTCATCATTCATTAGTTTACTTACAACACCAACTGCGCGAGACGCATCAATCACATGAATTGTAGGTCCAGAATAATTTTCCTCAATTTTTACTGCAGTATGCTTTTTACTTGTTGTCGCTCCTCCTATTAATAAAGGAATATCAAATTTTAAGCGTTCCATCTCTTCTGCGACATGAATCATTTCATCTAAACTAGGTGTAATGAGTCCTGAAAGACCAATAATGTCAGCCTTTAAAGCTTTAGCTTCAGATAATATTTTATCTGAAGTGACCATTACTCCGAGATCAATGATATCATATCCATTACAACCTAAAACTACTCCAACAATATTTTTCCCAATGTCATGCACATCTCCTCTTACGGTAGCCAAAATAATTTTTCCATTAGATTTATCTACTAAACCCATTTCCTTTTTTTCCTGTTCAATATAAGGTACTAAATGGGCAACTGCTTTTTTCATAACACGGGCTGACTTTACTACTTGTGGTAAAAACATTTTACCTGCACCAAACAAATCACCAACTAAATTCATACCATCCATAAGAGGTCCCTCTATCACATTGATTGGTCGGTCATATTTTTTCCTAGCTTCCTCGGTATCTCCATCTACAAAATCAACTATACCTTCAACTAAAGCATATGCAAGGCGCTTTTCAACTACCTGTTCTCTCCATGATAAATCTTTTTTCCGAGAGCGTTTTGCGCCACGATATTCTTCAGCGATCTCAACTAAACGATCTGTAGCATCATCTTTCCTATTGAATATTACATCTTCTATTCGATCCTTTAAGTTTGCAGGAATATCATCGTAAACAGTTAACTGTCCTGCGTTAACTATTCCCATATCCATACCTGATTGAATTGCATGAAAAAGAAAAGCAGAATGCATTGCTTCCCTAACTCGATCATTTCCTCTAAATGAAAAAGATAGATTACTTACTCCACCGCTTATATGAACCCCAGGAAGAGTTTCTTTAATAGTTTTAGATGCCTTGATAAAAGCTTCTCCATAATTATTATGTTCTTTAATCCCAGTTGCAACCGCAAAAATATTTGGATCAAAAATTATGTCTTCAGGAGGGAGCCCAACTCTTTCTGTTAAAATATTGTAGGCTCTAGTACATATTTGAACTTTTCTTTCATAATTATCTGCCTGACCATCCTCATCAAATGCCATAACGATAACGGCTGCACCATATTTTTTTATCATTTTGGCTTGTTGAATAAACTCGGATTCTCCTTCTTTCATAGAAATAGAATTAACAATACCTTTACCTTGACAATTTTTTAATCCGGTTTCAAGAACAGACCATTTTGAAGAGTCAATCATTAAGGGGACTTTTGCAATATCTGGTTCAGAAGCAATTAATCTGAGAAAATGTGACATTGCTGATTCAGAATCGAGTAAACCCTCATCCATATTGATATCAATTATTTGAGCACCATTCTCAATCTGCTGTCTAGCAACAGAAAGTGCTTCTTCATATTCATTTTCTTTAATTAAGCGCTGGAATCTGGCAGAACCAGTCACATTTGTTCTTTCACCAATATTTACAAAATTTAATTCAGGGCGGATAGTAATTGGTTCAAGCCCACTTAACCTTGTATATTTATTAATAGTCGGCAATGGTCTTGGCTTAATATTTTTTACGGCTTCTGAAACCGCTCTAATATGGCTAGGCGTTGTTCCACAGCATCCACCTACTAAATTTACCAGACCGCTTTTAGCAAATTCTTTTACTATTTCTGACATTTCCTTAGGAGTTTGATCATATTCACCAAACTCATTTGGAAGTCCAGCATTAGGATAAACAAAAACGTTGATTTCTGCAGTCCCTGACAGTTCCGATAGCCAAGGTCTAATTTGTTCAGCACCTAAAGCACAATTTAGTCCGACAGCTGTTATATCAGCATGTCGAATGGAGTGCCAGAATGCTTCTACTGTTTGTCCTGACAATGTTCGCCCGCTGGCATCTGTGATAGTTCCAGAAACAAAAATGGGTAAGTCTTGTTTGGCTTCCTCTAATAATGTGCGAACTGCGAAAAGAGCTGCTTTACAATTTAGTGTATCAAATACAGTCTCGATAAGGAAAAGATCCACTCCACCATCGAGGAGTCCCTTTGCTTGGTTATAATAAGCTTCATTTAACTCATCAAATGTTACATTCCTATATTCTGGCTTATTAACATCTGGGCTTAATGATGCAGTCCGGCTCGTTGGTCCAATAGCACCAGCAACAAATCTTGGGAAATCAGTAAAACCCTTTGCTACTGATTTTGCTATTTTTGCTGCCTCATAGTTGATCTCATAAACAAAATCCTGAGTACCATAGTCCATTTGCGATATCGCATTCGAATTAAAAGTATTTGTCTCAACAATATCAGCCCCAGCTTCTAGGTAGGATTTATGTATTTCACCAACAATGCCTGGTTGAGTAAGACACAACAAATCATTATTGCCCTTTAGGTCTTTATCATGAGTACTAAATCGTTCATTCCTAAAATCACTTTCTTCAAGCTTATAGGATTGAACCATGGTTCCCATCGCCCCATCTAGAATCAGTATCTTATCTCTAAATAACTTTTCTATCATTTTTTTATTCATAAAATAAAAAACCCCAATGCTAAGATCAGGGTTAAATCCTTTTTAGCACATTTCTTTATTGTCGCGGCAATAGGGTGCAAATCACGACGGACAAAATTAACTTCAATATCCTTTTTAAATCAATAAATAACTGATTTTTATTATTCTTGGTCATGGAAGCTATGTTGCGTATTTTTAACGCTGATTGAAGATGGATTGAAGGTACAAAATCTAAAAAGTTTTTCGGTCTGATTTTAGACCCTCACATAATAAATAAAAGAATTTTTGACCTTCAGAAATTTGATAACTTATTTCTGTTGTATTTTATCTCGGCTGAAGGGCCGTTTACTACCTTCCCTCCTATCTTCCATTTGAAATAAATAGCAACCCAAAAAGTTGATAAATCTTGGGAGTAATTATATGAAAAAAGAGATTTATATCAGCGAAAGTATGGGAGAATCTCGCATTGCTATCATTGAGGATAGTACCTTAGTCGAGGTTTATGTTGAAAAACAAGACCATCAACGCATGGTAGGCAATATCTACAAAGGACAAGTGGAAAATGTCCTCCCTGGCATGCAAGCAGCTTTCGTTGACATTGGATATGACATCAATGCATTTCTTCCCTTTTCTGAAATCGAAAATTCGGCTTATCTGGCCGAAATTGATGATGGGGATCAAAAAACATCAAATAATAAAAAAGGTAAAAAACATACCCGAAGAAAAACAAATACTCATGTAAATGTTGATTTAAAAACGGGACAGGAAATCTTTGTTCAAGTTATTAAAGAAGCCTTTGCTGGTAAAGGTCCTCGCGTCACAACTGAAATCGCTTTACCGGGGAGATTGCTAGTACTAGTACCAAATGCAAAATATATCGGTATTTCAAAAAAAATATGGGATAAATATGAACGACGTCGTCTAAAAAAAATGGTTTCTTCTTTAAAAGATAAAGATATGGGAGTTATTGTTAGGACAGTTGCTGAAGGAAAAAGTGAAGAGTTAATTAAGAATGATTTTAATAATTTAGTCGATAATTGGAAAAAACTTCAGACAAAGAGTAAACGTACTAAAGGTGCTGCTCTTATATATGAAGATCTTGAAACCGCTTCTAGTGTAATACGAGATCTTTTTACACCTGATATCAATAAAATTGTTATTGATTCAAAAAAATTATACAGAAAAATGCAGGCATACCTAGAAGATATTTCTCCAAATATGGCAAACCGCTTAGAATATTATAAACTTAAACAACCATTATTTGAGAGTATGGGCTTTGAAAATGAATTAGATAAGTTACTTAGACCTAAAGTCTGGTTAAATAGCGGAGCTTATTTAATTATTGAAAAAACTGAAGCGATGGTTGTTGTTGATGTAAATAGCGGACGATTCATTGGGAAAAAAAATCATGAAGAAAATTCGTTAAAAATTAATCTTGAAGCATGTAAAGAGGTTGCGCGACAATTACGACTTAGAGATTTATCAGGCCTTGTTGTTATTGATTTTATTGATATGCGTGAAGAATCTAATCAGCGAAAGATTTACTATGAGCTTAGAAAAGAACTTAAGAAAGATCGTGCTAAAGTAGCTGTTTCGCCCATTTCGGAATTTGGCTTATTAGAAATGACTCGACAGCGAATTCGCTTAAGCCTATTAGATTCAATGAGTGAAGAATGCCCAACTTGTCATGGATCTGGAAGAATCATGTCAAGAGAAACTCTAATAACTAGAATCGATTATTGGTTGAGAAGATATAAGTTAAAACACCGGAGCTTAAAATTAAAATTAGAACTTCACCCAGAAATTGCTGATTTTCTTAAAAATAACAAAAAAGCTCTCAGAGGGCTAATGTGGCAAAATTTTACCTACATTTCTATTAAGGGTAATAATGATATCTCTAGAGATGAATTTCGTTTCCTTTCAAGTAATAACGGACAAAAAGAGATAGAACATGTAGGTATTGAACACAAGAAAGATAAGGCTTAGATTCCTCGGCTTTTTAGGAACAAAATGTTTGCAATAGTAAATATATTAGGAAAACAATATAGAGTTGAGAATGGAGCTCAAATTAAAGTTCCAAATCTTAATTCTGAAGTAGGTAGCAAGGTAGAGTTTGACAGTGTTCTTTTAATTGATAACAAAGGAAAACTCGATATTGGTAATCCATTATTAAATGGCGCAAAAGTGTCAGGCACGATTTTGGAGAATGGCCGAGATCGTAAGGTTATTATTTTCAAGAAAAAACGCCGAAAAGGTTATCGTAGAAAAAATGGTCACAGACAAGCATTTTCTACAGTAATGATAGATAATATAGCAATAGGAAAAGCAAAGAAGGAAGCTGCACCAAAGAAAAAAGCTGCACCAAAGAAAAAAGCTGCACCAAAGAAAAAAGCTGCACCAAAGAAAAAAGCTGAAAAGAAAGAGGATTAATTATGGCTCATAAAAAAGGAATGGGTAGTTCAAAAAATGGTCGTGATTCTAATTCAAAACGTCTTGGAGTAAAAGTAGCCGATGGACAAAATATTTTAGCTGGTGGAATAATATTGAAGCAACGAGGAACAAAAATTCATCCAGGAACTAATGTTGGTAGAGGTGGCGATGATACTTTGTTTGCTACTTCTGATGGTGTAGTAAAGTTTTCACGCAAAGGTAGAAAAAGAAAAACTGTAAGTGTAGTTAACTAATTAGTCATCAATTTTATAATTACTAATAAACCCTGTTATTTAAAAATAATGGGGTTTTTTTATTTATAGTATATTTAGTTATCTTAATTTCAATTCATGTTAATCATATTAAAAAAGGGAGTTTGTAATGTCTCGGCCTAAAATAGGACTTATCGGTGGAGGACAAATAGGAGGTAATTTGGCTCTTCTCGCTGCTCAAAAAGAATTAGGTGATGTCTTAATTTTTGATATTCCAAATGCGGAAGGAATGGTAAAAGGTAAAGCTCTAGATTTAATGCAACTCCGACCCCATGATGGATATGATAGTAATATTATTGGAACATCAAATTGGGATGACCTAAAAAATGTTGATGTGTTTATTATTACTGCAGGCATACCAAGAAAACCGGGGATGAACCGAGAAGATCTTCTGGAAATAAATCTTGGAATCATGAAAGATGTCGCAAACAATATAAAAAAACAGGCTCCAAATTCTTTCGTTATAGTTATTTCTAATCCATTAGATGCAATGGTTTATGCATTTCATAAAGTTTCTGGATTTAATAAAAATCAAGTCGTTGGAATGGCAGGCGCTTTAGATAGTGCTCGTTTCCGAACATTCATTGCCATGGAAACAGGTTACTCTGTACAAGATGTTACATGTATGGTCCTCGGCGGTCATGGAGATACCATGGTGCCTATAACGCGATTGGGAACTATTGGCGGCGTACCGCTACAATCAATTATCTCACAAAAACGATTAGATGAAATTGTCGATCGCACACGATTTGCGGGAGGTGAAATTGTGAAACTATTTGGTAATGGTTCTGCATTTTATGCACCTGCCCAATCTGCTATTGAAATGGCAGAATCCTATTTAAAGGATAAAAAAAGAGTTATTCCATGTGCATCTCTTTGTGAAGGTGAATTTGGTGTTGATGGATTTTTTATTGGTGTACCAACGGTTATTGGCTCAGGTGGGGTAGAAAAAATACTTGAGTTTGATCTTCATGATGATGAAAAAACTGCATTAAATAAAACATTAGATGCAGTGAAAAAAACAGTAGTTGAAACAGGACTATGATTCTAAACTAACAAAAATAGCATCATTTTGTATTTTCACAGGAAATGATCTTACTTTAATAGCAGAGTTCTTTATAGCGCAAGCGGTCCTAACGTCAAATTCCCATAAATGAAATTTGCACTGAATAATATCATTTGAAATATTTCCATCGGAGAGCGATGCTCCTCTATGAGGGCATCGATTATCCCAAGCTAATATTTTTCCATTTATATTAAATAAAGCAATAGGGATATCATCTATTATAACTAGTTTACTAGTTCCAATAGGGATTTCATCCAATTCAGCGATTTTTTTCATTTGATCATAGATAAAACTTGTTTAACTAACTTTTCAATACCATTTGCAGCATCCTTAATTGATTGTGCCTCCATGTACGCTGGCGTTGTTACTAGATTATTATCCTCATCAACTACCATATCTGAGACTTCGCATTTAACATGAACACTCCCCATAGTTTCAATATCTTTTGAAGTTGTTTGATCAGAGCCAATAGTCATGCTAGCTGATTCACCCAGTTCACCGAAAATTTTAGCCATCATTGCTGGTGCAATACAAATAGCGCCGAGTGGCTTTTTAAGTAATTTTATTTCGGAGATCAATCTATATACATCTGGATTAATAGAGCATTCTGGACCTGCCATCGCATAATCACATAGATTTTTTGCTACTCCAAAGCCTCCAGGGATAATCAAGGCATCAACATCATCACCTGATAGTTCGGCCATATCTTTAATATTGCCACGGGCAATTCTTGATGATTCTACGAGTACATTTCTATATTCATCCATCTCTTGACCCGTATAATGATTTACAACATGCATTTGATCAATATTTGGTGCCATTAATATCATTTCCACACCAGCCCTATCTAAAGCCAGCATAGTAATAACTGATTCATGTATTTCAGCGCCATCATTAACACCACAACCTGACAATAATAATCCTACTTTTTTCATTTATGCATCCTTTCCATTGAATTGAATATTGCGTTTTAATCCAGAAAATTTTGTGCGCTTAGCTGCAGAACCTCTAAATAATTTACGAAATTCTTGTTCATCTAAATTTTCCCATTCTTTATTTCCCCAATTAATTATTTCAGAACGTGGTTTAAAATCTTTTTTGTTTGTGGATTGACTAAATTTTTCATTCCACGGACAAACTTCCTGACATATATCACAGCCATAAATCCACCTTGAAAGTTCCGTATCATCAGAAAATAATTTACTTCGATTCTCAATCGTATTATATGAAATACACTTTTCAGACTCAATCCTATATTCATCTAAAGCTTGAGTAGGGCAAGCTTCAATACAAGCCATACATGTCCCACATAAATCTTCTTTAAATGGTAAATCATATTCTAAATAAGTATCAATCAGTATCTCACCTAAGAAAACCCAACTGCCATAATCTTTTGTGATCAAATTTGTGTGTTTTCCTTGCCAGCCAATGCCAGCTTTTTGAGCCCAAACTTTTTCCATCACAGGTGACGTATCTACACAAACAATACCATTTAATTTGGGGCATTCTTTCTTTAACCATTCAAATAAAGTAAAAAGGCGTGATTTAAGTATATCATGGTAATCCTCTCCCCATGCATAATTGCTAAATTTATAATCACTATTAATATCAGATTGATCCATTCCAACATAATAATTCATTGCAACAGATATCACTGATTTAGCATTTGGAAAATATTTCCGAATATCTCCCCTTTCCTCTTTCCTTTTAGAAATCCAATCCATGGTAGCGTGACCATTATTACTGATCCATCTCTCTAAATCATCTTTCTGCTTTATAGTAGATCCAGCTTTAGCGATACCAACTCTATCAAAACCGAGCTCAATCGCTTTAGATTTAATTTTCTCAGAAATGTTAGGTTTCATGGCTTATTAAAAATTAAGAAAGAAATTTATCCAACCATAATATCCCAATTACCGTTTTAACATCAGTGATCTTTCCTTGAGAAATAAGATCAATGGCTTCATCTACAGATAGAGGATACAATTCTAAAAATTCATCTTGATCAAGATTTTGTTTAGATAATATTAAATCTTCAGCTAAATACATCCACATCTTTTCATTTGAAAAACCAATCGCAGGATGAATATTAGTTAAAAAAGTGAGCTTACCCGCACTGTACCCAATCTCTTCTTCTAATTCTCTCTTTGCACAAACCAATGGATCTTCACCTGCGTCTAATTTACCGGCTGGGATTTCGATAAATTCTGCTCTAGGACCATATCTATACTGTCGGACAAGACACAAATTTCCATTTGGTAATATTGGAATAACACAAACAGCACCTGGATGCTTTATCCATTCACGTGTACTTGATTTTCCATTAGGTAATTCAATATGATCAAAGTATAGATCAATTAACCTCCCTGAAAAAATCTTCTCAGATGATTTTTGAGTTTCCTTGAGTTTAGACATCTAAAAGTCAGTATGCAGATTAAAAATTTTATTTAATCAATCTGCTAAGAGCCTAAGCTAATTAAAAATACTCTATATACGTAATCTTTAATTCCCGATTAAAATAATCAACCTGATCTTCATTAAATAACAGATTATTGAAATCCATCTCAATATGAAGGTGTTCAACAAAAGTCCATCTTATAGCTGCATTTAGATATCCACCTCTATTAATGGCTATTGTTTTTGCCGTCATATTATTTTCATTAAGTGCCGCATTATACTCCAAGATAAAAGATAATTCAGGGTTGAATTCCATATCTAAACCAAAAAAATAGTTAATATCCTTATCTCCATCATTTATTTCAGCAAAATTATAATTTGAACCTAGATGAAGACCTAAGTTTCCCAAAGGTGTTACCCAATTTTTACTTGTGGAGATATACATACCCATAGCTTTAATATCATATCTCATTAATGAATCTGCACTATGAAACTGTCCATGACCTTGGGTGTCTATACCAATTGACATCCCAGGGAAAGACTCTGTCTCATCAATTAATCGATACTTGATGCTCGCTTCTGGTTTAGGATACCATATTAAACTATCATCACCAATCAAATTTGCAGACCCATAAGATAAACCAAATTGAAACCGATCGGTAAGTCCTGCTCTTAATGATGTTGTAAGTCCTCCATTTTTTTGAACACGCATTTGCATCGCAAAACTTCCACGCACTAAAGTTCCTGCCGATGGTACAGTGACGAGATTTGTAGGCGGAGGATAGCTTTGGGACCAGATAATCTGGAAAATTATGAACTCAATGAGAATTGAGTATTTAAAGAACTTCATTGTTGTTTAAGGTATGTGGTTTTCAACAAAACAATTTACTTCATGCAAGCATTCCAATGCAATATCAGGGGAAAATTCGTTCCCCATACTTTGATGTAATGGATTTTACTCTATATATTGGCATAGTAAGCTGATCTGAGTTACCAATTATTTTGAAAGTCACCCGTTGTTTACCTAAATCAATAACTTCAATCATGAGACTATCTCCATTTGTTAATAACATAAGATCATGATCAGTTTTTGGAATAAACACATCAAAAGGAATTTTGAGATCACTTGTTCTAATATCTTCTAGAATTATAGATATTTCATCTAAACGATTCCCGTATCGAGGAGGTACAGTCTTATACAATTGACTTGCTGGAGGCTGGGACAACACAACATAGCTAACTTCTTGACCTTTAGCATCATATTCCCAAATCTCTTTTTTACCTGTAAGCATATCAATAGTGTAAGCAAAACGTCTAACAATATTTTGGTCAGGTAATGATCGCCAAACTTCACCAATTAATAATCCTAAATGATCATAAATAAAATCTATCTCACCATAGAACATGCCTTGAACATTGTTAAATTTTATTAATTCAATTTGGCTAGATTCATTGAGGATAAATTTTGATTCCTGCCCATCAAAATAATCTTTGCTTTTTTTATCAAAAGATTTACGAAATTCTTCAGACCATGGTTCATCTTTCCCAAATTGAATCAAGCTGTCTGGTTCTTGATTAATATTTAAAAAATATCGCCTAATTAATTTTTTTCCTTTATATCCTAGAACTTCCTTTTTATTTGTTTCTCCCTGTTGATCAATCCATTCTTTTATGATTGGCATTTTTAAATCATTATAAAATACTTGTATATAGGGTTGCCCGTGTCTTTCTGACGCCATCAATCTTATATCAGATCTATAGTTTTGTTCATTTAAGTAAAATCTCACAAAACTTATTCTGTCTTGGCCAAAGGTTAAACTTATAATTAAGAGTAGACTATATAAACGAAACAAATTACATACCTTTATAGTTAACCATTTGATCCAGATATTCATTTGACCAAGATGAAAAAGTTCCTGATTCAATATTTTTTCTAATAGTTTTCATAAGCGACATATAGTAGGTCAAATTATGGATGGTACCAAGACGAAATGCAAGAATTTCTTTTATATTATATAAATGCCGTAAATATGCTAAAGTAAAGTTGCTACATGTGTAACAATTACAATTTGCATCTAATGGCTTAAATGTTTCTTTATGTGATTTATTTGTAATATTGATTAACCCCTTACTAGTAAATAATTGTCCATTTCGAGCATTGCGAGTTGGTAAAACACAATCAAACATATCCATGCCGTTCTGTACAGATCTTACGAGATCCGTTGGCCTACCAATACCCATTAGATAACGGGGCTGATCATTTGGTAATAATTCATCCATTAAAGAAACCGTATCAAACATAGCAGATTTTTCCTCTCCAACTGCTAATCCTCCAATTGCCATTCCACAGCTAGAGAATGGTATTAATTCTTGAGTGCTTACTTCTCTTAAATCAGAAAAAACCCCACCTTGTACAATTGGGAAAAGAGTTTGAGACCAATTATATAATGATTCATTGTTTCCTAAATAATTTTGGCATCTTTTAATCCATAAGGAAGTTCTTTTTACAGCACGTTGAACATCCGACTTGCTTGCGTCCCCTGAAGGACATTCATCGAATGCCATAATGATATCGGAACCAAGATAACGTTGAATTTCCATGGATAATTCAGGGTTAAAAAAATGTGAAGAACCATCTAAGTGAGATTGAAAATTTACTCCATCATCTGAAATCTTGTTCAACCTTGCTAGAGAAAAAACCTGAAATCCCCCACTATCGGTTAATATAGAATTTTTCCAATTCATAAAATGATGCAGACTACCTGAACGATTAATTAGATCATGTCCTGGACGCAAATACAAATGATAAGTATTTGCAAGTACAATTTGAGTTTGTAATTGATCTAAAACTTCAGGATCTATTGTTTTTATTACACCTTGAGTACCTATTGGCATAAAAACCGGAGTTTGGATTTCGCTATGATGCGTTTTGAGGATACCACATCTAGCGGATGATCCCTTTTCTTGAAAGGTAATTGCAAAATTCATTAAAACAATTTATGAAAAGCTTCAACTACATTTGATATGCCAAAAATTTCAATAGATTTTGGAAGATCTTTTAGCCTTTTTACATTAGAGCTAGGTGCAATGATTCTCTTAAACCCTAGAGATTTTGATTCATTAATTCGAGTGTCTAATCCACTTACTGAACGTACTTCACCCCCTAATCCAACTTCGCCAATTAAAACAACTGAATCAGAAATCAGTTTATCTTGAGCACTGGATGCAACAGCAGATATAACTGATAAGTCGGCAGCAGGGTCATTTACTTTTAAACCACCTACTAAATTAACAAATACATCTTTTGTACCTATTTGAACCCCTAATCTTTTTTCTAATACAGCTAATAACATGGCAAGGCGTTTATAATCAAATCCATTAACATTGCGTTGAGGTGTCCCAAAATTTGCATTAGATGCTAAAGCTTGAATCTCAACAAGAATAGGGCGACTCCCCTCCAATGATGGAAAAATTGTAGATCCATTAATATTATTTTGACGTTCAGAAAGAAACAATTCAGATGGATTATCGACTTCTATTAATCCATTATTTTCCATTCGAAAAATTCCAACTTCATTGGTTGTCCCAAACCTATTCTTAGCGGATCGTAAAATACGATGATCATACTTATCGTCCCCTTCTAGATAAAGTACAGTATCAACCATATGCTCTAACATCTTAGGACCAGCAATCACTCCTTCTTTTGTAACATGTCCAATAATAATTACTGCTATATCTTGTTGTTTTGCTAATTGTAAAAATTGTTGTCCGCATTCCCTAATCTGTGAAACTGAACCAGGTAATGAATCCAGCTGATCACTGAAAATAGTCTGAATTGAATCAATTACAACCAATTCAGGTTTTACCAGAGAAACTTGATCTAAAATTGTATCAATATTGTTTTCTGATGACAAATGAAGTTGTTTAGAGGAGACTCCAAGTCTTTTTGCCCTTAATCCCACTTGGGCTTCACTCTCTTCTGCTGAAATATAGAGAACTGGTTTGTCAAAAACGGGCAAAATCTGCAGTGCAAGTGTTGATTTTCCAATGCCAGGATTCCCACCAAGAAGGATTAATGAACCAGGCAAGATTCCACCTCCAAGTACGCGATCCATCTCGGAAATACCTAGAGAAATCCTTTGAACCTCTCCATTAGCTAAAACATCTTCTAAAGTTTGAGATTCCTTAACTAAACCATTTTTCTGAGAACGCTTTTTATTTGAAACTTTGTATTCATTTAAGGTTCCCCATTCATTACAGGATGGGCATTGACCATTCCATTTTGGGTGATCATTGCCACAAGCAGAGCAAAGATAAACAGTTTTGGATTTTATTTTAGCCATATACCTTATAGAAATTCCATTAGGCTATGTGTAGAATCAAGTTGAAAGGAAAAAAAGTTATTTACCAGTCATACCCTATTGATAAATACCATTGTGGCTTTGAGAATCCTGAATCGGTCCAGTCGTAAGCTGCTTCAATTCTCCATAACATAAAAATAGGTAGTTTTATACCGTAACCTACAGAACGGACCCATGGGGAAAATTTATCTGGCAAGTTGTTCCCATATTTTGCCTGGAGATAAGCAAAATCTTCAAATTCTCGCTTATCATCCCAAGCTGCTCCAATGTCCATAAATACATGCCCAAGAATATTTCCTAATGCCATTTTAAATGGAAAACCAATTTGCAAATATTGAATTAATGGGAAGCGAAATTCCAAATTTGTTAATAAAACATTTGTGCCAAACCTCTCAGAAAATCTTGCTCCTCGTAATGGGTAGGCAAATTCAGAAAAATATATGTCCTGAAGAAGAGATTGATTTTGACTATCAAGAATGACATTTCGCCATCTTGATTCATTTGTATCTCCATCATAAACACCATCAGTACTGCCAGTACCTAATAGCCAATTTTGCATACCACCTAAATAGTATTTTTGAGGATTTTTTCCAGTGCTTGTTCCAAAAAATAAACGGCCCGCTAATGAATAATCCCTACTGATCATATGATACTTTCTAAGATCCACTTTTAATTTTTGGTAAGATAATCCCTTATCCCCCATAGCTGGACTTAATTCAAATGTTGTATTTTGTCTAAATCCATCAATTGGCCCTGTAAAACCAAATACTGAATTATCATAAATATAACTTAATGTTGGATTAACAGAAATAAATCCATCTTCATCAATAA
>ENA-UPTF01000968-UPTF01000968.1-marine-metagenome-genome-assembly--contig:-NODE-968-length-19116-cov-3.340722_pt1 | contig 19116 bp, 13 predicted proteins | sample MGYA00238166_ERZ767019 | MGnify/ENA primary metagenome ERZ767019 (study PRJEB28930, sample SAMN06266391) | marine metagenome | isolation source: Sea water from 250 m depth | place: Atlantic Ocean | study... | reverse complement strand
GGTAAAAGATGATAGGGATTGTGTGACTTGAAGACCCTGGGTGAGATCATTGAGTCGACGACTGACAGATTGGGCAGGTCCTCCGAATCATCAAGCCATGGAATGATGGCATGGAGAGGCGGGTCGCTGTCGTGGATTACTCCGTGGCTGTAAATCAGGCGTACGATCTGCTGTGTCCAAGTCGTACCGCTCTTGGGAAAACTGGCAATAAACACGTCGTCGGTACGAGGTGCCCAGTCTTGGTGTACAAATTCAAACCTTTTCGTATCTACTGGAGTTACCAGCATATTTCTCCAGCGGTTGTAGTTGATTATGGACATAAGAAAGCTGATTGGATTTAGGATCGTGCAGACTTTCGAATGTCAGAAAGAGTTGCAGACGGTGTAATTTGATCAGGAGGTGTCATGATTTCAATAAGTCTTGGGACGGACGCATCCTTGACCATACAGCTAAAGGCACTGTCTAGTTCAGGTTGGCTGTCAACCTTGGTAGAGGGTATTCCGTAGGCCACTGCCAGTGCAGAAAAATCTGGATTAGTCAGATCTGTCGCGTAAGGTCGTTCTGGAAAACGCTGCTCTTGATGCATACGCACTGAGCCATACATGTTGTTGTTGACTACGAGGTAAATAATGTTAGCGTTGAAATGAGCAGCAACCGCCAATTCCTGACTGTTCATTAAAAAGCAGCCGTCACCGGATACGGCGATCACCAGGCGTGATGGGTTCTGTCGGCTGGCTGCAAGCGCTGCAGGCACAGCGTATCCCATCGGTGCACAGATCGGTGCAAGAAGAGTGCCGAGTTGCTTAAAACGAAAATGACGCAGTACCCAGTGTGTGTAATTCCCAGCCCCCATTGAAATGACCGTATCAGTAGGAATACGGTTAGCTAGCGTCGACCAGAATTCACCCATGTTGATAGCATCTTTGGTTTTGAGAGGTTCTCGGAATACGAGGTGATTGGCTCGCGCTTGGGCTCCACTCTCACGCCAAGGAATTACAGATGGTGTAGTCAGTTCGGAAAGAGACTGTATAAAACCATCAATTGACGATGCGATCGCTAGCTCTGTATGGTAGGGCACATTCAGAAAAGACACGTCAGGGCCGATCTGAACTATTTTCTGACGAGGGGCAGGTACATCAAGTCGACTGTAACCTGCTGTTTCTACTTCACCCAGTACAGCGCCGATGAGTAATAGAAGGTCTGCAGACTGCAATGTCGTGATCAGATGTGGACTAGCACCAGGCCCGAGACTACCGATGTACTGTGGATGTTCCGAGTCAATGAGATCTTGTTTGCGAAAGGTGGTTGTGACTGGTATTCCAAAGCGATGGGCGAAGTCGGATAGTGATCTTGTTGCCGGTTCAGACCAAGTGCTGCCTCCAAGCACAATAAGCGGTCGTTGTGCTGAAGCAATCAGGTTTTCGAGTTTTTTGGTGTCTGCCTGACCAACGTTGGCACGAACAGGCTGAATGCGCGGTGCCGGGCTGTATGCCACTAATTCATGTTGGACGTTTTCTGGTATCGACAGTACTACTGGACCGGGTCTTCCGGATGTAGATTCTATAAATGCTCGAGAGACAAGTTCCGACATGCGGGACGCATGGTCAATTTCCGTGACCCATTTCGCAATACCGCCGAAAAAATTGGAAACATCTAGTTCCTGAAATGCCCCGCGACCGCGGTGTTGTTGCGCAACCTGACCGACGATGAGAATCATCGGCACACCTTCCTGTGCTGCACTGAATACACCAATAGAAGCATTGGTGGCTCCGGGTCCGCGCGTAACCAAGCAAACACCCGGCCTACCGGTTAACCGACCATATGCTTCGGCCATAAAGGCAGCACCTCCCTCGTGGCGGCAGACGACCAACTCAATCGATTCCTGCGCATCGCGCATTTCATCAAGAATTGAGATATAACTTTCGCCTGGTACGCAGAACGCTCGATCAACACCGTATCGGATTAAAGTGTGTACCAGAATTTGGGCAGCAGTTGTGTTCAATGGAGTAGTGCTTAGTGGTGGCAGCTTTTTACACAATAACTTAATGATTGATTATATATACGGCAAGCCAAACCTGATGAGTTCGACTGTGGTAGAAGACTTGGTTCCAGGAAGAACCAATCTGGCTCAGAATTGGGTTCAGCAAAATTGAAAAAATTCTGCTATGTTGCCATTAGGTCAGCTGCCAACCTGTGGGACTCAATCAGGCCCGGGACCCGCTCAGGGTCGGTGCGACCCCAACCACATTCGCTGGCAATCCCGAATGATGGCACTACTTTCTGAGCCGCCGCGATGCGTTGGCTATCACCACTGTGATCCTGATGGTGAATTAACCCCAAGTACAGTTCTGTCTCAGCAGCGAGTTGAAGTGCGGCCAGTGGCGCGTAGTACGCATCGTCGACACGGTCTCGTGGCACGGGCATGTGAAGAAAATCTAGTTGCCTTTGGCTTTGTGAAGCCAATCCGGTCGCGATTTCGACCAGTATTGCGGAGTCTTTTGGCATGACCAGGTGCTCATCCCTGGGTGTGCCGTAACACAGGTGGTAGCCTAGCTCGACACCGGGTGGCACTTGCGCTCCAAGTCGGGTCATCTGATCGAAGATTTTCAGTTTGTAGTCATCAGGGCGATAAGGAAAATAATCTTCAAAGATAAGTACTTCCTGACAGATATCCCATTGGATAGAAAGGTCCCGATGAGGAATGGCATCAACAATCGACTTAAGCGCTTTAAGCAGTGCCTTTTCGTAGGTAAGTAGGTAATCATCAATACATGATTGGCTAACATACATATAGCCTGACGCCATCGGAGTGGGCAGACAGACCTGGAAGCGCACATCAGCTGGAATTACGCCATCATCACGCAGTTGTTTGAAAATCATGTAAGATGAGATCGCGGCGGGTGCATAACCAGTTTCAAACACGACCGCCGCTGGATCCACATCGGGTTTAAAGCGTACGAGTTCCGTTTCCCGTATGAGTTCACCGTCCCACTGGCGAAGGGTCAGCGGTGGCGTATCAGGGTCGAGTTCCATGTCTGGGTGAGACAGCAACATCTCACGTTGCCAATAAATCCAGCGATGGCGTTCACCGGTTTCGCCATCTGGAATACGGCGGAGCCAAGGTCCAAGTTCTGATGACAGAGCTCTGAAAACCGATTCTGCATCGGACATAGCGACGCTGCCTACCAAATGGATACTCGGCTGCATGTCGTATTCTCCTGGTATTACAGTAAGCGTTATGCTGCAAGAATAACGCTACCACACTAGGCACCAAATCAACCGATTAGTACATCATTTAGTTGTTGCGGGTCAGAAATGCATCAACGCGGTCGATCAAAGGTTGCTTATCATAGGTGTGGTAGAGGACAGACATCATTCGTACCGGATCACCAAAAAAGAATCGTTCATACAGTACTTGGCGACCTGCAAATGCGCTACAGGCGACATCCCATGCCAAGCGAAAAAGTTTGATACGACTACGCGCATCCCGATTGGCAACTGCTAAGTAACGGTCAATGTCCTCTGCGATAGGGCTCTCCATGGCTGAATCCGGAGGAATCATCATCAGGCTAGAAGCGCTCAGCAGTTGGAGAATTTCGATCATTCTGGGGTATAGCTTAGGAAATATGTTTCGAGCCGCATCGAGTGGTGCGCGGTCAGGCGCCATCACACCCCATTTGTCGATCTTAGCGTCGGCCTCAGATGCTCGCAGACAGGCTTTCATCACTTCAAGGTTTACCATGCACTCTGCGATTTTTTCCTGTACATGCTGAAACTCGTTGGATCCAAGCGCCTCGGCAATAGAACAGGCGATACCTAGAACAAATTCCGTTTTACAGACATTCTTGATCGCGACCTGCTGTGCCATATGAGCAAGGCACCCGGTTTCCGGAAAGTGGCGGGTGCACAGATTGGGGTCTGATTTGAGGAAAACTCGGTCCCACGGTACAAGCACATCGTCAAATACCACGATCGTATCCATTTCTTCAAAGCGGGAACTCAAGGGGTGATCGACCTGTGAATCACCGTATGCAAGTGACTCGCGACAGATAAATTTCATTCCCCGTGTACCGCAGGGAATCGTAAATGCAAAGGCGAATGAATTTGTATCGGATGCGGCCTTGAGAACCGTTGATGGGAATACCATGATTTCGTCAGCCAGTGGACCGAGGGTCGCTAGGATTCGCGCACCGCGGACCACCATACCATCGGCGTTTTCATCGACAATTCGAAGTGCAACGTCAGCACTTGGGTGGCCGCTCGCAGTTAATGCGCGATTTGATTGTGGATTGACCAGTGTGTGCGTCATACACAGATCATTTTCCCGTGCGTATTCATAGTAATTGCGCGCATTTTCTCCAAAGCGCGGGTCGTTCTGATTGTAGAAATCTGCCGCTGCTGCAGCAGCCATAATTTCGACGTTGATATAGTCTGATGAGCGACCAAGCATGCCGCCGCTAAATCGGGACCAGTTAAACATCATCGCAGATCGTTTTTGGAGGTCTTCGTGGGTGCGTGGCGTTATGAATGACAGACCGACAGGGTCTCCCGTAGTCGGTGATGGATAGGTCATCTCATCACGCAAATCTTTCGTGTGCTGCATGTCATACAGAGCGGCCATCGAACGCGCACAACCCTGCAGAGCAGGGTGGGTGGTTACATCAGTAATACGTTCGTCACCGAGCCATATTTCCGCGTTGCCTTGTCGAAGACCTTCAAGATACTCGCTGCCGGTACGGGCGCCCATGTATCGCTCCTCAAGTGGTTCTGGCAAAATTTATTTAACATGTTAAATAAATTGAATTTGATGTGCAACTACCCGAAATTAAGGCAGAAAATCTAAATAGCCCACCCGAGATTGAAATATTCGGTAGTACCAGGTGGGCACTAGTTCAAGCGGTCTCGGATCTGGTAATAGCGGATTGTCGGCGCGAGAAACCAAGGATTCCCGCGATAAAACGGGCGAGTTTCAAAATTGAGTCCATTCATGGGTATCGTGGCGTCAGCAATGCCGAGTGCCTGCTGACCGAGACGGTGGCCAAAATAGCTCGATAGACAAATACCTGATCCACAATAGCCCATTGCATAGAAGAGGCCGTTGTCTTCGCCTAGGTGCGGCAGGTTATCAAAGGTGTAACCGACAAATCCCATCCACGAGTGGGTGATTTTGGCATGAGCTAGCTGTGGAAATATTCGAAGCATCTCCAATCTCAGCGGTCCCGCACTGCAAATTGGGTCGGTCTCTTTGTACGATACCCGTCCCCCGAATAGAATTCTGCGGCCATCCGGTGATAAGCGGTAGTAGACAACCAGTTTCCGAGTATCACTAACAACTCGATCATTAGGAATCAAGCTGCGTGCAAGATCTGGTTCAAGCGCTTCTGTCGCTAGCATGTAAGAGCCAATCGGGATAATTCGTCTCTGGTGCCAGGGTGTTGCCGATCCGGTATAGCCACTGGTCGCGACAATGACCTTACCAGCCCGGATTTGTCCTTTGACTGTAGCTAGATTAAACCCGTCGGAATTGCGAACAATGTTTTCTACGCGGCAGTTATCAACGACGTGACAACCACTCGCCAATGCCCGTTCATATAGGCCTTGATGGTAGCGCGCGGGGTCTAGTGACGCGTGTTCATTGATCACTAGTCCACCGTGATAGTACGGGGAGTCCACTTCATTTTTGAGTTGTGCTTTATTAACGAGGTGTCCATCTCGTTCGAGTCCTTTGACTTGAGATTTGAATTCTTCTTGCTGTGAGGTGAATTGCTGAGCACTATGGGCGGCATGAAATCGACCGCAGTGCCTGTAGTCGCAGTCGATACCTTCCTCGTCTATAAAGTCGCCAATCCACCGCAGTGCGGCGCGGGCTTCAGCAATAATGGCGTAAGCCTGCTCAGCCCCATGCAAACGGGCCAGCGCCTTGTAACTTGGTTTGACTTCACCACTCACCTGGCCACCGTTGCGTGAGCTGCAGCCCCAACCGGCCTGTTCTGCGTCTACGATGACCGTGGTCAGCCCAGCCCGGCTGGTTACCAATCCGGCATTCAATCCGGTGTAACCCGATCCAACGATCACCACATCTGCTTGATCTGGTAAAGAATCTTCGAGCGGAACCGGCCGAGGGGTTCGATCCCACCAGTAGGGTTCCGGCTTGAAGTCAGAGCTGAAAATTGATTGACTCACGCGTTCTTGTTTGGTCTGTAGGTAATCTACGTGGTGCTGTTATATCAGCTTTGTGTAGGTCCTTAAAAGCTATTTAGAATCGACCGCTAAGGAATTTAAATAGGCCGGCGATCTCGCTACACTGCCTATCAGCTATGATTGGGCTAGTAAGATTGGTTCGAATTGTGGAGACCAGACTCCATTGCAGTCAAAACTGACGGTATGGTATTGGTTCTTCTCGCAGTATTTAGGCAAGACTACATTTAGCGATCGGTTCTACAGTAAAGTACTGCACAAATTAAATTTGATTGAAATAGACGATTGGGTTAACAGAGCTCTTGTGACAATAACGTGAAACGATATTCTGCTTGGAGTGTTTTTCTAAACGGATTGACCGGTCAGAAAAACTGGGATCGCGCGTGGCGAGATCCTGAACCTAAACCTGAGTATGACGTGGTCATAGTCGGTGCCGGTCTGCACGGGCTGGCGACCGCTTATTACCTTGCGCGCAACCACGGAATCACAAACGTTGCTGTGGTTGAGAAGGGTTGGCTCGGAAGCGGTAACGCCGGGCGTAACACCACAATTGTTCGGTCAAACTACATGATGCCTGGTAATCGACCTTTTTATGAACACTCCTTGAAGCTCTGGGAAAATTTAAGCCACGATCTTAACTATAACGTGATGTTTAGTCAGCGGGCCCATGTAACCTTGTTGCATAGCCCGGCAGCTCGTGATGCCGCAGCTCGGCGATACAACACCATGCGCTTGACCGGTTCAGATGGCGAACTTTGGGATTTGCCGACCTTGAAACGCAAGATCCCGCACCTGAATTATGGCCCAGACGCGCGCTTTCCAATCATCGGAGCGTCTGCCCAACTGCGGGCCGGTAGCGCTCGGCATGATGCGGTTGCTTGGGGCTATGCCAGAGCGGCAGATCAACGCGGAGTTGATATTCTTCAAAATTGCGAGGTCACTGGGGTGTTGCGGGATGGCGGTAAGGTGACCGGCGTTGAAACCGTACGTGGTGTGATACGTGCGAAGAAGGTTGGATTTGCGGTAGCTGGCAACACATCCCGTCTATGGCGCATGGCTGGGTTGGGCAAATTGCCGATCGAAACCCACAAGCTGCAAGCTTTTGTGTCCGAGCCGCTGAAACCCTTGCTGGATCAGGTAGTGGTATTCGGAGTTGGTGGCGCACATTTTTATATCTCACAATCTGACAAGGGCGGCATGGTGTTCGGCGGTGATTTGGATTGGTATAAATCTTATGCTCAGCGTGGGAATCTTCCGATTGTGCAGGATGTGGCAGAGTGTGCGACATCGATTCTGCCTTGTTTGTCCCGAGTGCGGTTACTGCGTCATTGGTCTGGTGTAATGGACATGACGATGGATGGTTCGGCGTTTATTTGCAAAACACCGCTGGACAACCTTTACCTGAATGCTGGGTGGAACTACGGTGGTTTTAAGGCGAGTCCAGCATCAGGTTGGTATTTTGCGGATCTCGTTGCCAACGATAGACCCGATCCGGTTGTTGAACTGCATAGCCTCACGCGGTTTGAGCAAGGTATCAATCTTGATGAACGTGGTGCCGGTCCCGACCCCAAACGGCACGGTTAAAACTACACAATGATTCGGATCAACTGTCCATTTTGCGGTGAGCGCGACCACAGCGAATTTAGCTACGGTGGTGACGCCTCTGTGAAGTATCCGCCCTTAGATGCGCCAGCTGAACAGTGGCTTGAGGCTGTGTTCCAGCGCGAGAATATCGATGGTGTTCAGTTTGAAACCTGGCAGCATCTCCAAGGTTGCCGTATGTGGATCGTGGTCGAGCGTGATACCACCAACCATGAGATTCACAGCGTCAGACCGGCACATGAAGGCATCGCGCAGGCACTTGCCGAAAGTGAGGGTGGTGACGTATGAGCACGCGGCGCTTAGACACCGGCGGACTCATTGATCGGAGCCAGCCGATAACGTTTACCTGGGATGGCAAGAAACGAACGGGGTATTCAGGCGATACGCTCGCATCCGCACTGATTGCAAACGGTGACAGTGTTGTTGGCCGAAGCTTTAAATATCACCGACCACGCGGCGTGATGTCGGCCGGTGTCGAAGAATCAGGCGCAATCGTAACAGTCGGCACCGGGTCTCGGACTGAACCGAACGTCAAGGCAACAGTGCAGGAACTATACGATGGACTGGCGGCGCGGGGACAGAATGCGTGGCCCAGTGTGCGTTTTGATTTGGGGGCAGTGAATAATGTGTTGGGCCGTTTTCTTGCGGCAGGGTTTTACTACAAGACTTTCATGGGTATCCCACCATTTGAATGGGGCAGTGGTACAGGTATGTGGATGCGCTACGAGAGGATGATTCGTAAGGCTGCGGGTATGGGGGAAGCCTCTCGGCTACCGGATCCCGACCACTATGAGCATGCACATGCATTTTGCGACCTGTTAGTGGTAGGCGCGGGGCCAAGTGGTATTGCGGCTGCTCAAGCGGCGGCGGAGTCTGGTCTGAATGTTGTCCTGGTTGAACAAGACAGCTTGCTCGGTGGTACACAGTTGTCGACACCATCGTGTGGCTCAGAGTTAATTCCTTCAGTAGAAGAACTGGAGTCAATGGGTGTCCGAGTCATGACTCGGACCACGGTTTTTGGTCTCTATGACTATAGTGTTGCTGGTTTGTTAGAGCGAGTGACTGATCACCTGCCAGATCCTCCGGACTATCTACCTAGACATCGATTCTGGACGTTACGGTCGAAGTACACCATTGTTGCTGCCGGTGCCCTTGAGCGCCACATCGCGTTTGGCAATAACGATCGACCTGGTGTGATGACTGCTGCGGCAGTGCGTACTTATATGAATCGTTTTGCGGTGCTGCCGGGTCGAAACATTATCATTGCGACCAACAATGATTCTGTTTACGAGAGTGCGGTTGAGCTGAGCTCTGTAGGCGCGCAAGTGACTTTGCTCGATGCACGTAATACGGTCGCCAAGGAATACAAACAGCACCTCGATGAACACAATATTGAAGTTCGATGTGGTACGGCACCCCTGCAGGTGCAGGCTGCTGGTCACATTGCAGCGCTGGAGGTTGCAAGTGCTGATGGTGACGGATGGCGAGCTGCTTCTACCGAACCTTGTGATCTCGTTTTAGTTTCTGGCGGGTGGTCTCCGGTGGTCAACTTGTTGTCACATCGTGGCGTGAAACCTGTTTGGGACAGCACCCAAGCCTGTTTTTTGGCAGTTGAGTGTGTAGAACCTATTTCGGTAGCAGGCTCAGCAGCCGGTGTTTGGAATTCAGATGACTGCGTCGCTTCTGGTCTGGCTGCAGCTGGCGATGCGATTCAATTGCTGCGAGGCCAAACGAGTAAAATCACTGGGCCGCCTGCAGGGGGATGGCAACAGCCGATTCAGGCGCTCTATGAGGTTAAGGTCCCTGACCGAAAACTGAAAAGCTTTGTCGATCCGCAACATGACGTTACCACTGAAGATGTACGCCTGGCACATCGAGAAGGCTTCGTATCTGTTGAACACCTCAAGCGCTATACGACTTTGGGAATGGCGACTGATCAGGGCAAAATGGGAAATATCATTGGGTTAGCACTGATGGCCGAAGCTTTGGGCAAAGAGATTCCCGAAGTCGGGACCACCACGTTTCGACCGCCATATACACCAGTCAGTATCGGTGCATTACGCGGACGCAGTGTCGGCCGGCACTTCCGCCCTTTGCGTCGAACGCCCCTACATGAATGGAATCTTGATCACGCCGGTACCATGACCGAAGCGGGACTATGGCAGCGGCCCTGGTATTTTGCGCGTGAAGGCGAGACCCTTGCCGATGCTTACGTACGTGAGGCTGAGACAACACGAAAAACAGTTGGCTTGTGTGATGTGACCTCACTGGGAAAAATCGCAGTCCAGGGCCCTGATGCAACCGAGTTTCTCAACAGGGTCTACTCCAATGCATTCGCCAAGTTACCAATTGGGAAAGCTCGTTACGGCATCATGCTTCGGGATGACGGCTTAGTTATGGACGATGGCACCACATGGCGCCTATCTGAGTCGGACTATTTTATGACCACCACGACAGCGCATGCTGCGCCGGTGATGGCATGGTTGGAGGAGCTTCTGCAGACTCGGTGGTCAGATCTGAAGGTTCACGTGACTTCTGTTTCGGAACAATGGGCGGGTATCGCAGTGGCCGGTCCGTGTTCCCGTACCGTGCTCGAGACTTGTGTCGAGGATCCGGCCTGTGTCAGTAATGACAACTTCCCCTTTATGGGCGTGATCGAGACAGTTCTTAAAGATAAGATTCCCTGTCGTATTGCTCGAATCAGTTTTTCTGGCGAGTTGGCGTATGAAGTGTATACCCCTTCGGACTATGGGCCCGCAGCAATGGATCTGCTGTGGGGTGTGTCCGAACCGATAGGGGGCTGTCTATATGGACTCGAAGCGCTGGGTGCGATGCGCATCGAAAAGGGTCATGTGACCGGTGCTGAACTAGATGGTCGGGTCACGATTGAGGACGCAGGTCTTGGGCGGATGGCCTCATCCAAGAAATCCTATATTGGCAGTGCGCTTCGCAAGCGGCCAGAACTGGTCCGTGAAGATAGGCCTCGGCTGGTCGGAATCTTTCCGATAAATCGACATGAAACCTTCAACGCCGGCGCAATCCTATGTGCTGCTAACGCAGTTCAAGGTTTTGGCGATGGCTGGATTTCAGGCGTTACCCATTCACCTGAGCTTGGCCACTGGATTGGGCTCGGCTTTATTGCCGGGGGTCTTGAGGCATGGCAGGGTAGATCAGTAGTTGCTGCCGACCCTGTAAGGAAAAGTGACGTTGCGGTTGAGATCGTTTCGCCCCACATGGTCGACCCTGATGGGGAGCGACTTTATGGTTAATCGTAGCTCTTCGTTGGCTGGGTACTATCCACAGGGCCATCATGGTCGCGAAGGACCGGCTGGTGTAATCCTGTGCGAGATTCCGGATCTAGTAATGCAACAGGTCGCGGCCTGGCCTGAAACACTCTCCGAGGTTGGTGAAATAGCAGCGCAGGCAGCCGGTTTGAATCTTGTACCTGGACCAAGTCAGGCACAAGATGGACGTGTCGGATCAATGTTGCGTGTAGAACCGCTTAAATGGTGGCTCTATGGCGTGACTTTGGCCGATCTCTCGGCAGACCTGGGTTGCTTGCTCGATGTCTCCCATGCGCGAACGCATGTGCGAGTTAGCGGTTCAGATGCGGTGACTTGCTTGAATCGTCACCTGCCTATAGATCTACGGGACAGTAGATGTCCAGTTGGATCTGTAATATCTACCGCTCTACACCACGTGGCGATTACTGTTTGGCGTTCAAACCAAGGATTTGAACTATTCTTACCGCGAGGTTTTGCGTTGTCCTGTTGGGAAATCTTGCTGGATACTGCTGAACAGTTTGGTGTTGAGGTCAATTGACCTATTTTTAACAGACCATGGTCTTTATCTATTTGTTTTGGTCGACTGGGAGAATAATGTCACTAGCGCTACACCGGCGAGGACGGCAAGTCCGCCAAATATTCTGTTGGACGTTAATTCCTCACCAAGCAGCAAGATTCCACCCGCCACAGCCGACACGGGTTCTACAAAAAGAAATGGTACTACTTGGTTAATGTCATAGCGTGCCAATAGAAAATACCAGCAGCTATAACCAATAACGGTGAGAACTAATACAAGGTAAAAAACCGTCAACCAGTGGACGGTCGTTGCAGTGTATAAGGCTTCGAGTTGCCCATTTTCAAAAATCCATGAACACAACAGCAGTTGGGGTCCAGCCATTACTGCCACCCAGGTAACGAGACGTAGCCCACCCATCCCTGACAAACGCTTAAACAACATCTGCCCAGCAGCCCAAACAAATGCGCCTATGATGACGAGGCTAATGCCAAGTAAAGCACTTTGTTCCTCAGGTGATCCGGCAATTAAAATGACACCAGCAAATGCCATCACAACTCCAAGTGTACGGCGCCATCCCAATCGATCCTTGAATGTAATCCAGGCCAGCAAGCTCGCGAACGGCACTTGCAGCTGTACCACGATGATCATCAGAGAGGCATCGATTAATTTGAGGCCGTTGAACATTAATCCGTACATCAGTGTTGATCCGATCAGTGAAGCCAGAAATATTTGCTTCATTTCTGCCCAGGGTGGTCTGAAGAACCAAACTAAAATTGCAGCACTGAATACAAAGCGCATTCCCAGCAAAAACATAGGAGGGAAATGATCTAGTGCTGGTTTGGTGATTACGACACCCATGCCGAATATGGTCGCTACAGCGATGGCTATCAGTATGTGTTGAAGTTTCACAACTGCAATCTGGTTAAAAATGAATGGGATGAGAGAATAACGGTGATACACACCAACGACCAGCAATATATTTAGCTGATGATTACCGGTAAGGTATTGTTCATTAGCATTTTATCGACAGGGAATTGTGAATAATGGTTCGAGATTGACATGGGCAATGTAAGCTAGTGCAAATAGGGCTACAGTATCGTGTTTGGTATTTGGAGTAACCAGGAAAAATCAAATGTCCGATAATAGAGACACACCTTCCAGACTGAACTATCCGTTTGTAGGGATCCCTTCTTTTCTAAGGTCGAAGATATGCACAGATCTTGACCAACTCGATGGGGATATTGCTGTTTTTGGTATTCCGCATGACGAGGGTTCACCGTTTCTGACTGGTTCTAGAATGGGGCCGCGCTCTATACGTGAGCATTCCTTGCGTTTTGGAGCCGAGGGTAGCATTTATGATCCTGAGACCAGGACTCAGTACCTGTCTGAGGAGTTGGGCCAGGGTTTAATTGTTGATGTGGGTGATGTCGATGTCTGGCCCACGGAAGTCCGCACTACTTTCAAGAACGCGACAGATATGACGCGTCAAATTTTGGCGAAAGGTGCATTTCCAGTGATGCTAGGAGGCGACCATGGTGTGACCTATCCGGTTGTGCGTGGCTTTACCATGCCGTTGCACGTGATGCACTTCGATGCCCACATCGACTACGCGCCTTTCATTCACGATTTACAGTTCACGAACGGACATCCCTTTAGCAACATCAAACCGTTAGCACATGTTGAAAGTTTGACGCAGATCGGTATTCGCAGTCTGCGCAGTGCGCAAAGTCAGGTACACGCTTCTATTGATGACGGCAATCGAGTGATTACGATGGGTGAGTTTTATGATATCGGTGGTCAGGGAGTTGCCGAAATTCTTCCAAGGGATGCGCCCTGTTATATCAGCGTCGATATCGATGTTCTAGACATATCTCTCGTGCCTGGATGTGTTTCTGCTGAGCCGAACGGAATGACCTACGCTGAGCTGCGTAACACACTGGCTGCGTTAACGAAACATGCTAATGTGGTCGGCTTCGATTTAGTGGAAGTGAATCCACAGCTTGATGTCGGGACCGGGACTACGTCTTATCTTGCAGCACACACGGTTGTCGAGTTTCTGGGTTTGCTGTGCAGTCAACCTCGTTGGGTAGAGCGTCGGGCTGAACGTGCAAGACAGCGCGTAACGCATAACCAGTGAGTCGACTCTTGGTTGTTGATCAGGCTTATTAACCAGTGAATAGCTCCAGTCCGATTCCCTATATTTCTCTGGGTCAGGATCGACCCGTTACTGAATTGCCACTAGCGTTGGCTAATCTACATCTGTCGTTGGTCCCAGATGACGAAGTCGTGGCTCAACTAAGCGTAAGACCCTCTACGGAATGGTGTCGCGAGAGAATTATGGATCTCGTAATCGGTGCCGGTTTTCTACCGAGAGGAAAAATTGTTAAAAAACTGTCTGGGTTTGAGCTTCAGATGAAACGCATTCGAAGTTTGCCGGATACTGTGGGTCCGAGTATGCGGGTATTGGTTGTGGGACTGAATCCGAGTCCTTATTCCGCCGACAATGGAATTGGATACGGTCGACCGGGTAATCGTTTTTGGCCTGCGGCGTTGAGGGCAGGTTTAGTCAGTGTTGACCGCGACCCACGCCACGCATTGTCCTGTCACGGTGTCGGGATGACAGATTTAGTGCGTAGAACCACGGCTCGCGCTGACCAAGTTAAGCGCGTTGAATTCGAAGCTGGTTTTGAAAGAGTACAGCGACTCGTAATGTGGCTGAAACCCAAAGTGTGTTGTTTTGTCGGTCTAGGCGGTTGGCGGCAGGTGGTTGACCGTAAGGCGGTTGCTGGCTGGCAATCTAGCTCTATTGGCGGAAGCTGTGTATATGTAATGCCACATACCAGTGGACTGAACGCGCACAGTCGACTTGAGGATCTAGTTGAACATTTATTTGAAGTGTCTGCTAGGGCAGATAGTATTAAACCGGTATGATTCGGCCTGCTTTTAAGTCGAAATAATTGGAGTAAGCAGATGAGGTTAGAAGCTCTAGCTCAAACCTACGAACGTGATGGATTTGCGTTTCCGGTGGACGTGGTGAATGCATTGGAAGCTCAGGAAATTCGTGATGATCTCGAGCTAGCAGAGTCGGAACTGTCGGACGATCCGGAAAAACTGATGCTGCTGCGTTCCTACCCTGACAGGTTACTCCCGTCATTTGATCGGCTGATTCGAAATACTAGACTGATTGATGTTGTTACGCCTATTCTGGGCCCAAACTTGATGGTTTGGAGCTCTGGACTTTTTATTAAAGAAGCTGACTCGACGAAGATCGTTACCTGGCATCAGGATCTCAATTACTGGGGCCTGGACAGCGTCAACGAGATTACAGCTTGGGTAGCGTTGTCACCATCAACTATCGAAAGTGGTTGCATGCGTTTTGTGCCTGGTAGCCACACGCGGCAGATCGTACCTCACACCGATACGTACGACGACAACAACCTTTTGTCACGTGGACAGGAAATTGCCGTTGAGATCGATAACAGTGATGGTGTGGATGTGATCCTCCAGTCAGGGCAGGCCTCACTGCACCACGGCCATCTTTTTCATTCATCGGGTCCGAATACCACGACCGATCGGAGAATAGGATCTGCGATTCGATATATTTCGACGTCGATGAAACAAAACAGCGGTGATCGTTCCCTGGTGGCACTGGTCAGTGGAGAGGATCATTACAACCACTTTACAGTAGCCGGGTCGCCAAGGGAGCGTCTCGCTGAAGAAGATTTCGATCTCTGTCGACGCGATGCCAAGATTAAGCGTCGGGTGCTTTACGAGGGATCTGATCCAAGCAAAGGCAAGCGTTATTCAGGACGTTGGAAAGAATGAATAGGAGCCAGCGATGCCATTGAGCTTGGAACCACAAAGTTTATGAATTTAACTGGATTCAGCGAATGACAGTACACCAGACAAAAGTCACGTCGAGCCATTGGGGAGCATTCGAAGTTACGACTGAGGGTGGACGGATTGTTAGTGTCTCGGAGTTTAAGGAAGACCCTAATCCTTCAGCTATTTCTTCAGCCCTGCCTGAAGCGGTACATCACCATACTCGAGTCGCTCGACCTTCAATCAGGCGTGGTTGGCTTGAAGGTGGATCTGATCGTGCACGTCAGAACCGAGGTAATGATACTTTTGTGGAGTTACCCTGGGATGAAGCGCTTGATATTGCATCCGCAGAAATTGATCGGGTGCAAAAAACGCATGGTAATACCTCGATATTTGGAGGGTCCTATGGGTGGGCCAGTGCTGGTTGTTTTCACCATGCCCCTAGCCAGCTACATCGGTTTTTAAATGCGTTCGGTGGTTTTGTCTCTTCATTTGGGAGTTACAGTACGGCGGCCGCACAGGCAATCATCCCGCATGTTTTTGGCATGAACTTCCTTAAACTGATGTATGCGGCACAGAATATGTGGCCCACGATCGCGGCCAATACTCAGACATTGGTTATGTTCGGTGGGATCAATCCTAAAAACTCGCAGGTAAGTATGGGTGGTGTGACCCGGCATGAAACCAGCGACTGGTTCAAGACCTTTGAACAGTCGGGAATGCGCTTGGTCAATATCAGTCCTCAGGCAGGTGATGCATCACAGCCAAGTGAGTGGTTGCCTATTATTCCCGGTACCGATACAGCGCTGATGCTCGGGCTTGCGCATACGTTAGTCCTTGAAGAGCTTGTGGATCGGGAATTTCTCGATCGCTATACCACCGGTTACGAGCGTTTTGAAGCCTATTTGCTAGGCAACACCGATGACCAAGCTAAGTCCGCGACTTGGGCCGCCGATATTTGCGGTGTTCCAGCTACGACGATCCGGGATCTTGCTAAACACATGGCGGCTTCAAGAACGCTGATTACAGTAGCGTGGTCACTTCAACGTGCTCAGTATGGTGAGCAACCGTATTGGATGGCGGCAACTTTGGCAGCGATGTTGGGTCAGATCGGGTTGCCTGGTGGCGGCATCGGATATGGTTATGGTGCGATCGGCGGTATCGGGGTACCGCTCAAACGACTTTCCCGCCCATCCCTGTCCCGCGGGCAAAACGCCGTGTCTGATTTTATTCCGGTTGCCCGTATCGCCGATATGTTGCTTAACCCGGGACAGCCATACAGCTTTAACGGAAACCATAATGAATATCCCGACATTCGTTTGGTTTACTGGTGTGGCGGTAATCCGTTTCATCATCACCAGGATCTGAATCGATTGCGTGAGGCCTGGAAGCAGCCAGAAACGATTATCGTTCATGAACCCTGGTGGACAGCGACAGCAAAGCACTCTGATATTGTGTTTCCCGCGACAACACCTTACGAGCGGGAGGATATTGCACGTTCTGCCACGGATCCTTTTTTATTCCATATGCCGGAACTCATTCCGCCGCTTAATGATGCCCGGGATGACTATCAGATTTTTTCTGAACTTGCGGCGCGACTTCATATCGAAGAGATGTATACCGAAGGCCGTGACGCAGATGCTTGGCTACGGTATTTGTATCAAGGATTCAAACGTGACAGCGCTGATCAGGGAGTTGACCTGCCTGATTACGATTCGTTACGTGCAAGTAACTGGGTTGAGCTGCCAATCAGCGGCGCTGAACATGCTCGTATTCCGTTTGAACATTTTCGAGCTGACCCTGATACGGCACCTCTCGACACGCCATCCGGACGGATAGAAATATTTTCAGAAACAGTAGATAGTTTTGGTTATGATGATTGCCCAGGTCACCCTGTATGGCGTGCACCGGATGAATGGCTCGGTGCTGTATCAACGGAAAAATTTCCACTTCATCTGGTATCACCACAACCGGGTGACAAACTTCACAGTCAGCTCGAATGTGCAATCGCAGATCGACCGGGTGCTCGTCCTGCGACAGTAACAATCAGCGCTATGGATGCTCAGCAACGTGGTGTCGAAACTGGTGATGTCATCCGAATTTCTAATGAGCGAGGAGCTTGCCTGGCTCGAGCGAGCGTTAGCACAGAGATTCGCCAGGGTGTGGTGTCCCTCTCGACCGGTGCCTGGCATGATCCTCAGAGTGATGGTACCGATCGCCATGGCAATCCCAATGTACTGACTCGCGATCTAGGTACATCACAATTAGGGCAGGGAAGTACTGCACATACAACACTGGTCGAAGTCAGCCGGGTAGTTGACGACTGACCTGGTCATCAGCCCAGTGTTCTAACGTAACAGTCAGCGGGTGAAGATCAGGAGTTCGATAAAGAGGAAAATGGTTTCATCAAGTTAAACTGGATTCCGCCATTGCGTGTACATGATGTGGGGAACGAGCAAGACCGCTACAGAATTTGCCAACGTGCCGCTCGAGCTGTTCTGCCAGCGCTCTGGTCTCTCGGTTCTCCTCGTCGAGGAAGGCGATGGCTTCCTGGGCATCACTTTTTAGTTTGGCCACATCAATTGACAACAGCTGACCATCACGGACAACTACATCGCCGCCCACTATGACAGTGTGGACAGCGGTTGCGTCTTCGGTATGAATCAACTGGTTAACGGGGTCGTTTATGGGCAGCCAGTTGAGGTGATTGAGATCAAGTAATACCAGGTCCGCTTCGAAGCCTGGGGCCACTTTGCCAATTTTGTCTCCCATGCCGAGAGCACGAGCGCTGCCTGTTGTGGCCAACGCAGCCACTTCCTCGGTACATAGCCAGTTGTCGTAGTCATGGCTGCGCAGTCGCGAAGCAAATGACGCAAGCCGCATCGCTTCAAACATGTTTTGATTGTCGGAACAATGTGAGCCATCTGTACCAATGCCTACGTTCAAACCTAAATCAACTGCTTCCCTGACGGGAGCTATACCTGATCCTAAACGAAGATTACTGCCGGGGTTATGAGCCAATGAGCATCCCTTATCAGCTAAACGCCGAAGATCATCATCGTCTAACCAAACGCCATGAGCAGCGGTAAAATTTGGCCCAAGAAATCCTAGATCATCGAGATGTGCTGTTAAAGTTTTTCCATATTTTTGGAGTCCTATGACAGCCTGAACACGTGATTCTGCTAAATGCATGTGGAGACCAAGATTGTTTTCACACGCAATTTCATGGCATAATTTCAGAAACTCATCACTACAATGAAGTGGTATAGTTGGGGCAAGAGCAAACTTTGTTTGTGTCTGATTAAATGACCAGTTTTTTGCAAGCGTTTCGCAAGTCAATAGAATTTGTTCGCGTGGAGAAGCGAGAAACGAAGATATTCGTTTTTTTTCATTGATTGGGAAAGTATCAATTAGATCTGGTATTGCTTCATAAAAAGAGCGGTCAGCTATCATTGGTGCAATCGTAGATCGCACTCCCACATCTTCATATGCTTTAGCAACAGCATGAATACCTTCAGTTGTTGGAAAAGGAGCTTCAAAGTAAAGATCATAAGTTGCAGTGCATCCCTTTAATACCATTTCCACCGCATTTAGAACTGCAGATAAATATTTGTCTTCTCTATCACGAGAACCATTTAACCAAGTGCCAGCATGTAAAAGGTGCTCAAGCGTCCAACGGTCTCCTAAGCCTTT
>ENA-UPTF01000966-UPTF01000966.1-marine-metagenome-genome-assembly--contig:-NODE-966-length-19128-cov-4.533620_pt1 | contig 19128 bp, 14 predicted proteins | sample MGYA00238166_ERZ767019 | MGnify/ENA primary metagenome ERZ767019 (study PRJEB28930, sample SAMN06266391) | marine metagenome | isolation source: Sea water from 250 m depth | place: Atlantic Ocean | study... | reverse complement strand
CTCCTGAGGGAATTAGCAAGATGGAGCAATGGACTAAGGTAGGAAATTTATACGACCCTGAAAATTTCCATTTGGTTCACTATATTGAAAATTCATTGACCGCTCAAATACAAAAAACCAGGGACAAAGAATATGTAATTCAAAATGGGGAAGTAGTCATCGTTGATGAATTCACGGGACGTCTTCAACCCGGTCGTCGATGGTCTGACGGACTTCACCAAGCAGTAGAGGCAAAAGAAGGGCTCAAAATTCAACGGGAAAGCGTCACCTACGCAACCATAACTCTCCAAAATTATTTCCGCATGTATAAAAAACTAGCAGGGATGACAGGTACAGCAGCTACGGAAGCCGATGAATTTTACAAGATATATGGATTAGAAGTGGCGACTGTTCCCACCAATCTACCCCCAGCACGTGAGGAAAATTCTGATCTCGTCTTCCAAAGTAGCACCGCTAAATGGAAAGCCATTGTAGAAGATATAATTCGAATTCATGAAACTGGTAGACCTGTTTTAATCGGAACTACCTCAGTGGAAGCATCCGAGGACCTCAGTGACCGGTTAAAAAATCAAGGTGTATTGCACCAGATTCTTAACGCTAAAAACCATGAACATGAAGCGTCTATAGTATCTCAAGCCGGCAGAATAGGTGCGGTAACTGTCTCAACTAACATGGCGGGAAGGGGAACAGATATAGTTCTTGGGGGAAGTGACACCGAACGGGCTGACTGGGATAAAGAGCACGACGAGGTGGTCCAACTCGGCGGTTTACATGTGTTAGGAACCGAGCATCATGATGCTAGAAGAATTGACAATCAGCTTAGAGGAAGAGCCGGACGCCAAGGAGATCCCGGTAGCACCCAATTTTATGTCTCTCTAGAAGACGAGTTGATGCAGAGATTTGGCGGAGAGAAAATTAAATCCTTCATGGGATGGACAGGCATTGATGAAACCGCCCCTATAGAAAATAGGTTAATCACTAAATCTATACAAAACGCTCAAGTCAAGGTAGAGGGTTATCACTTCGATATCAGAAAGCACCTCTTAGATTATGATGACGTTCTGAACCGACAAAGAGAGCTTATATACAACGATCGCCACCGTATCCTTGCCGAAACAGGCCTGAGAGATAAAATCGTAGAGATGCTGGTCGCGGAATTTACTCGGTTGATTCAGAAGAACTTGCCCGGCCGACATCCCGACGACTGGGATGTTGGAAATTTTATATCAGACCTTGGTACCATCTGCCCTTTACCCTCAGAATTAGATGAAGAAGAGAAGGTTTACAAATATAACCAACAACAATTGTTAACATTATTAACTGACCACGCAGATCATATTTACAATGATCGAGAAGAAGACCTCGGCTCAAATGACATGAGAATTCTCGAACGCTTACTATTGTTACGATCCATTGATGTCCACTGGGTAAATCATCTGACTTCTATGGAAAACCTCCGAACTGGAATTGGATTACATGCTTATGGTCAAAGAGATCCGCTAGTCGTATACCGCACCGAAGGTCACAAGACCTTTCAAGAATTACTGGATCGAATGCAAACAGACGTTGTAAATTCTTTGTTTCACGTAACTACTACAAATCCCGCTGCACCTGCGGGCAGACGAAGGGCAAACTCGGCACCGCAACAAACACCAATGACACAATTTAGAGGATCTCAGAACGTCGGATCAACCGGAAATAAAATCGGCAGGAACGCGCCCTGCCCTTGTGGCAGCGGGAAAAAATACAAACGCTGTTGTGGTTAAAGATATTAATACTTTTTACCGAATATTCTCGAAAGCAACGATCGTTTCTGACCCATGTTTACTTGAATAGCGCCGTTTAGAACATTTTCAGGGTCGCGGTCGAAAACCACTTTGCAACCCGGTGCACAAAAATAATATGAAGTACCCTCGTGTTCGCTAGCACCACCAGGAGGATTATCAGTATTTACTTCCATTCGACAAACAGGATCGATCTCAGTAGCCATTTGCCAGGCCTCCAATTTTACTTTCAAAATACTTATAGTTGCGTTGTTATAAGCTGAGATTACGTAATCTCAGGGAGTTGCTAATTACTGAAACAGAACTTGCTGCCATCGCAATGGCAGCTAACATAGGATTCAAGAATCCCTCAGTCCCGAAAAGTACCCGCAATCCTTCCGGCACCCCACCTAGGATATTAAAAACAGGATATAAGATCCCAGCCGCTACTGGAATCAACAACAGATTATAAAAAAATGCCCAAAATAGATTTTGTTTGATAGTCTTAAATGTCCTGTTACTAAGATGAAATGCAAATACGATATTCCGTAAATCACTTTTCAGTAAGGTTATATCCGCGGATTCTATAGCAATGTCACTACCAGTTCCCATAGCGATCCCCACATCAGCTTGTACCAATGCAGGAGCATCGTTAATTCCATCACCAACCATCGCCACCACTCTACCAGTTGATTGAATTTTCCTGATGGCTTCTGATTTATCGGTAGGTAGTACGTCAGATTCCACATGCGCAATGCCCGCAGCTCTAGCAATTGCGGTTGCTGTATTAACGTTGTCACCCGTTAACATCATTACCTCAAGTCCCATGCCTTGCAAATCACGTACCACATCGGAGGACACTGGTTTCAAGACATCTGCTAAAGCGATTAACCCTTGAATCCCTTCACTGGTCCCTAACAACATCAAGCTCTTACCCTGGAGCGTAAGCAATGAAATATCCTGACGCATAATCGAGCAGTCAATGCCCAGGGACTCCAATAGCGCGATATTGCCAAGCCAAAAATCTTGATCCGCTATTTTACCGGTTACACCATTACCAGGGATCGCCCGAAAATCGGTCACTGGTTCCAAAGAAATGTTCTTCGTCCGAGCTTCATCTACAACGGATTTCGCTAGGGGATGCTCAGAATTTAATTCTAAGGATGCAGCTAAAGATAAAATCCGGTCAACCGATTCAGGGGTGTTTCCAGAGCACGCTATTATTTCGACAACCTTGGGATAGCCCTCAGTTAGTGTCCCTGTTTTGTCAAAAACTACTGTATCCACCTTATGACAAATCTCAAGAGTCTCGGCATTCCGAATTAGCACTCCCTTTTCGGCCCCTTTTCCGGTACCTACAATTATAGCTGTGGGAGTAGCCAGCCCTAACGCACAGGGACAAGCAATTATTAAAATAGAAATTAGCGCTAAGACAGCGAAAGTCAAAGAAGGAGGAGGGGCAGCAAATAACCAGAAGCAAAACATAGATAGGCTGATCAGCATTATCGCAGGGACAAAATATGCGGCTACGCGGTCAGCCAATCGCTGAATGGGAGCCTTCGAACCCTGGGCCTCTTCAACGTGCTGAATGATTTGGGAAAGCATGGTTTGTTGCCCAATTGCGGTTACTTCAAATTTAAAGGCCCCTGATAAGTTCAAAGTTGCGCCGTAAACTAGTTGGGCGACATTTTTTTCGACCGGCATGCTTTCCCCTGTAAGCATAGACTCATCCGTCGTAGTGTGCCCTTCTATAATCTGGCCATCGACAGGAATGTTTTCCCCTGGTCGAACGAAGACAATATCACCTACAACGACCTCCTCGACAGGAAGATTGAATTCATCCCCGTTTCGCAAAACAGCAGCCACTTGAGGCTTTAGCCCTATTAATCTCCGGATCGCATCCGACGTTCGACTCCTAGCACGAGCTTCCAAATAACGGCCTAGTAGAATTAAAGCGATAATAATAGCGGAAGTATCAAAAAATAACCCAGAAGATAATCCTAAATAATTGATAAGCTCAGGGTAACTCACCTTCAATGTTGTGATAACAGCACTGTAGCCATATGCGACGCTCGTCCCCAGCGCTATTAGCGTATGCATGTTAGCCGTTCCGTGCCGAATTGCTCCGATTCCTGAGACATAAAACTGCCATCCCGCCCAAAACTGAACTGGCGTAGCCAGGATCCACAATAAAAATGGATAAAGGGTCCCATTAGAGATCCAAGAAGACCATGGCAATACCTCCATTGTTCCGGCCATCAAAATTAATCCGACCACTATCGAAAACAGAAACTTTCTCCATAAGTCTTGTATTTCGTGATTTTTCGACAGCCGTTCCAATTCAAAGGCAGTATCTAAAATCTCCGACTCACTACCCTCAACTCGATAACCTGCTGATTGCACCGCATGACTAAAATTGGAAATGTTTGTGGCAGTAGGATCATATTCAACCAGTGCCTTTTCGGTAGCCAAATTTACTGATACCTTAACCACGCCTTGTACTTGGACTAACGAATGTTCGACATGGCTAACACAAGCAGCACAAGTCATTCCACCTACCCCAAAAGTCGTTTTCATAGTTGTCATACTAATTATTGAACTCTATCTATACTTTGGTAGAACGAAGTGGATTTCTCATCCGAGGATTAGCAATCTCAGGTACCAATTTTGAGTGAAGACTAAGCTTTACACTTAACTCTGTCAAACAAGCACATAGTCATCCGTTTACAGTCAACACTAGAACATAGTGCCGATATTCTATCAAGCATTTCTCTTGACATATATATGATTTCGAATCAGGATAATACTATGATCATAGGAACAATCGATGATTAATTTAAGACCTAGTACTTTGGCGGTCGGCGGGAAAAGCATTCATTATGCCTGGGTCGTAGTTTGCATCGCCGCGGTCATGAGACTGAGTACTTCTTCATTCCGGTCTTCAGCCAGCATTTTAATCCCACGGATAGTTGAATCTTTTGGGTGGAGCTACGGTGCAGTCGGAATTGGTTTTTCTATACAATGGATAGTCTCCGGTTTATTTGGTCCTCCTTCAGGTTGGCTAGGGGATCGCTACGGAGTTCGGCTAACTATGCTTCTTGGAGGAATTCTTTTTATTGCAGGGATGGTTCTTACAGGGTTCATGAACCATCTGTGGCAGTTCTATCTTTATTTCGGGATTTTGCTAAGCATCTCCATGGCGATATTCCAAGTGCCTCTAACAGTCGCCGTAACTCAATGGTTCAGAAAACATCTGGGCATCGGAATGGGTCTGCTCCAATCATCCCAAGGCCTAGGTCCTCTAATAGCAGTACCAATAGTATTTCTGATCTTCACTAATTTCGGCTTGGAAGCTGCATTCATAATACCCGGGATTGGCGGTGGTCTAATACTACTTCTACTAGTTCCGCTATTTTATAACCAGCCGGGTGACATAAATTTGCGTCCGCTTGGGGCAGACCCAGACGAACCAATTCAAAAATCTCAAACAGGCGAAGCAGCACAAGTAAGAAATAAAGTATTCATCCGCACTGCACAACGGACCCACGCATTCTGGAATCTAATTGGGATCCATTATTGGGGTTGCGCGGGACACGCTGTTATCATCCTGTATTTAGTATCCATGGCTGAGGAACGTGGCGTATCCCCTGCATCAGCTGCAGGCGCCTTTGTAACCCTGCAGGTAGTAAGTACAGTAACGCGATTCGGAATTCCTATTTTAGCAGAACATTTTGGAAGCAAAGGCGTAATGGCAGCTTGTTTCTTTTTACAAGTGGCCCCTGTATTAATATTATTTATAGCCCACGATCCTTGGATGTTCTATCTCTTCGCGATATTATTTGGAATAGGTTTCGGGGGAGAGATGACAGCCTTCCCTATCATCAACCGACAATATTATGGGAATGCACCCGTAGGGACAACTTATGGGTGGCAAATGATGGGAGCAGGAGCAGGAATGGCTTCAGGAGCCTTTCTAGGTGGACTCCTGAGAAACTTTACTGGTGACTTCACTTTAACTATGGTTCTTTCCTTGCTTCTCAGCATGGTTGGAGTAGTATCCATTTTAGTACTTCCAAGCACTAGCCATCATCAGATCCCTAATTGGGAAGAATCATTACCTGATGGATACAGGTCTATTCCTATACAATCATCGAACCAGGCGGATTGATACATGGGAAATCAGTTAACTAGATCCTTAATTACGTAATTGAGAGGTGAAAAATGTTAGATTTGATTATAAAAGGTGGAGAAGTAGTCACGCCTTGGGGGGTAGGTAATTGGGATGTAGCTGTACAAGGTGAAAAGATTGTTGCGATCGCGGCCCCTGGCACACTAAATGATGAGGTCGGACGTACTATAGACGCCACAGGAAAAATCGTTGTCCCAGGTGGAGTCGAACCACATGCTCATATAGCTGCGCCTATTATGGGACCTGGTAATTTAACGACGGCACCACCTGAACAAGTCAGCAGGGCAGCGTTATTTGGCGGGACCACCACACTAATGGATTTTGCAATCCAATATCCTGGAATTAATATCAACCAAGCAATTCAAGAACGAACCTCTGTCTGGCAAGGCAAGTCCTACGCAGATTATGCTCACCACCTCATGTTATTAGGAGAACTGTCAAGACCAACCCTAGAATCATTACATGAACATATAGAAGACGGATTTGCTTCCGTTAAAATATTTACCACTAACATCCGGCCTCCCGAATTATCCGGCGAGCCACGTATGGTTCGGATGGGACATTTGCATGATTTAATGGAAGAAATTCAACGCCGCAATGCAATGCTACTTGTCCATTCCGAAGATGATGATATGGTCCAGCATATGTACGAAAAATTAGCGGTAGAAGAACGAAACGAATGGTGGAACATGCATCTCGTACATAGCAATGAATCCGAGGATGTTTCCTTCCGAAGAGTTCTCAGAGTATCCGAATGGACTGGTTCCCCTGTCTATTTCGTACATGTGAGCGCAAAAGAGGGAATCCAAGCTATAGGAGAATCTCGATCCAAGGGCATGCCTATCTACGGGGAGACCTTGCACAATTATTGCTGTTTCAACGCCGAGAATTACAAGGAGGAGAACGGAATGAAATATCATACTTATCCTTCTTTAAAATCGGAAGAGGATAGACAGTCGCTATGGAACGGCATCGTCGCCGGAGGACTACATACCATGGCTACTGACGAATACTGTACGTCATGGGATCTCAAAATTCAGGGGAAAACAGTAAGAGATGTCACAGGAGGGCATAACGGCGCAGAAACTCGTGTTGGAATCACCTACAGCGAAGGTGTTTCTAAACGGGGCATGTCCTTACAAAGATTTGTAGACATCACGTCAGCCAATGCCGCCAAGATTATGGGTCTTTATCCTCAGAAAGGCGTTTTGGCCCCCGGAAGTGATGCAGACATAGTACTGATTGATCCGAATTTTAAACGACCTCTAGTTATGAATGATTTTCATATCAGTGACTACAGCATTTGGGAAGGGTTCCCTGTCGAAGGATGGCCTGTAATGACTATCTTAAGGGGCACGGTGGCTGTAGAAGATGGGGAATTGAAGACCAACCTGGGAAGCGGTAAATTTGTCTCCCGTAAATTAAATCCGGAGATAGCTAATAGACCTGGATGCTAAATTAATGACGGGATCTCGGCTATGTTTACTTAAACTAGATTTTAGCTAATCCCATGAATTCTCGTCGCGAAGCCAATGAATAAAGAGACCTTACCTCTACCGGCCGCACTAGAAAACATACGTGTAGTCGAATGGGGGTCATCCGTATCCGCACCCTTCTGCGGGAAACTACTGGGAGACTTGGGAGCGGATGTAATCAAAATAGAACCTCCCAGATCTGGAGATGCCAGCCGATCATCCGGCCCGTTTCCAGATAAGATCCCAGATCCAGAACAAAGTGGATTATTCTTGTTCGCCAACCTTAATAAACGAGGGGTAACAATCGACTTAGATCAACCGAAAGGATTTGAGCTATTTGATCGACTCCTCGCAACTGCAGATGTTTTTCTAGAAAACCAGCCTTACGAAGATATACGGGAGACTGGGATTGACTACCATTCCCTAAACCGTAAATATCCAAAGCTTGTAGTAACTTCCATTACTCCCTACGGGCGTACAGGGCCTTATTCTCAATATAAAGGTAATAACTTAACCGTAAGTGCGTTAGGTGGTCTCAGCTATGGAACTGGTTTTCCGGGAAGAGAACCCCTTCAGACACCTTTACATCAAGCTAGTTATTTCGCCGGGGTTGGAGCCGCGTTCGCGACCATTGTCGCCCTCTTGGGCAAAGACTTTACAGGGCTAGGCCAACATGTGGATATAGCCGAATCCCAAGTTATGGGCACTTTATTGACTGGATACCATCTACCTACGTACATCTACAGAGGCATACCTGGCTTTCGATCGGGAAATAGAATGAGACTCGGTTTATTTCCTAACTGTGTCCTACCTTGCAAGGACGGCTACATTTGTATAGACGCCCCGCAATTAGAGCAATACCAACGTTTTTTAACACTACTAGAGAATCCCGCATGGACTCAAGAGCCACGATACCGCGATCGAAGAGCGATGAGTGATCAATATCCTGAGGAAGCAGAAAATTTAATAGCTCCTTGGTTCATGAATCACACTAAAGAAGAAATTCTTCAATTGTGTCTTGAGAACCGTATCCCCTGTGTTCCAGTCTTAACTTTCGACGAGGTGCTTACGAACCAACAACTTAACTCTCGCGAATTTTTCCAAGAGGTCAGCCATGAGGAATCTAAATCCCTGCGGTATCCGGGATTCCCTTACCGTCTCTCCGAATCGCCCCCTAAATTAGTAAGACCAGCACCTCATTTAGGGCAACACACCCGAGAGATCCTGTGTAATGAACTCGGGGTAACCAGCTCAGAGTACCTAGATCTCAGCAAATCAGGGGTTATTTAACATGTCATCTTTACCCTTATCCAATCTCCGAGTAATTGATTTCGGAACAGCCTGGGCGGGACCCATGGCTGCACAACTTTTAGGCGACTTGGGAGCGGAAGTAATTAAAATCGAGACCCGAACGCGGCTAGATGGGCTCCGCTTAGGTCGCCCAATTATCGGAGATGAATTTGCTGAAGGTGATCGCGGATTATGGCCAGAATTACAACCCGTGTTTCACGGAATCAACCGAAACAAGCTGAGTATCACACTTGACCTTAAAACTGAACAGGGGATACACCTTATCAAACGATTGATCGCCCAAAGCGACTTGGTGATGAATAATTATTCGCCAGGAGTATTAGATCGATTAGGTTTAGATTATTCAAACTTAAAGTCGATTAAACCCGACATAATATGTGTTTCAATGCCATCAGTTGGCGAAACCGGACCATTGCGAGACATACTGGCCTATGCCCCCATCATCCAAGCCTTGTCCGGATTCATGAGCCTAGTCGGATACAACACAGATGACCCCCTTGTCGGCGAATTACAAGCGCCGTGGAGTGACGCAGTAGCTGCTATGCACGCTGCCCTTGCTGCAGTAGCAGCGGTAAAATATCGCAATCAGTCCGGACGCGGTCAATCAATAGAAGTTTCCCAGCTTGAGGCTACCACTTCCATGTTGGGCGAAGCCATTTTAGGTTACCAAATGACGAAAGATATACCCAAACCATCCGGCAATCTGGACCTCGAGTTCTGCATTCATGATAATTTCCCGTGTAAAGATGATGATGAGTGGGTAGCACTATCCGTACAAACTGACTCCGAATGGACTTCTTTTATCACCGCTATCGGCTCTCCCCAGTGGATTGATTCACCCAACTTTTCAGATCATATAAGTAGATTAAATAACGTTAATGATTTGAAAAATCATGTCTCGGGATGGACACGCCAACACTCTGCATCCGAAATAACCGACTTAATGCAGTCACATGGATTAGCCGCAATGCCCGTTATGAACATAGCCGACCAGTTCTCAGATCCGCATCTTAGTGAAAGACAGTTTTACGTTGACATTGACCACCCAGAGGTAGGATCTGAGTGGATATACGGCGTTCCATGGAGATTCAGTGAAACCCCGGGGCGGGTAGATAATCCAGCCCCTACTCTGGGACAACACAACAGTTACATATTAAATGATCTCCTAGGGCTAACTCCCGAACATGTAAGTCAATTAGAGTTAGAGAGTGTTGTATACTAATCGGCGAATCTTTATTTCATGTACGTATGACCCAATAAGTTCGGGCAACGAACTGATTGAAAACTATTGATAATTAATCACCCTGAACAACCACCCACTAAGCCCTCTCGAAAGATTTTCTTCGGATGGTGGATAGTAGCCGTAAGTGTAATTGCAGACGGATTGAAGCATGGTAGTTTCAACCGTGGTTTTACTATTTTCGTGGTTCCTATTCGGAAAGAGTTAGCAATCGGAGTAGCAGCTATTTCCATGGCCGATATGTTGGGGAGGCTAGTAGGAGGCATCCAGGGCCCTATTGTAGGATATCTTACCGACCGCTGGGGCCCCAGAACAATGCTGGCATTAGGTGCAATCCTATCTGGTTTAGGGTTTATCTTGCTAGCGTTCGTCAGGAACTATACTTTCTTCCTCCTAGTATTTGTTGGCCTCATGTCAGTAGGATTTAGATCAGGATACAACAACGCATCTGTAACCGCAGTAACCCGATGGTTCCGTAGAAAACGTGCTCTCGCTATGTCCATCGTTTCAGTGGGCAACGGTCTCGGCGGATCTATGGCACTACTAATCGCCCCTCTGGTTATCACCTTTGGATGGAGGCCGGTTGTATTTGCCGCTGGGGTGATCATTATAGGTATAATCTGTCCGCTTTCAATATTTATGCGCGATAATCCAGAAAGTATGGGTTTACTCCCCGACGGAGATCTCCCAGAAGCTGAGAAACCGGGCGAAAGTTCAGATCAACCAGTACGAGAACGTCGACCACCGCCAGAATTAGATTACACGGCAAGAGAAGCTATGACCACCCCGACATATTGGCTCATAGTACTCTCAGTTGGACTGCGAAATACCGTACACTCGGGCATGAGTTTCCTGTTAGCGCCTGTGATGATATGGTTCCTATCTGGTAATAATCGCAGCGAAGAAACGAACCTCGTAATCGCCGCAGCATTTGTTACTATCCTGGCATTCAGTACAATAGTTTTTAATCCAAGCATCGGATGGCTAGGTGATAAGATCTCTAAACAAAAGTTAAGCGCCTGCTGTATGTTTTCGGGAGCATTATCCTTAATCATCCTTCTCAATCAAAGCGGAAACCTTTGGCAACTGGGACTCTTTGCCGTACTAATGTCGTTAGCCGAAAGCGCGAATCCTCTAGCATGGGCGATCATGGGTGATTATTTTGGCAGGAGAAGTTTTGCAACATTACGAGGCTGGCAGCACCTACCGGATCAATTCATGTCTATGAGTACTCCAGTCTGGATGGGATTAATTTTTGATTACAGCGGCAGCTATTACTGGGCGTTAATCCCACTGGCTTGTTTATATATATTAGCGACATTCTTTTATTGGACTATCCCTAAGCCGCGCATTCCGGAAAGACTCATTATAATGCAGCAAGCTTTAACGGTTAACTAATTAGAGAGGACCAAATATATTGGTATATCTCGGACGATTGTAAAAGCCAAGATAGGAGGCAACAATGCCTAATAACCTTCAAAACAAGGTTTCTCTAGTTACCGGTGCAGCATCAGGTATCGGAAGAGCAACCGCTCTAGCGTTCGCCAAGGAGGGATCTAAAGTAGTGGTCTCCGATGTTCGTTCGGAGGGTGGCGAAGAAACCACTTCGTTGATCAAAGATATGGGTGGAGAAAGTTTATTCGTCCATGCAGATGTATCACGGTCAGACCATGTAGAAAATTTAATTAGCTCAGCTATCCAGCACTACGGACGCTTAGACTGCTCGTTCAACAACGCAGGAGTTTCGGGAGGATCCGGATTAATCCATGAATATTCAGAAGACGATTGGGATAAGGTAATAAACATTAATCTAAAAGGCGTTTGGTTATGCTTGAAATACGAAATTATCCAAATGCTGAAACAAGGTGGTGGTTCGATCGTAAATACCGCCTCCATAATGGGTTTAGTAGGAGGATCCCGATCGCCGTCATATGGAGCCTCCAAACATGGAGTAGTAGGATTAACTAAAAACGCTGCGGTACAATACGCTCCATCTAACATTCGAGTAAATGCAGTTTGTCCTGGTTATATACGTACCCCGATGACCGAACAGGGCGCCCTACTGGACCCAGATAATGCAGAAAGGATTATAAGCCGCCATCCTTTGGGCAGGCTAGGGACTCCAGAAGAAATCGCAGACACTGTCGTCTGGTTGTCTTCCGATGCAGCCTCGTTTGTAACGGGTCACACAATGACGGTAGATGGCGGATACGTATCCCAGTAATTCGATATACACAACATCAAATATTGGAGTTAATTTATGGTATTAGAATCAGGGAAGATAACAACCGAAGATATCGCACGGCTAAGAAATCGGCTTGGTAGTTTTAACAGGCCCCGCCAATACGGTGTTGGATTATTCAACGAAGACGCCTCTCGCAGCGCGATTAGACACTTCTGCCAAGGCATAGGCGATACTAACCCACTTTATTGGGACAGAAGCTATGCGCAACAAACCAAATTCGGAACTCTTATAGCCCCTCCTTGCTTCCTCTACAGCGTGTATTGGTGTTCTGGGAGAACCGGCGGCTTACCTGGAGTTCATGGTTTCCACGCAGGCAACGACTGGGAATGGTACAGGCCAATCTATTTAGACGACCAAATCTCAGTCCAAGAACAATTTACCGGATTGGAAGAAAAAAAGAGCGAATTCGCAGGGACGATATTAATACAATCTAGTGTGACACGGTATTTCAATCAACGGGGAGAGGAGCTAGCCAAGACGAGAGGATGGCAAATAAGAGCGGAACGCAGCGCTGCCAAAGAACGTCAGAAATACTCATTTGAACCTTACCAATATACCCGAGCAGAAATAGAAACCATCCAAGAAGCTGTACTTGGAGAGGAAATAAGAGGTAGTAATCCAAGATGGTGGGAAGATGTAAACGTAGGGGACGACATGAAACCGGTCGTGAAGGGGCCGATGAGTCACGGTGATATCACTGCTTTTGTAGCAGGCTGTATCGGCGGGATATCCCATGGAATCCAGCTGAAGGAAATGCTTAGACATCCATCCTGGGGTTTCACCGATCCTAGTACAGGGGCACAAGAAGCGATAATCCGAGTTCATGATATACAAGAAGCTGCTGAAAGTGCGGGACTACCAGGTGCTTACGATTACGGTTGCCAGCGTTGTTGTTGGATGGGCCATCTTCTAACAAATTGGGCAGGAGACGATGGATTCGTTAAAAAGATGTATGTTGAACTACGTCGTTTTAATGTAGTTGGTGACACGACTTGGTGCAAAGGAAAAGTAGTGGGCAAACGGGTTGAAGAAGGAGAAAATCTAGTCGATCTCGAAATATGGGGTGAGAATCAGCGAGGGGAACAAACAACCAAAGGAACTGCGACAATCAAGCTACCCTCAAAAGAAACGGTCTAGTACCTGCGATTATCTCTCTCTAATCACAAGCGCCGATCTTATGGTGATTCCACTAGTAAGGTCGGCGCTTGATCTTGGCACCTCTACTCGAGTCTACAAAAACCTATCAGCCGCTTGAGCAAAGCCTTGGACCGCACCTTCCAAAACCCAATCCTCTACGCAATATGAAATACGAAAATGACCAGGAGTCCCAAATCCTTTACCAGGAACTGTCAACACCTTCCACTCTTGCAATACGTCAACGAATGACACGTCATCATCCAACGGGGACTTCGGAAATAAATAGAAAGCACCCTGCGGTTTGATTACTGAATAACCTAAATCTGTTAAAGATGTATAAAGATAATCTCGTTTACGCTGATATTCTGCGACATCAACCGTTAAACCTTGCAAAGTTTTAACCACATGTTGCATCAATGCCGGGGCATTAACAAACCCCAGTGTCCTAGTACAGAATATAAACCCATCCACCAACTCTTCTTTGTCCCCATATGATGGATGGACAGCTATATACCCAATACGTTCGCCTGGCAAACCTAAATCCTTCGCGTGGGAATTAACAATTATCGTGTTGCCATAATGCGGGAAAACTTGAGGGTAAGTCAGGCCATCATAAATTAACCGCCGGTACGGCTCATCGCTGATTATAAAAATCTCTGTTCCATATTCATCTTGCTTTTGATATAGCAGAGAACACAAACTACTAAGATCCTCGTCCGGATATATGGCTCCCGATGGGTTATTCGGGGAATTGATTATGATCGCTCTAGTTCGCTCTGAAATGGCCTCTCTGATGCTATCAATATTAAGTTGAAATTCCTGAGTGGTGTCTACAACTATTGGTACTCCCCGGTGATTATCAATGTAATAGACGTATTCACCGAAGTACGGGGCCAATATAATCACCTCATCACCAGGATTGAGAATCGTTCTCAGCACGACATTTGCTGCTCCGGCAGCACCGCATGCCATAACAATATCATTCTGGGTGAATCCCAATCCTGTCTCATTAGACAACATATTAGCTACCGAAGCACGAGTTTCGGGGTAACCAGCGTTGGGCATATATCTATGCCTTCCGGTATCCAAACTCTGTGCAAAATTTATTAATTCTTGTTTGAATATACTCGGCGGTTCTACTATGGGATTCCCGAGAGAAAGATCGAATACTTTATCAACACCATATTCGGATTTCATGGCAATCCCGACCTCGAACATACGCCTAATCCAACTCCCTTCCTCCATTGATCTGCTGACGTTTCCTGAAATAGGCATTTCCCTTACTCCTATAAATTCACGTTTCTCGGGCAACCCGATTTGAGCGGATCAAATTCAATCCATCTCTTAATTGACCATAAGCTCATGAACTAAACTGCGACTGTCTACCCCTTCCATATCGTACCCCAAGATTTGTCCAAATCTTCTACACAAGAACTCTTGAACCAACTCTAGTTTAGGGTTTGTTATACCCAGTGCTTCAAGCGAGGTAATCCCACGATCAGTAATCCCACAGGGTATAATGTCAGCATAGTAAGTCAGATCAGGTTTAACATTAAGAGAAAACCCGTGATAAGTTACCCCTCGACTGATTTTTACCCCAATCGCCGCGATCTTAGATTCATCAACCCATACTCCAGTCAAGCCAGGGATGGCTCGGGCCTCAATCCCTAAATCATCTAAAGTCGCAATAATTACCCGTTCGAGTGCCCTCACATATTTTAGCGGACCACCCCATGCTTTTAGGTCAATGATCGGATAACCCACGATTTGCCCAGGGCCGTGATATGTAACTTGGCCACCCCTATCCGTTTCTATGATCGGGACCGGATGTGCTTCAAAGGGATCATGTCTTAAGGGTAAGTGCTCTGATTTACCGAGTCGCCCAGTAGTATAGACATGAGGATGCTCTAGTAATAAGAGTATATTTGGACGCAGCCCAGCCTGCACACCATTAACCAGACGTTTTTGCCATTCTACCGCTTGGCGATATTCAACGGTTCCTAATCGAGCTATTTGGCAAACAGACAAATTCGACACAATCGTTAGTTAATACCAGTATCTGATCCAATCCTTTCTAACCGATCTTTAACCGACCGCAGAAAAGCGCTTGCTTCAGCACCGTCATTAATACGGTGGTCGAACGACATACATAAATTTACCATTGACCTAACCGCAATACCGTCATTTATGACAACCGGTCGTTTCTGTATTACTTCTGTCGTTAATATAGCAGCCTGCGGATAATTAATGATTGGCTGAGACGCAATGGAACCCAACGCCCCGGTATTATTGAGAGTAAATGTCCCATCTTGAACATCCTCAATTCGGAGCTTGTTCTGCCTAGTCCGCTGGATTAAATCGTTCAGTGCCAAGGCTAACCCCGATATACTTAGGCGATCAGCATCATGAATCACAGGGACCACTAATCCAGCAGGGCCAGCAACGGCTATCCCGAGGTTAATCCGACGCTTAATTATGATTTTATCCCCTCCCCAGCTAGCATTGAGAGTGGGATTTTCCCTTAAGGATTCAGCAACTACCTTCATAAAAAATGGCAAATAAGTGAGTCCGACTCCATTTTGCTTGTCAAACTCCGCCCGTAGTGCACTTCGCCTGGTTACTAATCCAGAGACATCGACTTCAACTATACTCCAAGCATGGGGAATTTGATTGACACTCCTAACCATCGCCTCCGCTATTTGTTTCCGGACAGGTGTCAGTTGCTTGTGCTCGTCGGGAGCATTATCTCTACCATCATTATTGAGATTAACAGGGGAATTAGTTGAACTAATATGGCTGTTTAGAGAATCATTACCCTCAATAAGAGCAATGTGCTCTAAAACATCTTGCCGAGTGATACGTCCGTTAACACCTGTTCCCAACAGCCTTGAAATGTCCACATTATTTTCCTGGGCCAGCCTTCGGACGGCGGGAGACACTCTTGGAGGTCCTTCTGCTCCTGTCGTTGCAGCCGCCTCATCATCAGATCCACCTCCTCCGGTGGGTCCAACCGGTTTTCCATCGCTTATAAGAAACCCTGTAGTACTAATGGTGTCTTGGGGAAGGCTTTCCTGAATATTAGGGCGAGCTGATTCTGAAGTTTCGATTTCTGCTAACGGGGCTCCCATTGGAACGGTTTCGCCTTCTTCCGCCAAAATCTTGCTTAAAGAACCACTTACAGGAGACGGTACTTCCATAGTCACTTTATCAGTAACTACTTCTACCAATGGTTCATAACGCTCGACTTTGTCTCCCGGTTGTTTCAACCATTTACCAATAGTCCCTTCAACTACCGATTCACCAACGTGCGGGAGTTCAACTATTTCAGGCAATCTACACCATCCTCAAGATAACCGTTGATTGTTAAGGTTTAGAAAACTCTTTCCAGATTATAAACTTAATAAGCAGCCAATTTCCTCAGAGCCTCTGACACTTTTACTGTATTAGGCATGTAAGCTTCTTCTAAAGTGATAGCGAATGGCATCGCCGGGATATCTTCCCCACATAGGCGCGTTATAGGACCATCAAGGTATTCAAACGCCTCATCTGCTACTAAAGCCGCCACCTCAGCCCCAACACCGCAGGTGAGATTCGCTTCATGAACAATCAGCAATTTAGCTGTCTTTTTCACAGATTCAAGTATTGTATCTGTATCCAGAGGTTTCAAAGTTCGTAGATCAATTACCTCAACGGAAATACCTTCGGATTCAAGAGCCTCTGCAGCTTCTAAACAATAATGAACCATCAAACCATAGCTGACGACAGTAACATTACTCCCAAGCCTTTTGACATCCGCTTTCCCAATAGGCAATACGTATTCGTTATCCGGAACTTCACCTCGAACTAATCGATATGTCTTTTTGTGCTCTAAAAACACCACCGGATTATTATCCCTAATGGCTGACTTCAGTAAGCCCTTCGCGTCGTAGGGATTGGAAGGAGCTATAACTTTTAGACCAGGTGTATGACAAAAATAAGCCTCTACGTTCTGCGAATGGAATAGGCCGCCTCTAATACCTCCACCGTAAGGAATTCTAACTACCATAGGAACTGGCAAAGCACCGTTCGTACCATAATATACGCGAGCAGCTTCCCCGATTAATTGATTCACTGTCGGCCAGACAAAATCTGCAAATTCAACCTCTGGAATCGGCCTCAGCCCTCTGAATGCGGCCCCTACAGCTATCCCCATTATCGATGCCTCAGCAAGGGGAGTATCCATGATGCGGGTACTTCCGAATTCTTCTAAGAACCCCTGTGTAGCTAAAAACACTCCTCCTCGTTGCCCCACATCTTCACCCATAACAAAAACCCTGTCGTCCCGACGCATTTCCTCTTGCATCGCCTCTCGAACAGCTTCAATTACACTCTTTACAGGCATATCTAATTACCACTGCTAAATAGATTTAGTACCTTTCCATTAGGAAACTTACATTTAGATTCATTCGTATAGTGCAACACTTCATCTAATCTAACATCAAGGAGCATAAACAAAATCCAACATCCCCGATGCGTCCGGAGGTGGGGTAGACTCGGCCAAATCGGTAGCATCGTTAACTAATGTCTGCGCTTCATCATTTATTTGTTCTATTTCTTGATCAGTAATGAACCCTTGTTTCTTTAAGTAATCAGGGAAAGTGACCAGTGGGTCTCGTAACCTAATCTCAGCCAATTCATCCTTGCCCCGGTAACGCGTATCATCATCATCACTCGTATGGGGCATCAACCGTTCCAATTTCATCTCCAAGAGGACAGGCCCCTGTGATCTTGCGTGTTCAACACCTTCTCGGGTAGCTTGATAACTAGCCAACAAATCCATTCCGTCTATTACCAAACCTCTAAAGCCGTACCCTTCAGCTCGGCTGGCGACATCTTCAATTGCCATTTGTTGGCGTTGAGGGACAGAAATGGCGTAACCGTTGTTTTCGCATATGAAGACAACCGGGAGACTGTGGACACCCGCAAAATTCATAGCCTCATGGGTTTCACCCTGACTCGTAGCTCCATCGCCCAAATAAACTAAGACAACTGTATCATCCTTAGACATGCGGCATCCCATCGCATACCCAACTCCTTGAGTAACCCCGGCTGCTACCACATTCGAAATCTGGATAATCTTATTTTTAAGATCTGCACCTTGCAATGGAAATTGTCTTGCTCCACTGTAAGGATCACCTTCTTTTCCCATAAACGAAAGCATAACCTGTTCAGCGGAGAGGCCGGCCGCCATTTTTACCGCCAAATCCCGATAATACGGAAATAGAAAACATCGTCCATCTTTTTTAGCTGCTAGCAAACTACCCAGCTGAGTAGCCTCGTGCCCCTGACATGAGGCTGCTATGGGAACTTTTCCCTGTCGGTTCATCATCCAAACTCGTTCATCTGTTTTACGAACCAAGACCATCTGCCGATAGCAATCAACTAGATCACTTACAGTAAGACCCTCTGGCACCCCTAAATGGTGATCATCATTGGTCGTTTGGTTAGAACCATTGGGATCTCTAGAAGTTGAATTGGATTGTGTCATAACCCCACCATATATTTGCAAGAGGATACCGCAGCTAAAGTAATTATCAATTATATAGGCATGGTTTTTTCATCGCAAACCACGTGATTCTGAGTAAAGTAATTTCCTTCCAAAGATGAATTTCGTTTCTGGGTGCAATTCAATATGCGAAATTGGGCTACACAGAGAACATTTCCAGCTTTATATCGCATTCAAATCCCCTTGACACTAATTATGCCCTGTGATAATTTTCACTAGGTTT
>ENA-UPTF01000965-UPTF01000965.1-marine-metagenome-genome-assembly--contig:-NODE-965-length-19136-cov-2.251850_pt1 | contig 19136 bp, 24 predicted proteins | sample MGYA00238166_ERZ767019 | MGnify/ENA primary metagenome ERZ767019 (study PRJEB28930, sample SAMN06266391) | marine metagenome | isolation source: Sea water from 250 m depth | place: Atlantic Ocean | study... | reverse complement strand
TGCCGCCCACGGACCAGGGATAGTACCTCTAAACTTGAAAAAATTAAAGCCCGCTTATGCTACAGGAAATGCGCACAAATGGCTGTGCACACCCAAAGGAGCCGCATTTCTTTACATAAGAGAAGATAAAAGATCAAAAGTCAACCCACTTTCCATAAGTCATGGATTTTCAGTAGACGGTAATACAGATGAGAAAATACGCTTAGAATTCGATTGGACAGGTACTCAAGACATAACGCCATGGTTGTGCATTCCAAAGTGTATCGAATATGTTGGTAGTTTAGTAGAGAGAGGATGGACTGAGATTATAGAACATAATACGAATCTTGCAATAGAAGCACGAAATATTGTTCTTGAAGTACTACAAACTTCAAAATTATGCCCCGATTCAATGATTGTTGGTTTAGCAGCAGTTTTACTTCCAGGAAGTGGCGTTCTGACTACTTCAGCTTTGGAACCAGACCCATTACATACCTTGCTTTTTGAAAAATATAGAATTCAAGTCCCTGTATTTGGCTGGCCTCATCACAACAAAAGATATCTTCGTATTGCATCTTACCTTTACAATTCCTTGGAAGAATATGAATACTTAGCAGAAGTATTGAAAAAAGAAATCTGACCGGATATTTTTAAAACAGGCAATTGTGCGCACATTCTAATGGTGCCTGAAGAGGAAGAGATAGAGGATTTGCCGGAAGAAGAATCCGAAGAAGAGGGAGACGAAGAAGAAATCGATCCAGATGCACCACTTCGTCAACCAATTGTCGCAGTTCTAGGGCATGTGGATCACGGCAAGACCTCTCTTCTGGACTATGTGAGGGGCACGACAGTGGTCAAGCGAGAAGCAGGAGCCATAACTCAGCACATAGGTGCCACCGAGGTCCCCTTCGATACAGTTTCCAAGATATGTGGCCCTTTATTGAAAGAGGGAACAACGACCCTTCCAGGATTACTTTTCATAGATACACCTGGCCACCATTCATTCACTACCTTGAGGTCACGGGGCGGGGCTCTAGCCGATCTGGCAGTCCTTGTTGTGGACATAACCGAGGGTTTCAAGCCACAGACATTGGAATCAATCAATATCCTGAAGCAGCATCAAACCCCATTCATTATAGCTCTCAACAAAGTCGATAAGATGCCCAATTGGCGCAGCCGCACCGGGTCGTTCATGGCCAATCACTCCAAGCAGAGTTCGATTGCCAAACAAAATCTCCAGACCCGTTTTTATGAGATTATAGGGGAACTCGGTTCGCATGATTTCGATTCAGCCCTGTTCTCTGAGATTGAGGACTTCCAGAAGACCATCGCATTGATTCCGACTTCGGCCAAGGAGACTGGAGAGGGCGTACCTGAATTATTCATGATCCTCATGGGTCTGGCCCAGAAATACCTTAGAGGCCGACTGTTATTGGGCGATGGCTCATCTGAGGGCACCGTCCTCGAAATCAAAGAGGAGAAAGGGTTAGGCAAGACCATGGGCGTCATAATCTACAATGGAATACTCAATTCATCAGATACTTTGGTGATTGGCGCGGAACCAGAGCCCGTAGTCACTAGGGTCCGGACACTCTTGAGACCCAAACCATTGGATGAGATAAGAGATCCCCGTCAACAATTCGATAGTGTAAAACAGGTTGGTGCTGCAGCTGGTTTGAAGGTAGTGGCCCCCGATATAGAGGGTGTTGTAGCAGGCGCACCGTTTTTCAGCGCCTCAAATGATGATGAAATAGATGCTGCATTGGACAAACTGGTCGATTCGATGCAATCCAACGTCCACTGTACAGATGAAGGCGTTGTGATTCGAGCAGATGCGATTGGGTCTCTAGAGGCTTTGGCATATGAGTTGTCGGCAGCCAATATTCCTATCGTCAAGGCTTCTGTAGGGGATGTTTCCAAGAGAGACGTTGTGACTGCCGAACCTTCAAAAGAAGAATACAGGGCTATTTTGGCCTTCAATGTCAAGACTCATCCAGACGCCAAGGGTGAATTGTATGAGACCGGCGTTGAATTGTTTGAATCTGATATCGTTTATCGCCTTCTGGAAGATTATCAGGAATGGAAAGAAAAGATTAGGGATAAACAGGCCCAACATTTAAGGGAGGATTTTTCCCATCCCGGCAAATTCGAGATATTGGAGGGACACACATTCCGAACTAGAGACCCGGCCGTAGTCGGAGTGAGGGTCTTGGGCGGGCGCATCGCAATCAATCAGGGCGTTTTGAGGAACGATAATTCAGTAGTAGGCACTATACGTTCATTGAGATCAGGAGAACAAGTTCTGAAAGAAGCATTACAAGGTGATGAAGTTGCGATTGCAATTAATAACGTCACAGTGGGTCGCCAAATCTCAGAAGGAGACGTACTCTATATCGAAATGGATGAGCGCGCTATCCTGCAGATTCGAGACGCTGGAGTAAAACTCAGTCCGATTGAAGAAGATATAATCACCGAAATGCAGGGCTTCAAGAAGAAAGACCAACCCTTTTGGGGAAGGTAATACTCTATCCACTATGCTCTGGCGTAGATGGAGATTAACAGTTGGGTGGTTTAAACGCTGGTTAATCTGGGAATTTTGGCCCCCGTGGTTCTTCTACCTGCCGATTATTCTCTGGGTCAGTTTGCTGTCGCTTAGATATCTGGGTCCACTCAAGGCAACTTCGGTAAACCCAGGCGTATCAGCGCATGGCAAGTTTTTGTTGAATACCAAATCCGACAAGCTCTCAGGATTCTCGCCAGAATATGTTGCTCCGTTTGAATTATTGAAATACAAGGAAGACTTAGGAAAGCGGACGGCAAAAGCTCTGGATTTTGCCAAGAAACACGATTTTCCAGTGGTTCTGAAACCTGATCTGGGGGGCCGAGGCGCTGGTGTATGGATAGTCAAGGATAACGACCAACTTAGGTCAGACATAGAACTGATTGATTATGATGCAATAATCCAAGCTTATGTCTCAGGTGTGGAGTATGGGATCTTTTGGATTAGACATCCTAAGGAGAAAAAAGGCCACGTGGTCTCTATCACTGAGAAACGCCTGCCCAAGATAACAGGTGATGGGAAGAGGACATTGGAGGAACTGGTGCTTACCCACCCCCGCTCGGTCTGTATGGCCAAGAAGCATCTGACCTACCTCTCGGATTGTCTTGATCATATCCCGAAGGACGGAGAGGATGTCCTTATCGGCGAGATTGGAACTCATTCATTGGGGGCCCTCTTTCTTGACGGTGGTGAAATCCACACACCTGAGTTGGATTCTCGATTCTCCAGCATCGCACAGTCGCATGACGGTTTCTACTTTGGGAGGTTCGACGTCCGTGCACCTTCTATTGAGCATTTGAAGACCGGTCAGCAAATCCAGATTCTCGAACTCAATGCCCTTTTTGGAGAAATGACCCATATCTGGGACAGCCGTCTGGGTTTGCTTCATGCATGGTCAACCTTGTGTAAACAATGGTCTCAGGCGTATAGTATAGGGGCCCACAACCAATCTTTGGGAGCACCCAAGGCCAGATACCGGGATGCGGTGAAGGAGACATGGAACGTTTGGCGTCTCAATCGCCGCCACAAACGCGCTACCAGTTTGCGGAATGATAGAATTCAAGCTTCCTTTTTATGAGGAAATATCACAGTAAATGTCGTTCCTTTTCCCAGTTCGGATTTCAGATCCAGTTTGGCACCATGTTTTTCCACAATCTTTCTTACAACGTGTAATCCCAGACCAGTCCCTTTCCCCGGGTCCTTGGTCGTAAAAAACGGATCGAATATCTTTTTCTGTGTGGCTTCGTCCATTCCGCTTCCATTGTCTGTCACAGAAATGGTATGAGTCTTTTTTGTGGAGGAAGTAGACAGTCGGAGCTCACCTTTAGCATCCATGGCATCAACACCATTGTTTACGAAATTGGTTATGATTTGCGTAAGTTCTGAAGTACTACCTATCACGATTGGACTTTTAGCATAGTCTTTGACAACCTTTACTAATCTCAGGTTTCGGGTATGTTTGGAAATCTCCATTGCCTTATCTATGACATCATTCAGATTTATTGTCGATTGACCCAGAGTTCGCGCATCCCTAGCGTGCGTGGAAAGGTCACTAACAATCTCTGAGATACGATTGGAAGCATCGATTATTTCCTGAGCATCCTTCTGTATACGGGGTAGATCATCATCATCAACGATTGATTCAGACAAAGCCAGAATCACCTGTAAAGGATTCCTTATCTCATGTGCGATACCGGAGATTACGACACCTAGGCTTGACATTTTCTCAGCCTGAATAAGCTCCTGATTGGCCTCCTCAGCTTCTTCCTGAGCACTGATTTTTTCAGTTATGTCAACTCCATATATGTTGACATACGAATGTTCGACCACGGGAACGAACGTACAGGCATAAATCCTACCTCCCAAATTATGATCGATGTCCAGATAATCATCATTTCCAAGTGTTTCTTTGACCGTTGAATAAATCTCGTCAGGTACTTTCTGACCAACTCTCACACCTAATTTTTTCAGAATCTGTCTTTTGGCCGGAGCGTTAGCAAAGATAACCTCCCCATCTCCCGATATTCTAATTACCGAATGCGGATTTTCTTCGGGGAACCGCGCTAGCCCCTCAATCTCTTTTTGACTGTCCGTAATATCTGTGCCATAGACGTTCACATATTCATGTTCCTCGATAGGAACGAACGCACATGCATAAATTCTTCCACCTATAATGTGAGTTTCCGAACTATATGGCTCATCGCTATCTATAGCTCTTCTTACGGATTCAAAGATTCTCCCAAATCGTTCGCTATTCTTGCCCTCGACCAAACTGCCCTCATAATCAAAATTCTTGATGAGGGCACTTCTTGCTGAGCTGTTCGCGAACAGCAGCTCACCTCCAAAGGACACCCTTAACACAGAATGTGGGTTTTCATCAGGGAAACGAGAAATATTCTCAATCTCCTCTTCAAGTTTTCTGATAATTGTTTTGTTATCAGACATCTTTACTCTTATCTATTTTAGCAAATAAATCTTCCAGACCACGGTTCGCATTCTTCAGTAGACTCTTATCTCCATTCCAATCCTCTAATACGTTCATGTTCTCCAGTTCAAATGCAATCAAGGCATCAGTCACAGCGTCTTCCGCATCCTGCCCTAAAGAGCCAACATAGACCACAGCTAGATCAGTATAGGCTCCCGCACCGAATTTGATGTGAAAGTCACCGAACTGAATGTCATTCAATGAGGAATCACTCTCAGAACTCACCGCATCTTCCATAAAATCCTTAACCGCAGAGAACATTCCTCCCATTATATCCACATCACTGTTCTCAACGTCTTTTGTGGTCAAGTTCGAAATCACAATTCCTGATTTTGTCAATAAGAACAGGTTATGAATCTTCCCAAGTTTGCTGGGGTGAATCAGTTTTTCTTGCAGTATATTGACAAGTTTTGAGAATTCGGCCGTCTTTGCTCCAGATTCGGCAAACCCCATTTTCTCTGGAGAAAAATTCTCGACCATTTTTTTGAACCCTTCCACATCACTTATGCCTGTTCTTTCTTTTTCCTCTTTCTCAACGATTTCGAAGGCTCTATCAATGGTCTCTCTAACAACCGCGGTTTGCATTGGCTTTTGTAGATAGTCCATAGCCCCACTTCGGAAAGCCTTGATAGGAGTCGTAATATCTTGATTACCTGTCAACATAACGACCGGCATAGATGGATACCCTTCGCGAACAATCTCCAGTAATTCTAACCCATTCATACCCGGCATATCCACGTCACAGAACATCATCAAGTATTCCTCCTTGGATAACATTTCGATGGCACTTTGAGCCTCTTCGGCCACTTCCAGTACCACGTCGGACCACTTCCTGAACATCACATTCAATGAAACTCTTACAGCGTGGTCATCGTCGACAGCCAATATTTTCATACTTCAACACGACATACGCCGCTACTAAAAGAATTAATGTTTGTCCGACTAACCTGAGGATATTTCATTCATGAGCCGTCTGTATTCGGAATCGTTACCCATGGCCTTTGCACGTTTTGAAGCCTCGATTAGATCACGTGACCGAGTCTCGTAATCCGCTTCTGGTAGTTTTTTCCGGTGCACAATCTCACTTTCCGGCAGTAGATAGAAAACTCCGCCATTGACAAACACCAGCTCGTTACGGCTGTAATCAAAGATTCGTGCTTCACTAGTTATCCCACTTTCAAGATCCGTGTTTCCATATATATGCAAGCTGGAAAAGTTTTTCTCTCCAGGGTTGCCCATTTGATGAATTAATGCTGGCGTCACTTTCAAAGTAGTACCTGATTTGATCCTTTCACGGGAAATAGTAGTGAACTTTTGATTATCTAGTTTGAAGGACGCATGTTCCGCATCGCCAAATATCTTTACTGCACCGAACTCAGCCTTTCCATGATCGTGTATGGCACTATAATCGCCAGGCCTCCAGCACATCACCATCACTTCAAAAAAACCACCATCGTGAACCATTTTCCGACCATACGAATCAGAGACAGGATACTCATAGTCTATCCAATCCTTGAGGTCCTCAACTCCAATATCACATTCAGATACGACCTCATGGACGCTTTCCGGAGTAAACTGTCCCAAACTTTCCAATGATTTTACCAGCTTCGTCACAGACATTTCTTAATAATCCACTTGCCCATAATATCTGAACATTTTCTTTCCAATAGGTACATTCTTTTGATATCCCTCGACTTCAGTCTCAGTCATCTCCCCCATCGCCAGCTTTAATGCAAGATAAGGCGGGCAGTAATTATCGTCATAGATGAAAGTGGATATCCTTGGATTTATTTCCATCAGCACTCCGCCCCGCAGTTGAATGTCGACACAGTAATCCATCGGGATATGCTTCATCACTTCTTTTCCATATTCTAGAGATTCATCATGTGATATTACTTCGAATCCCATTGCCAGTCCCGAGGCAAAATTTAGCCGATCCTTGACTGAACAGATTAACATCTTTCCCTTTACCAAGACTGGATTTACCTTGTACTCTCTACCGTCCAGATATTCCATGACCATTAGTTCAGGTAATTCTTTCCCTTCAACCGTCTTGCGCAATTCATCAATGGATATGTATTTGGCAAATGGCCGACCATTGAATAGAAGGTCAAAACGGTCAGCCTTCTCAGTCATGACCCTGACTCCTCGATTTCCTTTCCCAACAGGTGGTTTGAACACGACGTCGTTCTCAGGATATCCCAGTTTTGCGGCAGCTTCTTCAAGCTCTTCGATTGAATGAACCAAGTAATACTCAGGAAGATCCATTTTCCCCTTCAGATGTTCATACATCAGATACTTATTCTCACAAACATTAACTAACTCATGATCCGAAGCCAGTAGCCGACAGTGTTTTCTTACCTCGTCACCAGCTTTGGAAAGTTCAAACATCTCCCAAGAAGTCTGAGGAAATACAATATCGATTTCATATTTTTTTACAAGTTCGATGATTGCGTCGACATACTTCTTTTCGTAAGCCCAGGGAGTCTCCTCAAAAGCATCACACATCTGGCTTCCGACCGCCTGTTCATGGGCGTTCGTTCCCAGAATGAACATCTCTGGATCCTGCAATTTGAGGTTGGTTATCAAGGCGTGACCGCCAGGGCATCCAATTCCAGTCAGTAGAATTCTCACTTTTCACCACCAGCCTTGTCTTCTAACAAGTTTTCGTATATGCTCAGCAGCTTCTTTTCCTGCAATTCCCAGCTGTAATTCATCTTGAATGCCTTGAATCCATTCTCACCCATTTTCAGTCTCAATTCCTTGTCATTTGATAATTCAGTAAGAGTATCAATCCAATCATCGGAGACCATTCCGCATTGGTAGCGCTCAACAATCTTTCTTCGAGCTTCGTAAGGGCCAACGATGACAGGAACCTTGTAGGCCATCGCATCTAGCAATTTCTTGGGTATGGCATAGTCCCGGAGACGTTCATCAACATAATGTCCGACTATCAAGATATCACAGGTCTTGTAGCACTCACTCATCATGCTGTACGGTAAGGGTCCCGTGAATTTGGCATTGGCTCCCTTCTCAGTGGCCATTTCCTCCAATTCTTCAATCATCCCACTGTACCCGGGCCGTCCCTTCGGTGGGCCGCCGACTATGAGGAGGCTGAGAGCACTCACCTTAGATGTTGCTTCCAGAATCTCCTCCAGAATAGGTTTACGTAAACCACCAATATATCCGGCAACGACCCCATCTAGTCCGAATCGGTCTGTTTGCACGGATCTCGTAACCAATTCCAGAGGTTCTGAATTGTAGAGTACGGTTGCCCCACCCAGCCGAACGGCCAGTTCATCTGAGACAGTCAGGATTGCGTCCACTTTTTTTATCAGAGATCTCTGTTTCCTCTCATAGTATTTTCCAATAAACCAATTTTGGACAATTTCCATCATGGGCCAATCTTCATGCGAATCAAATATCACCTTAGCATTGTTCATTGCAGCAGCTTTGATGGCTGGGTCTAGGGTTTCCAGATCATGAGCATGAATTACGTCTGGTTCATATTCAATCACTTTTTCCTGTAACTGTTTCATAGCCTTACGGAATCCACGAACTTTGGAGAAGAACCCTCCACTGAGTTCTTGAAAAATACGGACCACTTGGATGCCATCTCTTTCCTCATCCCACTTGGTTTCATATTTATCTGTCCTGCGCGACCAGCAGAATACCGTCACCCCATATCCCGCCTTGACAAGTGATAGCGCCTCGCGGTAGACCCGCGTGTCTTCGTTTGGTATCAGCAGATCGTGTCCCAAGATCATAGCGATTTTGGTCATAGCAGCTGGTCTAACCTCACTTTTATGGTCTCAAAACCCTCTGCATAAGGACATGAAAGTTGAATTCCCCGCATCTTAACCACGGAACGGAAGAACTTCTCGTTAAAATATGGGTTGTGTTTCTGACTGTTATAACAGTCCAGGGCCTGAATTTTCTTTTTGACATGCCTTTCTTCCAGAGGGATAAAGCAATTCAGGGAAACCGATAGGTTGTTCCAAGGCAGTTCGTATCCGAGCAAGGTGCAGTTGCGGAAGGCCCGTTTGGCTTCAGACGTCACAACAGAATGATCTTGGTGGATGTCCGTCGTGGTCGGCGTCAGAACAACATCATATTGTTTGGCCTTTGAGTGATCATACAAAGCCTGCAGGATATCCTGCCTGTCACGAGGGAAGTGCCGTGTATGAAATTCCAGAACCTCATGTGTCACACCTAGGATACTCCCAGATTTGGCAGCTTCATCGACCAGATCCGGGTACCGATCACTTACTGCGCTGAAATAGATGACGTGCACTGTCCAACCTTTCTCGACCAATTTGGCAATCGTTCCTCCACAGCCCAATTCAGCGTCATCGGTATGAGGACTTAGTACGAGGGCACTTTTCGTCCGTGGCTGTTTAATCTTAGAAGTGACAGCATCCCTGAGAACGTCACTAATATTCCGACTATCCCGTTTAGCACTAAGTTTCAGGGCTTTCCAATCATCGGCAAAATCATCTGTTATTGTGAACAGGTACTGTTCTGGCCGTTTACCGTCTTTCCAACCCATAAGTTATATATCTTTAAGAATTAGGTTATATAACCTTTCCTTTGGTGGATTGTGTGTGTAAAATAACCATAACCAACTTCGAAGGTGTGTACGAGCCCGCCGAAGATTCAGAGCTGATGGTAAATCATCTTCCGGAGATTACAGGGAGCGTTCTGGAGATAGGTTGTGGCACTGGTATAATATCCGTTCATCTCGCTTCCAAAGGCGCTCAGGTCACTGCCGTTGATCTGAATCCAAAAGCCGTCGAGGCGACCAGATTCAATTCCACGAACAATGGCGTCAAGATAGAGGTCTTGGAAGGAGACATGTTTGCTCCAGTGGAAGGTCGCAGATTTGGGACAATAGTCTGTAACCCACCATATTTACCTCCATCCGACAGGAGATACAAGGATCCAGACTTGGCCCTTGCAGTCGAAGGTGGTCCGACCGGTACCGAGTTCATTTTGCGTTTTCTTTCCGATGCCCCCGACCATCTTGAAAAAACCGGTTCGATTTATTTGATTACTTCAAGCCGGATGAAGGATTTGGGAACAAACTGGAAACGCCAAATCATCCATCAGGAAAAATTCTTTTTCGAAAGATTAACTCTCGAGCATTTCTTCTGATTTTCCAACCAAGGATGCTATTTTCAACCCCCTCATCAGGATTTGTCCGAAGGGTAGGGAAAGAGCAGAATAGACGAGAATCCAATGTGGAAGAAACCATAAATCGTCGTTCAGATCGTAATTACCTTCCCATGGTAGAGAAAGGACTGGGTGGTCCATTTCCCCCACAAATATTCTCAGCCACATAATGATAGGTATCGCAATCATCATCGTGAACATCATCGGGCGCATCTGGTTGGACATCATCTCGCTTTGCAGAACCATTACCTGAGGCTGCATCGCCATTAATTTTCTCATTCTGGCTTCGTTACCGCTTTTACGAGCTTCACTCATTTCTTTATTGTAGGCATTCATTTTGTTTTGGGTCTCAGCCATGGCCTCCCAGTCGATCAATACGTGCCTAATGATGGTGGTGAGAGAAATCATCGTCACTCCGGCTAACAGGAAAGTCACGGCAGGATACTGATAATCAAAAGAAATCTGAGGTTCTAGTATAGACCCGGCAAAGGCCCCCATTCCGTCTCTCATATCCTCATTCATTATAATGTACATCATGAAAAGCATGGTCAACAACATCCCACCCATGGCAGGCGGCTGGACCGGTTCCTCAGAACTTTGCTCTTCGCTCATTTTTTCAATATTCTCCTAAATTGTTCAACCGCAATATCAACCTGATTATCGTGATTCTCAACTATGGAGACAGTTGCCCCTGTCATGACTGCGGCCGTTGCCGCGTATTCACGGTTCACGTTCTGATGAAGATCGATATCATCACTGTCCCTTGCACGACTAGCGTCCTTGGACCGCCTTCCAGCAATCTCATCAGGCGTCGCTTCCACCAGGACTATGACATCGGGGTTCAAGGCTCTGGCAGTCCATTCAGGTAGCCCCGGCATGTATCCAGATGACGTGAGGATTGAAGCATGAGTATCGACCACCACATCCCCCATCTGTGAAATCTTCTCACCGGCCTGTTTCTGTAGACGTTGCTGATCCTCGACCGCTAGTTTCCGCATATCATCCCGATCCGCAACACCTTCTTTCTGAGCCTCTTCAAACATGATTGTCCCAAAATTAACTATCTTGTATCCATATTCCTCAGCAGCAGCCATTACGGTGCTTTTACCCACTCCTGGGACACCGGTGACGATTACAACACTCATATTCAGAATCAGCCTAGTCTATTGGGTTTTTTGAGGCTTTCCGGCAATTCTTCAAAGACTGCAGGGCAACCTTTGGCTATGTGCCATGCAGGCACATCTTTTGTGACAACAGCACCACCGGCAATGAATGCACCTTCACCGACAGTTATTCCAGGCATAAGAGTCGCGTTGGAACCTACGGTCACATCATTATCTACAGTAATCTTTTCCAATTTGTATTCAGTTCTGAGAGGTGTTTTATCATTGGTCAATGATGCATTTGGACCCAGAAATACACGGTCCCCAATTTTGGAACCAGTAGGGATGTATGCGCCCGTCTGGAAGCTACAATTATCTCCGACAACACAATCATTGTCGATAACTACGTTTGTTCCAATCAAACATCCATCACCTATGACCGTATTTTCACGAACTAGGAAATTGTGACCCGTTCTTGTGTTCTTGCCGACCTTGGCCGTTGAGTAGATTACTCCAGGTCGAATCGTCGAATTCGTACCTATAGTACAGCCCTCGATATCGTCCCTGTTTTTGTCCAATTCGCCTTTGTGCGGGTATCCTATCAATGCGTCCGGGTCAATAAAGCAGGAGTCGCCGACCTTGGAACCACCGAATACTGGCATTAATCCTCGCCAAAGAAACTTCTGAGAACAGGATGCATCTCCATCATCTGTTCTTTTCCTATCTGTTCGTACATTCTAATCATAATTCCGACAGTAAGTAGCACCCCAGTACCCGAGGATTGACCGACCGTCCCAATCATGTCTGCCCCGGCAGCTAGGAATCCCACCATGGCACCGCTGAACACAGTTACGGTGGGAATATATCTTTCCAGAACCTTTTCAACAATCCGGGGGTCCCTACGGAAACCAGGGATTTGCATTCCCGAACCCTGTATTTGCTTAGCCACTGAATCAGCCCCCATATTGGTGGTCTCAATCCAGAACTTTGCGAATACTATTGAACCCAAGACCATGATTCCCATATAGATTACGATATGGGCAACCAATTGCCAAGGTTCATGGCCACCTAGATACTGGCCATACTTGTCCGGACTTACAAGTGGCAGGAACCAGTCCTGTAAACCAGCTAGACGATTCACATAGTAGGCTAATCCCATTGTGGGCACGGGATTGCTCCCATCAGTGACATCAAACGCACCTAATCTCCAATTATGGCCCACGACAGGCCAGGTCGACATCCCCGGATGTGACCAAAACAGAAGGGCGAACATGTTGACATTTGCCAACAATGCAGCCATCAGGATTACAGGAATGTTACTTGCATAAATTAATCGGATGGGGTAACGCCCTCTAGCCCCCCTTACCTTCCCATGGGCCAAAGGTAACTCGATCCGTGATGACTCTACGTAGACCACGATAAAGAAGACAATGAGCGTCCCTAGAACCGAGACAATTGGATTTGGAGGAGCTAGCAGCATGGCCTCGTAACCCCCATTGCTCAGATCTGCAGTGGACGAGTTCTTGAGATACCATAAAACCATCGGAATGGTTCCTGAGGGAACCTCAGACCCACCGCCAGGAGCTGGCTCCCAGTTCAGGGTACCTGTGAATATGGCTTGTGAGACTCCAGCTGCAATGAAAAGCGAGATACCAGAACCAATACCCCATTTGGAAACACTTTCATCCATCAGGAATACGAGGTAGGATCCAATGGCCAGTTGTGTGATAATGGTCATCCGAGCCCATGTGAGGCCAACTTCTCCCACAATGGCCGAGCTAGGTTCCAAGAAACCGAATACCTGAGGTACGGATTCAACAATAATCATTACCAGTACCAGAACTTTCTGCGTACCTTGGTAAATCTCCTTGTCGCGCGCGTCCTGTAAATTCAAGTTGATAATCTTTGCACCAGTAAATAATTGCATGATGATGCTTCCTGTAACGATAGGACCAATACCAAGGTGCATCAGACTCCCGCTTGCACCAGCCAGAATGGCTCGATATTGACTGAATAAATCAATAGTTTCTCCGCCCAATCCATATATGGCAACATTAGTCATCGCGAAATAGACAATCAGAATCGACAAGGTCCATGTCATTTTGGTCCGGAAATGAACGTGACCATCTGGTTTCTTGACGGTCGGCATTCTACCGATAATTGGTTTGAGACCATGCAGTTTGGACCCCTCGCCAGAGTAGGAAGCCCCCATGTAAATCAGTCCAATCAGGATTATCATACCGACCCCCATCAGGGCAGCAGCTTGTTCGCCAGGGTCCTTCCAGTTGTACCAGAGAGCGTACAACAACACCATGAATCCACATGGGCCAATCGCCTGAGCTGGGTTTCGGGGTATACTGTCTTCATCAGCCATTGATGATCTCTCCACCAGCCGCCTCAGTTTTCTCCACGGCCTTTGCAGAGGCAGCACTTATCGTCAGTTTGTAGGCTTGGCTAGCAGATCCCGTACCAAGCAATTTGTCAAATCCCATTTCCTTCAAGTTGATTGAGATAACCTTCCCTTTCTTGGTCGCCATTCCCTCACTGACCCAGACGTCCGTGTTTTCTTCAATGGTCTTCAAATTAATCGCATTATTCGCATGCACTACAGTTTGAGGACGTTTGAAACCATGTGAACCCCAAACCCGACCAACCCGTTCATACATAATTCGCTTGGTCTTGTGGCAGCCTGCATTCCCGCGACCTCCTCTCAGTCCCGCACCACGCCCTTTCTTGTGCCCACGACCGCGTGTACGACTGGGCTTCAGTGCCTTACGCCTCGGCATATTGCATCCTCCTGATCAACTGATTGATCTTCTCCCCTCGGTATCCTAGAGCTCCACCTTCCTTGAAACTGTGCTTGATTCCTTCATATCCCTTACGGGGAGGATGGAGCCTGAAAACCGGTTTCAGGGAAGGAATATCGTTTACAGTGGCTTTTCCTTCGGAAAGACCTTTGGCCAAGGCCTTGATAGTTTTGAAGGAAGAATCCTTCAAATCGGCCTTGGTAAAATTCTCGCGGCCGCTTTTCTTGCCTGAGCTCTCAAGTACAATCTGAGTGGTCTCGTGGTCGACCTCGCCCCAGGTCACATAGTCCTTGATAATGTTCAACATTCCCTGATAGGTGTCATTCTCAGGTATAATCACACAGTGGTTGACCCGGTTCAAGCGCATAAGCCTCATCGTCTCCTTAATTTTGGGTTTGACATTGATTTGCCCTCTGACTCGCACCACGGCCCAGCTCATTCCTGCTTGACCCCCTTCACCATATTGTGGAAGTCTCCTTGACCAGGTAACAACTTTGTTGTGGATGTCTTTTCCAAGGCCTTGAACATCGCACTTGCAAAGTTGTAGATAGTCTGCGTCTGCCCCTTGGTGAAAGACCATGCATCCTTTACTCCGGCCAATCTTAGCATAATTTGCCCGACCTGATTTGTTACCAATCCAACTCCCGGTGGAGCCGGTTTTATGGTAACTCGGGTCGAACCCGTTCTTCCTGAAACTTCGAAAGGTAGGGAATTAGGAATCGCAGTTGACGATTCCCAAGAACCACTTCCTCTGCGGATTTCTATAATATTCATTTTAGCACGATCAAGAGCTTTAGTAATAGTCGGGCGGACAAGCTTACCGGAAACGCGCCCCACACCCACAATTCCATTACCGTTACCAACTATGGTTGTGACGGCAAAGCGGACTCTTCTGCCTGAATCTGACATTCTTTGTACCATATGAATGTCAATAACTTCTTCCATCAAGTCAGGTAGTAGCAGATCCACGATTGGCGGTTCGCGAAGTGGCAAACCTGACGCTAGAGCCTGATCTATAGTGGTAACCTCTCCTGAAACGACCTTCTTTCCGAGCTCAGTTTTTGGAGACCATTTGGATATTCTCTCTTCTGCTGCCCGACGCCGTTGCTGAGCAGGAGATAATGGTGGACCGCGTTGTGGCCTACCACCCTGTTGCTGCGTTTTTCCACCTTTATACGGAGGTTTCCCACCTGGTTTATACGGGGGTTTTCCACCTGGTTTATCTTTATTGCCTGGAGCAACTTCACTCATTTCTTAGCCCCCTCTATTTTCTTGGTCACCTTTTCAATGTCCTTTGACATCTTATCAGAGATATGGCTGCCTGCAATACGGGAATCATCAGGATACAAGTCTTCGGAATGAGGTACTTCCAGCCCTCCATCAACTAAGCCTTTGAGAGTTGCAAACGCCCGCCCACCAGTGGTGGGAGTGATTCTTCCAATATCAAGAACGGCGGATGAAACACCTGCCTTTAGTGCGCGCTTGGCAGCCAACATTCCAGATAGATAAGCTGCAGGGACATTCTTTTTTGAATTCTTCCATCCCATACCAGCCAGATCATTGGATGTGGCAGAGGCCAGAACATTATCCCCTTGATTATCAAATTCAGTTATTTGGATCATGATTTTGGCGTTGGTGAAACGTACTACTGCTCTCGGGGTGCCTGATTTGAGGAGAGCCAATCTCTTGCGATAGTCGGTAATTCCTTTCCTTCTCCTTGAAAAGTGCATCCTTCTAGGCATTACTTCGCACCTCCCAATTTAACCCCATCAATTTCCATATTATATCTTAAGTGATTTCGTGAATTGTAAACGCCGCCTTTAACACGACGATAATAGCGACGATATTGGGTCGCATTGATTGTACCTTTGGCTCTCAAAGAAGACAGTTCATTGCGCAAAGCCCGGACTCTTGTCATCCAAGCTTCTTTCTTCGGAGTTCTGGCACCACCATGTCCCTTCCTGGATCCATGACCTCGTCTTCGTCCCTTGTTTCGCTGATTTGCCATTGCTTTAGCACGTCCTCTGGAAATACCTTTCTTCTGGTGCTTGCGAATAAATCTCTGAACTACCAACAATCGGACATCATCTCGGGTAACCGCTTCCGCGATTCTCTCCTGGACCTCAGGGCGGTCATCAACCCAGACCCGGTGAACTCCACATTTCAGAATCCCCGAAGCGACACGCTTCTGGTATGACAGATTCATAGCTCCCTCCTGTTAAAAACCCGGATTCCCAATTCATCAGCCTTGGTAACTATCATCTCACGTTTCTTGTCACCGACAGTGCTTGCAATTCGAACAGCCTGTGTCTTGGGATCAACATTATTGATCTCTTTGAGATTGTTGACCAGTACTTCTTCGAATCCCGAAGGATGCAATCCTCTGACGCTGGCAGGTCCTCTGAATCCAGACTGTACAACAGGTATACGATATTTGAAATGTCGACGCATCTTGGAGTGAATACCGCGGGGCCGTCTCCACTTGTCACCAAGTCGTTTGTACCGGAACCAGTTCTGACGCTTGAATGACGGTCTTTTGTGAGACATGCGATTTCGCTTCGCTAAATCGGCTTTGACCTTGTCATCAATAACGGGCTTCTGCCTTGGTTTGTATTCCTCATCACTCATTGAGCTACTCCTTTTGATATAGTATATACACCATCTTGGAAAACACGAATATCTCGTCCCTTGACTACCGTAGCCCTTTCCAGATTAGCGGCCGTTTGTCCGACATGCTCAACATTATTACCTTCAATTGTTACGATGTCTCCCTTGACTTTCACATCTACCCCGTCTGCTATCGCAGCGGTACGAGTGGCTTTCTCACCAAGAAAGTTATCGATTGTAACAGTATTTCCTTTGGCTGCGACCTTCATTGGAAAGTGGGCAAACACAATCTTCATTTCATATTTGAATCCTGCATTTACGCCCTTGATCATATTGGCCAGATGAGCTTTCCAAGTCCCGATCAGGGCCTTTTCCTTTCTCCTCAATTTTTTACCGATTATCTTGAACTCTCCATTCTTTTGTTCAAAGTTGATTGCAGCGTGTTCGAAACGTCGAGTCAATTCTCCACGAGGTCCAGTGACCTTGACTTCGGGACCACCACTGTCGACATTCACCCCTTCAGGCAATTGCAGAGTGTGAACTAATTTATCTATTAACATCAGTAAACGTAAGCTAGCAGCTTCCCTCCTGTCGACGCCTCTTTGGCTTGGTCGTTGTTCATCACACCATAAGGTGTCGTAAGAATCAGAATACCAAAATCCTTTGCCGGTAGGTAACGGGCCTCATGCCGTTCCATATCTCTCATTTTAACAGAGAATCTGGGTTTGATAGCACCACAACCATTGATTCTCCCATTTAGCGAAATCGCGAATTCCCCGCCTTGACCATTCTCTTTGAATTCATAGTTGTTAAGGTATCCCTTTTCAGTCAATAATTTCAGAACGTCCCCAATCAATCTCGAAGCCGGGACATTAGCGGAATTCTTACCGACGTGATCGGCGTTCTTGATGGTCACGAGTGCATCTGATAATGGATCATGTTTCATATTATCTAACCTCAATCGTATTTTTTGAATCCGAGCTCAGTGGCCCTGTCCCTGAAACATTGTCTGCACATGTTCAGTCCGTAACGGCGTACAAGTCCGCGCTTTCTATCACACAGAACGCAGCCCTTGATTCGGCCACGATAAACCTCTCTTTGCTTGATTTTCACTTTTTCAATGTTCATACCTTGAACACCTCCAGTGCGAATTTATCCTGCATAAATTCCCGGCATTCGTCCGCAGATATCCTGTGGTTCTTGCCGACTTTAGTACTCTTGATTTTTCTTCGAGAGACCCTGAATCCAGGCCTTTCGAATGCAACTGCGATATCCAGACCAAAAATTCCGATGTCTGGGTCATAACTTTCATCTTTGTAACCAGTATAATCTGGTATTCCAAAGCTCAGGCCCCCTGTATTTGAGAAACAGTAAGTCGGTAATCGATTTTCGCGTACCCATAACGAATCCTTCAGTAATTTTTCGGCCGCAGGCCCCCTTAGTGTAACCTTACACCCAATAGGCATCCCCAGCCTGATACCTAGATCTCGGTTGGTGGTTCGGGATAGTGTCCGCACAGGCTTACAACCACTGAGCTTTTCAAGTACGGTTTCGGCCTTGGCTAGCCTTTCACCAGCCTCACCAACACCGATGTTCAAGACTATCTTGGCTATTCTCAACTTGCGCATCGAGTTCATACTTTAACCTCAGGTAGCGCAATCATAGCTTTCTTGTCTCCAACAACGAAGGCGTAAGATTTGATGGTCTGGAAATCCTTGTAGATAACTAGGTTTGGTTTGGTACTTCGTGTTACCTCCAACTCCTTAATTTCAGATATTAATCCTACGTGTGCCCCGCCAGTAATGAGTGTCTTTGCGCCTTTCTTGAATTTTAGTACCTTCTTTATTTTGAAGTCTGGTAAGGAGACCTGTATTACATCTCCAGTTTTGACCTTCTCCTCCGATAGAATATTTGTCCCATCGTGTAAGTTCAGCTGGGCCTTGCCTCCCTTGACAATGGTCCTATTTTCTACACGTAGCAATTTCCATTTGGCCTCTGTAGCCTTGATTGGAACGAATCGAATTCTGCCACGACCGTCCAACATGGTCCTCATATGTATTTTCATTAAAGGAATGGAAATAACATCCATCAATCCTACCGCTGTCTTTGGTTTACGGACAATTCTTTGGTCAATCATAACGGCCCCATCATTGATGATAATCTTGGCTTCACGGTTATTATCACAAACATTCAGGTAATCCCTCAATATGGTCGAAATCGGAATCGCACCTTCCTGTGAATGCTTACCTGGCATTGGCTTTGTGGTCCAAGTTCTCTCCTTCCTTGCAATACTCCATGAACGAGGTGCGACCAGACGTTTCAGGTGACTGCTGCTCATTTACTCCCTCCTTTCAAGCGTTCTATCAATTCTGCTTTCTTGCCACTGACTGGTAATCCTTTCTTCTTCAAAGCCTCTTTTAACA
>ENA-UPTF01000964-UPTF01000964.1-marine-metagenome-genome-assembly--contig:-NODE-964-length-19137-cov-3.260703_pt1 | contig 19137 bp, 15 predicted proteins | sample MGYA00238166_ERZ767019 | MGnify/ENA primary metagenome ERZ767019 (study PRJEB28930, sample SAMN06266391) | marine metagenome | isolation source: Sea water from 250 m depth | place: Atlantic Ocean | study... | reverse complement strand
CCCGACGCTCCCACTCGAAAGGTGTCCACGTAGTGCCCAGCATCGCGTTGGCGCAGGTACTCCCACTCCCATGGAGATTCACGCAAGCGATTTGGGCCATTGCGAACGTCAATGCCCATATCGGCCGCAGCCGGATAGTGGCTGTAAATCATCATCCGCCTCGACCCGTTTGTGGTGTTGGGTGTTGAGGTATGAATCAACTGACTGTGAAAAAACATGACCGAGCCCGCTGGAGCAAGTATGGGCACAGCATCGTCCATGCGTACCGTACCGACTGGGACCTCTAACCCATTGCCAACCCCCTCATGTTCGACATGTTGACGATGCGAGCCGGGGAATACCTGGATGGGTCCGTTGTCACGAAGCGACTCATCAATCGCCAATGCGGACGAAATGACGGCGGATGGATAGCCGTTCATTTTGTAATATGCCCAATCGTTGTGGACCGGGAACCGATCATCGTCTCGCGGCACACGAAAGTCATACTCAACAGAAACGGGTTGTTTGTAGTTAAGTTTCTCTTCCATGAGGACGGGCGTATCACCCATAAATTGTTCTATGGGTTCGATGAGACGTGGGTCATTGGAAAACTTAGCCAGCACCAGAGAGAGATCGATAATGGGCTGGATCTTTCTCACGATCATCCGCTTTGACGCGTTCCGCCGTATATCGAGCCGGCCGCTTTGACGGTCATTGCACAACGTAGAATTAATGACGAGCTCCAGTATAAAGTCCGCCTCTGCGGCCATACTCCGCACTTCATCCGAGTCAAAAACCGATGGCATGACCAGGTAGCCATCTCGTTGAAAGGACTCTCGCATTGCCTTGGTAATAGTCACTCTGTCGAACCTACCTATTCTCGTCCGAGTCCCCAGCCAGCGTCCCCTTGCATGCACCAGCTTCTCCGCTTTGAACCATCTTAGGAGCTCTTCGACTTGCAGGCAAAACCCGACAAAGCCCTATCTATTAGCGTTAACCGGCTAAGCGCACTCACCATCTCTATACGACGAGGCAGAGTTTCCCCTCGACCTTCAGTCTCTTCTCCCATGCGTGTATCTTGCAGCGCTGGTCTTATGAGCTGGGGTCTGGGGGAGGTTCTACGTGACGATCAGTAATCTACTTATCGCGAACCGTGGCGAAATCGCTGTCCGCATTCAGCGAACGGCCCACGAGATGGGCATTACCACCGTGACCGTTTTTCCAGAGGACGATCAGAACGCCTTGCACGCACTGACGTCCGATACGCCAGTGAGGTTAGAGGGCACGGGCGCCGCCGCCTACCTCGACATTGAACAGATTATTGACGTCGCCAAACAAAACAATTGTGACGCCATTCATCCTGGCTACGGCTTTCTTGCGGAAAACCATCAGTTTGCCCGCGCTTGCCAAGACGCGAACATCGTTTTCGTGGGACCCAATCCCGACACCCTGGAGCTTTTTGGAGACAAGTTACGAGCAAGGGAACTGGCTCTAGCAAACGACATCCCCGTACTGCCTGCCTCCCTCGTCATTGCAGACCTCAAGACCGCTACCGATTTTTTTGACTCGATTCAGCCCGATCACAGCATGATGCTAAAAGCCGTCTCGGGCGGCGGCGGAAGGGGCATGCGGATCATTAGGAATCGAACTGAAATAGAAGACGCGCTGCACCGCGGGTCGTTAGAAGCAAACGCCGCCTTCGGATCAGGCGACATGTACGGCGAACTCATGGTCGAACATGCATTGCACATCGAAGTCCAAATCGTCGGTGATCGGGCAGGAAATATCCGTCATCTGGGCGAGCGTGATTGCAGTATCCAACGCCTACATCAAAAGATCGTCGAGGTGGCCCCTTCACCACAACTTCCCGAAGCTTTACGAAGATCGATTCATGAAGCCGCCGTCCACCTGGCTGAATCGGCAGAATACGACAACGTCGGGACCTTCGAGTTTTTGGTCGACGGTTCAAACCTTAATGAAGAGGCCGCCTATTATTTTATCGAGGCAAACCCACGACTACAGGTCGAACACACGGTCACCGAGGAAGTGACCGGCATAGATCTGGTTCGCACCCAGCTTGGGTTAGCGTCCGGGCAAACACTTGAATCATTGGGGCTGACTGCAACGCCTTCCCCAAGGGGGTTTGCTATTCAACTCCGGATAAACATGGAAACCTTGAAAAACGACGGTCTTACGCTACCTCAAACGGGGACACTGTCATCATTTCGACCACCTCAAGGACCCGGCATTCGGGTCGATACCTTTGGCTACGAAGGTTACGAAACGAGCAGCCTCTACGATTCGTTATTAGCGAAGCTCGTTGTCCATAGTGGGCAAGGAGACTTCATCGACGCGGTTAACCGCGCGCGTCGATCACTCGGAGAGTTCGTTATCCAAGGTATCGACACCAACCTCGGAGTCCTCATGAACATCGTCGACGATCCAAACGTCCAAGGCGGCGAGCTCTACACAGGCTACATAGAGGCCAACCTTGATCGGTTACTCGCCAAGCGTGAGCTCGCTGTCAATCCGAGCGGAAAAACCCCTAGAGTTGCCCTGGCAGGAGCTCAGGTTGACGCCAACGACCCGTTAGCAGTGTTAAGTCAAGGTCGCGAAAAACGTGAACAAGAACGCGCGCGCGCGATTGACGAAGTCGAATACGCTGACGGAATCGTACCCATTCGCTCAACGATGCAGTCAACCATCCTCTCGCTAATGGCAGCTCCCGGGGACGATGTCCTGATTGGTCAAGAGGTCGTCGTCGTGAACGCCATGAAAATGGAGCATGTGTTTAAGGCCCCCGTGAGCGGAACGGTGCGCGAGGTAATGGTCTCGGAAGGAGACACGGTCCCAGAAGAATCGGTGTTCCTGATCATCGAGGAAGGAACGATCACTGGCGAGGCGGTACAAGATGAGGTTGAGTTAGATCTCGATACCCCACGACCTGATCTCGCCGAAGTGATCCGTCGAAGGGCTCTAACCACCGACGAGTCGCGCAAGAAACAAGTGGAGAAGCGTCATCGACAAGAGGGTCGTACGGCGCGAGAGAATATCTACGATTTAGCCGACGAGGGATCTTTCATCCAATACGGCTCCTTGGCAGTAGGACAAGCCCTTCACGGGAGCGTCGACGAGTTGCTCGACTACGCGCCATCCGACGGACTCGTTATGGGGTTGGGCCATGTCAATGGTGATCGTTTCGAGGAATCCAAATCACGCTGTGTATTGATGTCCTACGATTACTCAGTGCTCGCCGGATCTCAGGGCGGCATGAACCACAAAATGATGGATCGGATGTTCCAAACGGCTGAAAAACTCCAATCGCCTTTGGTTCTTTTTACTGAAGGTGGGGGTGGTCGCGCCGGTGGAGGCAGTCGGAACGCCGTCCCAGGCAAAGGAGGGTCGCCACAGATTTCTGGAGGCGGTGGGCTGAATACGCCGTCTTGGACGCTACTAAGCAAGCTCAGCGGGAAGGTGCCCGTTGTTGGCGTAAATGCCGGTTTTTGTTTTGCTGGCAATGCGGTCCTGCTCGGGTGTTGCGACGTCATCATAGCTACTCAAAACTCAAGCATTGGAATTGGCGGCCCCGCCATGATTGAAGGTGGTGGCTTAGGTGTATACAGCCCCGAGGAAGTCGGCCCAATGTCGGTACAAGTTCCAAGCGGGGTCGTAGACATTGCGGTCAAGGACGAGGCGGAAGCCGTTCAAGCAACAAAAAAATACTTGTCTTACTTTCAAGGACCGGTTGATAACTGGGAAGCCAACGACCAGAGACTCCTCCGTCACGTCATCCCCGAAAATCGGTTGCGCGTTTACGACATTCGACAACTTATCGAGACCTTGGCTGATAAAGACTCCGTGCTCGAATTGCGTCCTAACTTCGGAACCGCAATGGTCACCTCGTTTATCCGTATCGAAGGCCGACCAATTGGCGTAATCGCCAACAACCCCGCCGTTATTTCTGGGGCAATCGATAGCGAGGCTGCCGACAAAGCTGCTCGGTTTATGAAGATGTGCGACGCTTTTCAAATCCCCCTACTCTTGCTTTGCGATTGTCCCGGAATCATGGTCGGACCAGAGGTAGAAAAAACGGGATTGGTACGTCATGCAGCTCGTATGTTCGTGATCGGTGCCAATATTAAGGTCCCGTCGTACATGGTGATCCTACGTAAAGCCTATGGGTTGGGAGCTCAAGCCATGGGTGGCGGAAACCATCGTTTACCTGCATTCGTCGTGGCGTGGCCGACCAGCGAGTTTGGTGGTATGGGTTTAGAAGGCCAGGTGAAGCTTGGACAACGTGCACGTCTCGAAGCCATCAACGATCTGAGCGAACGGCAAGCGGCCTACGAACGCATGGTCGAGGCCGCTTACAACAGGGGCAAGGGGCTAAATGCGGGCCACGTATTCGAAGTAGACGACGTTATCGATCCCGCGGACACCCGCACATGGCTCGTCGCCGGGATGAAGGCGGGGCCTCCCTTGGTCCAAGAACCCCAATTACGGACCCCCATTATCGATGCCTGGTGAGTATCGAATTCTTGCGGAACGTAACCTTTAACCATCGTTATCACGTCGCATTCCCGACCCACAAGTCGGCGGAAATTGTGTCAGAAAATAAAGATTAGAAACACAAATGAAACACAAAATAGGCCCAATTTAGCGTCAGAAAATGAAAGAAATATGGAATCGAAACCGGTAAGCGATTGATGTAATTCAATAATTTTTTTTCAGTTGTTAAAACCCGCCGAAGTCTTCTTTTTTTCGAAATTTGTTGTGTGTATATTTGCAGACCTCACTAGCCGGTCTGTATATATATACAGTGTACTTCTCCTCGGCAGGGCGAACACACTCGCAGGCCCGGTTAGTGAGACCACACCCTCTTCCCCTTCAAGAACCGACGTTTTGTTAGCGAGTCTGGCTACCCATAACGATGCAACCGCTTGCGGCAAACATTCCGCCCACCCCCAGACAGACAGAAACTTCCGCATCCGTAACCTGAGCCGCTGCGGTCCCTCGTATTTGCCGAACACTCTCTTGTAATGCGTACATCCCGTACATTCCTGAATGCATATACGAGAGGCCACCACCATTCGTATTCAAAGGAAGAGCGCCACCCGGGCGAGTATGACCATCCTCGATGAACGCTCCCGCCTCGCCTCGTCCAACAAATCCCAGATCTTCCAACCCATAAATGGGCAAGTGGGCAAACGCGTCGTAAACCATCAAATGGTCGACGTCGTCATGACTGATTCCCGCCGATTGCATCGCGTCGCCTCCTGCGATCCTGAACGAACGAGAGGTCGTTAAATCTTGCATTTGACTGATCATGGGCGTTTCCACACTCTCGCCGGTACCTAAGATATAAACCGGCTTGGTGGGGAAATCGATCGCCCGTTCTGCCGCTGTCAGTATCAACGCACCGCCCCCATCCGTCACCAAACAACATTCGAGTTTGTGAAAGGGGTAGGCGATCATTTTCGATTCCAACACGTCCGCTACCGTGATGGGTTCCCGATACATGGCCCGTGGATTGAGTCCCGCCCATTCCCGTTGAACGACCGCGACAGAAGCAAGTTGCTCGTGAGTGAGGCCGAATTCTTTCATGTACCTCAGAACGCCTACGGTGAACATCGTGGTCGGGCCATTGGGACCGTAGGGCATTTCAAATTGTCCGGCGAGACTCGCGCCACCGCCGCCTCCAAAAAACCCTCCGCGACCAACGCCAGAACGTCCGCTTTCGCCGTGAGTGATCAACACCGTCTTGCAATGGCCCGCCTCAATGGCTGCGACCGCGTGTCGAACATGTAGCATGAATGAGCAACCACCAACCGAGGTGCCGTCGGCCCAACGAGGCTCGATTCCAAGATAATGGACGATCTCTGTGGGAGACGCTCCCGCTGTTGCCACACCGTCAATATCGCTCGGTTTTATTTTTGCGTCGGACATGGCATTCAACGCCGCGTCCGCATGCAGTTGCAGTTGACTCAAATGAGGGATCCGTCCGAGTTCGGTCGTCTCTGAAGCCCCTACGATTGCTACTGTCATGTCACTACCCCCGTCAAACACCTACACGATTATACAAGCCCTAGCTAACCGTTTTAGGTGGCAGGAGCTCGGGCCAGTTCAAAGACGAATCGCCTACGGCGATAAAATCCGGATTCAGGAAGGATGCTTTGGAGTTGTAGAGAAGCGGGGAGCCATCCCATTGAAGCACCGAGCCTCCCGCGGCCTGCAAGACCGCTTGTGCAGCACCAATATCCCATTCCGATGTTGGTCCTAGCCGAGGATAGAAATCGGCCAGACCTTCAGCTAATAAACAGAGCTTTAGCGAACTACCCATCGCCGTGCGATCCACCCGACCGAATACTGCGGTAAGGCTCTCGAGGTACCTCTCCAAGCGTTCACCTCCATGCGAACGACTGGCAACCACCGTGATCCCGTCAACGCCCAATTTTCGCGTTGTTATCGGCTCACGCGACGACCCCACGATCCGGAACGCCTCACATTTCTTGACATCGCCAATGTAGATATCGCCGCGTACGGGACACCCTACAATGCCGAGTGTCGGCTCGTTATCCTCAATCAGAGCTATGTTCACGGTAAATTCGCCGTTTCGATTGACGAATTCGCGTGTCCCGTCCAAGGGATCCACAAGCCAGTAGCGTCGCCAGCGCTTGCGCACATCAAAGCTCGGCGCGTCCGACTCTTCAGAAATCACCGGTATCGTTGAGTCAATGTCCGTAAGTCCACTAACGATGACCCGATGCGCCCGCAAGTCGGCCTCTGTTAGTGGCGATTCGTCCGATTTACTTTTCACTTCAAAGGCTGTGCCATACACGTCCAGAATCTCTGAACTCGCTTTGACTGCAATGTCGATGAGCTTTTCAAGCATTTTCACTGGCCATGTACACCTCCGCTAGTTTCAGCGCGGCGATGGATCGTGACTCTGAAAGCAAATCTGACATGACCAGTTGATCCAAGTCCTTTTGTGCCCACTTTTCGACCTCCATGATCTCCGGTTCATCGCCGGGCAATGACTCTGGGTAGAGTTCCCGGGCTAAAACAACGTGAATCGAAAAACCCATGTAGGCGGGTGCTAACGTGATTTGTCGAACATAATCGAGTTTTCGCGCCCCAAAACCTGCCTCTTCCTTCAATTCGCGATTGGCCGCCTCCTCAAATGTTTCGCCTAGGTCAACGGTACCTTTAGGGAGATTTAACTCGTACCGATGCAACCCCGCGAGGTATTCGCGCACCAGGATGACTTCATCATCTGTGTTGACCGCAACAACGATCACCGCCTGCCGCCCCCTCGCGGGCAGTCGCTCGTACAAACGCTCAACACCATTCGAAAACCGAAGTCGAAGGGTCTCAATGCTGAAGAGCCGGCTTCTCGCCACCGTTTTGGTCTCTAGTATTTCAGGTAGCGGCACGTTTTCTCCCACACCAACAAATCCGTGTTTCACATTACTATATCGGCATGGTTAGCTGGGATGAGATCGATACCGTGCTCCTGGATATGGATGGCACGCTGATCGACCTAAATTTCGACAACACCTTATGGAATGAATACGTCCCGCAACACTACGCCGCTGCCCAAGGCATAGAACCCAGGCAAGCAAGCGATCTGTTGTACGGCAAAACCATGAACAATCAAACGAAACTCGACTACTACTCCGTTGATTTCTGGAAACACCGAACGCATCTCGATATCGATCGTTTGCACCACGATCTCGCCTATCTCATACGCTATCGGCCCCGCGCAGAGGCGTTCATTCAGTACATACGTGCAAAACAACGAAGGTCCGTTATCGCGACCAATGCACACCCGAATAGTCTCGGCATCAAAGACACAATGACGGGTTTGGTATGCCAGGTTGATGCGTGCTATTCAGCCCACCAATTCGGGCACGCCAAAGAAGACCTTGGCTTTTGGGGGAAACTGTTCGATTCAGAATTGTCGGACCCGCAACGGACACTGCTCGTCGATGACAACGAAGAAGTACTAGATACCGCAGCCAAATTCGGGGTGGGGCATGTGTTGACCATTGCACGACCTGACCTAAGTAAACCGCCAAGAAGCGGCATGCGTTACCCCGTCATCAACGACTTCGAAGACCTCATGACCTGATGGAGAGCAAAGTTTCGGACCAACCTCAACCACTCATACGCGTTCGGATTGATCGTTGGCTTTGGGCCGCCCGTTTCTTTAAGACCCGAAGCCAAGCGAAAATCGCCGTTGCTGGCGGCAAAGTGCACGTGAACGGAGCACGCGCCAAGCCATCCAGAGACGTGCGGATTGACGATCATCTCCGGATTACCCGGGGAAACGAAGAAGTCGTGGTCACCGTGCTTGCTCTGGCTGATCAACGAGGTCCTGCAACGGTTGCGCAAAGGCTCTACGCAGAGGACTCCGAGTCTATCGAGCGCCGAGCCACACTCACGGCACAGCGTCGGATGGAACGCGCTGGATTGCGTATGCCAAAGTCCAAACCTGGTAAACGAGACCGACGCCATCGAATGCGTCTGAAATCCAAGACCGAGTCCGAATGATAATTTCACCCTCGCACTAGTCGCAATCTCAGTACCCTTTCGGGTGGATTCATCGGTCCCCACCCTTAAGCATTCGGCAAGAGAGGGCCGGGCGCTTAAATGTTCAACGAAATCCACGGGCTCGATCATGAAATCGACCCTTGGGCTCGTGTATAGTCCATGCCTTATGCGGGTTGGCGTTCCCATGGCCCTGAACTTTGACAACTCGACCGAAATGTCGACTTACGTCGATTTGAGTTCGGCTGTTCTTGCTGAACTTGCCGTCGCTCGAGGCGAGGGAGAATTCGCTTCCAACGGAGCGATCGTCGTAACGACGGGGAAACGTACCGGGCGATCACAGACGGATCGATTCATCGTTCGAGAATCCGAGACAGAACAACTGATCGACTGGGGGTCCATCAATCTTCCAGTCGAACAGAGCACGTTTGACGCACTCTGGGAACGCGTGCAGTTACACCTCGCTGACCGCGATACCTTCGTCAACAATCTCCACGTTGGCGAGGATCTGAGCCACTATTTACCAATACGAGTAACGGCGGAATATGCCTGGCACGCGCTATTCGGCCGCGCTCTATTCATCAGCCCAGGCGTCTTCAATCCGCAGGGAAAGGAAATATGGGAAGTCGTCAACGCACCCGAATACGTCTGCGAGCCTTCTCGTGACGGCACCGCCAGCGACGCGACAGTGATGATTAACTTCGCTCAACGGCGAGTTTTATTGGCTGGAATGCGTTACGCCGGCGAAATGAAGAAATCCATGTTTGGAGTACAAAATTTCTTGTTGCCCAACGTTGACATCCTACCGATGCACTGTTCGGCAAATATCGACGCTTCAGATCGCGTGACGCTCTTTTTCGGACTCTCGGGAACCGGCAAAACGACGTTGTCCGCCGATCCACAGTGTCTGTTGATCGGCGATGACGAACATGGATGGGGCGTTGGGGGAGTCTTCAACCTAGAAGGCGGGTGCTACGCGAAGTGCATCGACCTGACACGAGTACATGAACCCGTCATTTTCGATGCGATACGCTTCGGCGCCATCGTCGAAAACGTCGTAATTGATCCCGAAACACGTGAACCGGATTATGCGGACGATTCGATTACTGAAAACACGCGTGCGTGTTATCCGCGTGCAAACATCGAAGCGCGAGTTATCGAAAACCGAGCGGGCGAGCCCGATTCAATCATCTTTCTTACCTGTGACGTGAGCGGCGTTTTGCCGCCGATCGCAATTCTAAGCAAGGAAGCGGCGGCCTATCATTTTTTATCTGGGTACACAGCACAGGTGGGATCAACAGTCGTGGGCTCAACCGAGGCGTATTCGGCGACATTTTCGGCGTGTTTCGGAGCAGCTTTTTTCCCTCGTCCAGCCAGCGTTTACGCCGACCTACTCATGAAACGTATCGAGGCATACGGCTCCAAAGTGTATTTGGTGAACACCGGCTGGAGCGGTGGTGGATATGGGGTTGGCGAACGTTTCGGCATCCCCATTACAAGAGCCATCATTCATGCGATCCAGTCTCGATCGGTTGAACATGCACCGACTGCGGAACTCTCCCGCCTTAATTTGACGATCCCGTCCGAAGTCGAGGGTATTGATTCAGATCTCCTGGATCCGAAAAAAGCATGGTCTGACCCCCAAGCCTATGACGATGCTGCAGAAAACTTGATCGCAAAATTTCGTGAGAATTTTTCGAGGTTTAATGTTGACGAAAAAATCTCGGCCGCTGGTCCGAGATAGCTTCGACACGTACCCACCTGCAGTTTTGCGTAGAGGAATGAAAACCAAGAGAGCAAAAGACTCTTTTCATGTGATTTGCGACTCGGATTGAGACAAGACCCACAATCGTGAAGGAATTCGACAAGGGCATATCCGCAATTAAAGGGAATCCAGGGCTCGGGGTTCTTCGGCGAGGAATCGAGAAAGAAAGTCTCCGAGTATCGCCAACGGGCGCCTTGTCGCTCTTGCCCCATCCCCAAGGACTCGGATCCGCTCTGCGCCATCCCTTCATCACCACAGACTTTTCGGAAGCACAGCTAGAGCTCATCACGGGGATATCCCAATCCGCTGATAGCTGCATAGACGAACTCACCGACATCCACCGGGTCGTCTACGAAGAAATAGCAGAAGAGCTTCTTTGGGTTGCGAGCATGCCTTGCATACTCGATGACGAAACGGATATTCCCGTAGGGCGCTATGGGTCGTCGAACATTGGGCGGGCCAAAACCGTGTATCGGAACGGTCTAGGTCACCGATACGGCAAGTTGATGCAAACCATTTCAGGAATTCACTACAACTTCTCATTACCCAAACCCCTCTGGCCAGCCATTGCAGAGGCGAAAGGACGACAACTTGACCAAAATTTTCAAGACCAATCGTACTTCCATCTGATCCGAAACTTCCGACGTTATTCGTGGTTGCTGATTTATTTATTCGGGGCATCTCCAGCAGCGTGTGCATCCTTTACTCGAAATCGTGAACACGACCTTGACGCCTTCGATGAGCATTCCATGTATTTGCCCGAAGCAACGTCTTTACGCATGGGGCCTCTTGGTTATCAAAGCGGGGCACAGTCCAGCTTGCATGTTTCGTACAACAGTCTTGAACGTTATGCGCAGACCATGGTCGATGCCCTCATCCGTCCCTTTCCGGCATACGAGAACATCGGCGTCGAAGTAGACGGCCACTACCGACAACTCAATACGTCCCTGCTCCAGATTGAGAACGAATTCTACGGATCGATTCGACCAAAACGTCGAATTCAACCCGGAGAGAGGCCCATAAGTGCTCTGTGTACGCGAGGTGTCGAATACGTTGAAGTCCGATGTCTTGACCTCAACCCCTTTCTCCAAGTCGGTATTGAAGCCGAAACATTGAGATTTCTGGACGTTTTCTTGTTGGTTTGTCTGCTGCTTCCTAGTCCCGACGATACAGAGGCGGAGTCGAACGAAATTCTCCGCAATCAACTCGACACGGTGCGCGAAGGACGCAATCCAGCCACAACCCTTGTGTCAAACGGACACGCAAGAAATTTGCGCCAATGGGCAAACGAACTACTGGGCCTGGCCGAACAAGTGGCGTCGGTCATGGATCAATTGTCGGGGACCGAGCACCACCAAGCGAGTACGACAACACAACGTAAGAAGGTAGAGGACGCGAGCCGTACACCTTCCGCTAAAGTCCTCGCGGCGATGAAAGACCAACAAATCTCGTTCTTTAACTTGACGATGAACCTCTCCGAAAATCACCGCCAAGCGTTTGTCCAAGAGCCACCGAACCCCGACCTGCGACGACGCTTCGCCGCGCTCGCCGAGCGCTCGATAAAAGATCAATCCGAGCAAGAAGCCGCAGACACGCAAACATTCGAACAATTTCTTGAGAGCTATCTCAGAGTCGATCTCGTTTGAACTTCCTCGCTCACTGTTTGCTGGGTTATCCAGAACGTGGTTTGATCGCCGGTGGTTTTATGGGCGATTTTATCAAGGGCCGAATCCCTACTTCGTTGCCTAGTGAACTAGCGAGAGGTGTTCGACTCCACCGACATCTTGACAGTACCAGCAACCGGATGCCCGAAATGCGCCAAAGTTACGTTCACTTTGGGACCGAGCTTCGGCGCCCTGCTCCCGTTTTGCTCGATCTGATCGCCGATCACGTTCTCGCAATCCAGTGGGGTAGGTATGGCGTTGGCGACCTCACCGAATTCACGACAACTTGTTACAAAGCGATAGACCACTACCCACTGCCACAGAATGCCAGGCCATTTTACGATCGCATGAAGACGACAGATCTTCTGGCACAATATGCCGAACGCGACGTAATTGAACGGGCCATGTTCTACATCCTCAAGCGTCTTCGGTTCGACCGTTTCGAGAAGCACCTTCACCAAGTTGTCGAGATGAGATTTGACAACTTTTGTCAGGACTTCCACCAATACTTCCCATTGTTACGCGAAGTGGCGCAAACGTTTATTGCGGAAGAGCATTGACCCAAAGTGCTTAAGCAGTGACCATCAAACGATGATCAACTATTTGCGTTCAATCGACAGTGAAGATTGGGGTATCGTGACCGTTGCGGCAGGGGCGGCATTCCTATTCGCCGCCTTAACACTCGAATACGTCTTTAACCAATCACCCTGCGCACTCTGCCTCACTCAAAGGCTTTGGATGATCCTCGCGACACTTCTCCTGGCGGGAGGTCTCGCTCACAATCCACGACTGGGCATCTATCCGTTTTTGTCATTGTTATCGAGTGCTATCGGTGCTGGTTTTGCGTTACGTCAGATATATATACAAATCACCCCATCCGCAGCGTCATCGTGCGGACCCGGGCTCGATTATCTTGTATCGAATCAATTTCCCCTCGTTGACATCCTGAAGGCGCTCACCAGCGGGACTGGCGATTGTGCCGAACCTTCCCTGATTCCCATGGCGGCTTTGGCGGCGTTCGTGCTGTTAGGCGCTGGGGCAATCATGCAATGGCGAAATTGAATCCCGGTTGCCTAGCCCTCCAGGTCCATGCTGCAAATTCGTAATGTCTCGTTAAGGCGCGGCGACCGAGAACTCTTCGACACGATCAACGTCACGGTACACGCCGGCCACCGCGTTGGGGTGGTAGGTCGTAACGGCTCGGGAAAGACCACCCTGTTCGAATTGATCCAAGGAAGACTTCATCCCGAAGAGGGCGACATCTCCATACCCAAAGAATGGCGTCTTGCATGGCTACAGCAATCAGCGCAACCATCATCGCGGAGTGCGGTCGAGTACGTGATCGACGGCGATCGTAGGCTACGCCAAATTGAGCACGAGCTTCAGGCTGCCGAAGCATCCGGGAACAACGATCGGCTCGCCAACCTCTTCGTCGACTACGAAGATGCAGGCGGATACGATGCCGATGCACGAGCTGGCGAGATATTGCACGGCCTCGGATTCTTGGGTCCGGATTTCGAGAAGCCGCACCAAGCATTTTCGGGAGGCTGGCAAATTCGTCTGAACCTTGCCCAATCATTAATGAGCCCCTCGGAACTTCTTCTCCTCGACGAGCCAACCAACCATCTGGACCTCGACGCTACGCTTTGGTTGGAAAGATGGCTTGGGCGCTACGCAGGCACCTTATTAACCATCGCTCACGACCGCGACTTTCTCGATGCAACCGTCCACGAAGTCATCCATCTCGAAGCTACTTCCGTTAAAACTTACAAGGGAAACTACGCGTCGTTTGAACTTCAGCGAAGCGCTGAGCTGGCGCGACAGACGAGTTTACATCGACGGCAAGAAGTCGAACGAGCACGAGTACAGCGTTTCGTCGATCGTTTCCGAGCAAAAGCTAGCAAAGCCAAGCAGGTGCAAAGCCGACTACGGGCACTCGATCGGATGCCAGCAGTGGCGTCGTTGCATAGCGAATCGCCATACCAATTTTCGTTCACGAACCCCAAAAAAGCCTCAAACCCCTTGCTCGTCCTAGATAATCTAACGATCGGTTACGATCAGACGCCTGTTCTGACGAATCTCACGCTCCGCCTTTACCCCAGAGATCGAATTGGAATCCTGGGCGTGAATGGTGCAGGTAAAACCACACTTTTACGCAGCTTGGCCGGGGAGTTGAAAGCGATGGAAGGGCATATTGCGCATGGAAAGCACGCGTCCATCGGATATTTTACTCAGCAGCAGCTTGAGCGTCTCGAGCCAGACTCAACACCGATCGCAAAACTCGGTGAAATTAAACCGATGGAGGAGCAAGACGCTCGAAACTATCTCGGTGGCTGGGGATTTTCAGGCAACGATATCCACCGTCCAGTCAAATCCTTCAGCGGTGGAGAAAAAGCCCGCCTATTACTCGCAATGATCGCGACACAAGAACCGGCGATCCTGCTTCTCGATGAACCCACGAATCACCTCGATATCGACATGCGACAAGCGCTCACGGTTGCGCTTCAAGAATACGAAGGAGCACTGCTGGTGGTGTCCCATGATCGCCATCTGCTACGGCACACCGTGGACTCGTTTTGGCTAGTTGCCGAGGGCACCGTGGCCAATTATGAGGACGATCTCGACGCATACGCCCAGATCGTCAACGTCAAATCTGAAAAAAGTAGGTCCCCCACCCGAAACCGTCCGCAGGATCGGCGTCGGTCGAAAGCGAACGCCCGAATCCGCACCCAAGCATTGCGTCAACGTAGAGATCAATTGGAGTCAGACATGGTGTCACTCCAATCTCGGCTAGATCAGCTAACTGAACAGCTTGCTAATCCAACGACTTACAGATCCGAACGCACGGCCAACATCAAAGCATTGGCAGAAGAACATGGGCATCTCAAGAAAAAAGTCGCCGCACTCGAGCAATCTTGGCTGGAAATTGAAGACCGCCTCGAGCGTAGTCCGAAGTCGTAACTCCCCTGCGAATCGCGCGGTCGCGTAGACCAGAAGCGTCCTTAGTCGTTATCCCGCAGCGGGGCGTTCGTATATCGATTTCTCGTTCTTAGCCTCTTCTGAAACCTTACGTCCTAACGACATATAGGTCGGGATCTCATCATCCGCCAGCTCTTGCAAGCCCTTCTTTCTGGCCATTGCGGCTTCAATATAGGGTGCCAACTCCTCAGCTTTTGCTTGTTCGCGTGCGGCTTCGCGCTCCTTGAATTCGGGCATCACTTCCGAGGCAAAGATCTCTAGGGCTTCGCAGATATCTTCGTGTTTATTGCGTCCAGCTTGTTGAATGAACGTTACTTGGTCAACACCACATTTCTCAAATTTCAACAAATGTTCACGCAGGTCGTCTGGTGTTCCGATACCGCCCTGACTGCCGGCAAGCGCTTGGGTCATATCCATTTCCGCCATATCTCCCCGCGCTTTCTTTACTTGCTCAAATTGCTTCCAGAGATCGGTTCTGCCGGGTTTGTGTTCACCGAAAGCGTATAAGCTGCCTAGCGCAAAACCGAAAAACTCAAACCCATCCAATCCGCGTCGGATCGCTGTTTCACGATCGTGATGGCAAGAGAAGCTAGAGACCATGCATATGTTGGGATTAACCGCATGGCCAATCGGAATGCACTCATCCGATTTCAAAATTCCATAATACTCGTCGACCCATTCTTGGGCCTCCATCGGGTCAACAAACGCAAACGTCAGCGCGCCGATGCCAAGTCGTGCTGCCATACGAATCGTTTCGCGTTGAGAACAAGCCACCCAAAGTGGCGGATGCGGCCGCTGTACCGGCTTGGGTACGACATTCCGACAAGGCATGTCGAAATACTGACCTTGGTACCCGGGATACGGATCCATCGCGAGCATGTTGCATACCTGTTCAAGAGACTCCAGGTAAATCTTGCGTTTCTCCGAAACCGGAATCTTAAATCCTCCTAGCTCTAGCTCTGCCGAGGACTCGCCAGTTCCAAAATCGATACGGCCGTTCGACACCAAATCGAGGGTGGCGACGACTTCTGCCGTACGGGCAGGATGATTGTACTGAGGAATGACTTGGCGAATTCCCTGACCCAAACGAATGTTCTTAGTTCGTTGGGAGCATGCCGCCAAAAATACTTCTGGAGCAGACGAATGCGAATACTCTTCTAAAAAATGATGCTCCACTTCCCAGGCGTAGTCGATACCCAATCGATCGGCTACTTCAACTTGCTCTAGAGCATCGTTAAAAAGTTTCTGCTCATCTCCTTCATTCCAAGGCCGGGGTAATTGATGTTCGTAAAAAATACCGAATTTCATAGTAGGCGGACCGTATCCCTTCGTTTGTAAATCTAGTCAATCTGATCGGTCGATCAAATTCAAGCGCTAGACGCAAATTACTTGCTTCTTGGACGATTAGTTTTCACTCGATAAACTAACGAACGTTCGTTCAAAATCCAGGGGATTTCGGTGCCGCGCTCAACTCTAGTCAGGAAAGAAATCGTTAGACACCTTTGCGACATATTCAGGTCTCATGGTTACGAAGGAACGACCATGGCGGTGTTATCGCAAGCCACAGGCCTGCAGAAGGCTAGCCTTTATCACCACTTTCCGGGTGGCAAGAACGAAATGCTGGAAACGGCAGTACTCGCAACGATCGTTGAGCTTGAACGTCGAGTATTTCGCTTTCTAGAGACCAACGGCGACGCCGCCGACCGCATCGGTCAAGTACTCGAAGGATTCGACGTGTATACAAATGGAGGACGCCGAAGTTGCTTGCTCGCCGTCATCGCACAAAGTTCTGTTGCCGAAAATTTTCAATCGAGAATATCGGCTCAATTCGACGCTTGGATAGCTCGCCTGGGCAAAACGCTCGTTGAATTTGGGTATGAGCCAAACCGCGGCGACTCTCTGGCCCTCGAGACGCTCGAAACTCTTTACGGCTCCTTGGCTGTTGGTCGTCTCTTGGGCAGTTTCGAGAACGTTGGCTTTGCTCTGCGGCGTTCCAGAGCAAACATCGGTCTCGACACTAAGTCGGAGTTGTTATAGCCGCATGTAATCGTTTACTCGCTGCAAAGCGCTCAACAGCCCTTTCGAAACATCATTGCGACGCCAAGCACCCGCCGCCAATCGCGCAGCGTCCATCCGAGTCGGATAGACATGTATGGTCGAGAATACTTTTTTTAACCCCAATCCGTGCGTCATAGCCGTCACGTATTCGCTGATAATCTCCCCTGCCTCGGGACCGACCACGAGCGCTCCAAGTAACCGATCGCTGCCACGCGCCGTGACAAGCTTCACGAAACCTTCGGTTCGTCCATCAGTCTGCGCTCGATCCACGTCGTCTAATTCATATCGAGTTACAACGATATCGCGCCCTGTGGACCGTGCTTGCTCCTCGGACAACCCTACCCGTGCGACCTCTGGATCCGTGTAGGTCGCCCAAGGTACGACCGATTCATCCAGTGGGAACCGCCAAAAGGGTCTTGCTAACGCGTTTGCTGCGGCGATCCACGCCTGATGGGAGGCCATATGGGTAAATTGATACGGCCCTACCACGTCGCCAGCCGCATAAACCGAATTAATGGTCGTACGTAAGTATCGATCAACTGCCAAAGTGCCATCCGGTTTGATTTCAATTCCTAAATTTTCGATGCCCATTCCTGATGTCCGCGCCCGACGTCCCGCCGCGATCAGGATACGATCGAAATCTACCTCCTCCACTGAACTTGGCCCGATGATTGAAAGGCGTTTTCCAGTGCATCTGTCTGGTCTATGCCCAGTCAAGACCCGGACGCCCTCACGTCGAAAGATCTCCGCAATCAACGTTCCAGCTTCTTCATCCTCCCGGGGAAGCAACCGACCCTCGGTCTCAACGAGGGTGACGTCGCTCCCTAGACGATTGAACGCTTGAGCAAGCTCACAACCGATAGGACCGCCCCCCAAAACAAGCAACCTTCGAGGTAGTTCTCGTATCGACCAAAGATTGGTTGAAGTTAGACAATCGTCTTCGTTGAGTCCTGGTATCGACAGGACAACCGGTTCGGCGCCACTCGCCACGACGATATTTCTCGTTTTGTAAGACACACCGTCTACGGAAACGCGATGAGGATCGTGAATTTCCGCATGACCTATCGCGCAAGTGACTCCCAACGACTCATAGCGAGCGATCGAATCCTTCGGTGCAATGGCGGCGATGATGCGGTGCACTCTCGCCATCACCGCTTCGAAATCAACATCTCCGTGCACACCACGTAGTCCGTAATTTGTCGCGCCATTTAGTTGATGGGCGGTCTTAGCTGAAGCAATCAAAGCCTTCGAGGGCACGCAGCCTGTATGCAGGCAATCACCTCCCATCTTGTCACGCTCGACGAGCACTACACGAGCCCGGGTCGTAGCCGCTACCAATGCCGCCACGAGCCCTGCAGAACCCGCCCCAATCACAACCAGGTTATGATCGTAGCGCTTCACCCCGAGGGCCTTTTAGTGCCGAGCCAATCGAGGAATTTTCTGGCCCCGAAAGGAAATAGTCCAACCAAAACGAACGCCATGATGAGGCCAGGGTTGAGAATATCCGCGACCGAATTTAGGTTTCCAATACTGGATCCGGCAAACACGTAAACGGCCGTTCCAGCCAACATACCCAGTTGACTAACAAGATAGAAATTCTTCAGACGCATTCCAGTCAATCCCATCACGCCATTTACAGCGAAAAAAGGAACCAGCGGCACCATGCGCAAGCCGAACAAATAATAATTCCCGTCTCGTTCAATACCCTCATTCACGCGAACCAATTGTTCGGCAAACCTTTTTTGAATCCAATTGCCCAGCAGAAAGCGCGCAATCGTGAAGGCAAGCGTTGCTCCGATCGAACTCGCAAATGAAACGAGAACGAGACCCCATCCGAATCCAAACAGCGCTCCTGCCGCGAGTGTCATGATCGTCGCACCCGGAATCGAAAGGGCCGTGACAACGATGTAGACCAGAAAAAACCCTCCGCGATAAGTCCAAGGAGCAGCTTCAACGGCTAGGGTCAAGTCCGCCCTCACGGCTTGAAAGTACGAAAGGGTCAAGTATTCGGTTGCATCGGAGACCAGGATTAAAGCGACCATAGCCAGCAAGACGCAGGCAAGAAACGCTCTATTCATCGCGACAAATTCAATGGCAGTAACAACGGCGTGAAACAACCGATCAAACACTCACGGCCGAACC
>ENA-UPTF01000963-UPTF01000963.1-marine-metagenome-genome-assembly--contig:-NODE-963-length-19138-cov-3.890509_pt1 | contig 19138 bp, 22 predicted proteins | sample MGYA00238166_ERZ767019 | MGnify/ENA primary metagenome ERZ767019 (study PRJEB28930, sample SAMN06266391) | marine metagenome | isolation source: Sea water from 250 m depth | place: Atlantic Ocean | study... | reverse complement strand
TGTGATGCTGCCATCTGTTTGTAATTGAACCTCCCAGGTGGCTACATCTCCCCATTGTCGGTCATCTCCAATCCAGGTCTTTCGGTTGGAGTCCTGTGGGCAATCTGTTTGCGTATCGTCATCGGAGGTTGGCATTGTGGTTGTAATATTGCCTCCTCCTCCAAGAAATAGGTCCACTTCATTAAAATCGTCAGAGTTTTCAGCATTACTAGGCTGAGCGAGTAAAAATACTCCCAAAAACGCCAGTGCCAGTACGCTCCTCAAGAACATCTGCATCTACTTTTGAGACTTATAAGCGTTCTTTAAAGGTTCCGACCGAAAAGTTCAGGTCCCAAACATTATTCTCAATACATCTCTAGTCCCCGGAGCCAATCCCAGAGTCAATAAGAAAAGTAGGAGAAGATTGACCATCTGTTGCTCCTGTTCCTTACTCTCCTCACTTTCAAGAGCGGCAATCACTCCGGTAACAACCAGGAATTTGAGAGGGAGCATTACAGCGGCAGTACCAAAATAATTGATGAATCCGCTTGGAAGGACGTGTTTCTCAATATATCCATACTCATCGATACCCAGAAATGTTGCGGAACCATCAAAGAAATGACCGAAATAGAGAATCAGATAAAGTGGATTCAGCAGAAGTGCTGCTGGTGCCCAGGTCCTCAGGGGGAAGGCCAGGCTACATCCCAGAGAAAGACCTAACCCGAAGTAGGCCATCAGGACAACTGTCCCTGACAAAGCGAGATGTGAATTGTACCCCATTAGGATGGCTAGCAATAGAAACATTGGATTGGGTATACCTCGATTCGCAATGAACCAAGCAAAGTAGCCAATCGCGAACGTCAGGAACCCTGAGATCAATAGTGTGTTCCACAATATCTCTGGATTATTAATCGGGGCCTGGGCAAGAGTAAGGAGCGTCAGGATGACCAGCAGAGACGTCGTAATCCCAAAGAACAGTTTTGGATCTCTTAGTGGTTGCCCTCGATAGAATTCTGCCGTAAGGGCGCTAACTGCGAGTACGATAAGACTCCAGGAAGATGGGTGGAGCCATTCACCGGGAACAAAATACCACCACAATCCATACCCTCCGATGGCAAAAGCCACCAATCCCTGGCCTTTGGTCAATGATGGTAAATCGCTTTTGGAGAGCCATACGGCTAGACTGATTGTAAGTATAGCGTACAATGTGATTATCCCATATATCAGGGGAGAGATGAACAGGTATTGTAGAGGGGGTTCGAACACGTCTGCATCCTCGAGAACCCGGGATGTGCCACCAAGAATGAGTAGGGGTACTGACGCTATGACGAATCTTTCATCCACCTCTATTTTCAAGTTTTCTAATAATTCTTGTACCACTAGAAATAAGAGGAAGAAGATGAGTCCATAGATTACCGTATTGTAGATATTGTATTTGGCTCCGGCTTCTCCTTTTGAATCTGCCATTATGGGATCTACAAAATATTGTGACCAAAAATCGCCTATTTGTGGAATAAATTGTATGGCTAAAAGAAGGACAATTGCAATTACAGCCCCGAAAATGTATTTGTTTTCACTAATCTTAGTAATCTGAAAGCCTTCATGGCGAGGGACTGCTGCTTCGGGTTTATCTTCCATTAATTTTCTGCTTCTCGTTCTCTTTTTATCCGGGCTGCTCTAAATGACATTATACTGAAGAACATATATTCTCCACAAAGTAATAGCAGCACTATCCTTGCTATTGTAGCGCGGCCCCAATCTCCGGCTATTGCATCTGGTATTCCCATTGCACCGCCCAAAGTACCTATCAGAGCAAAAACTGCTGTAGCATGCATCGCGTGCATTTTCATATTTTCATTCGTATATGCTAAATATCCTGGTATAAGCAACCCAAGTCCAATGAAAGAAGGGATTAAGGCCGTTACAGACTGTTCATCTTCTGGAAATAAATAAAATAACGCGCCCATCGCCACTAGGATTATGCCAGTGTATATTGCGACAAAATGCATGTTTGCTAAAATCCAAGCAATTCCATCAATTTCATTTGATTGTTCTTCCGCCATATTTTAGTATTTTAGGAGGGGCGTTAAAGCATATTTGCTGAGTTAGTCCTAAATAGAGACAATATGTCAGATAGGTATGGAATTATTGAAGGACGATGAAATTGCTGGTAAGGTAAGAATGATTGGCCCATGGGAATACGATTCTGAAGACAAAATGCTAATTCGGGAAACTTCTTTCAAAGATTTCATGGAGGCTGTAGGCTTCCTTAACAAACTGGCTGAATTGGCCGAGAAATTGAATCATCATCCGGACATGACGGTTTGTGAGTACAGCCGCGTAATAGTAACAACAACTACCCATGATGCTGGTGGTGTGACTGATAATGATATTAAATTGGCTCAAGGTTTCGAAGAACTTCTAGAGGAATACGGCTAGTCACAGACTCTATGGGTGAATCCAAGAAAATAGGGCCCATTTCATTCCTGCTCCGATTTGTTTTGGGTTTCACTTGGTTGACTCTCTGGTCAACTGTATGTATGACGCTGATGATCTTGGCGCTTCCCTTCCGTACGCTGAGAATCAGAATCGGTAATTTTTGTGGCAAGATGATTGGCCCTTTTATCACTCGAATCGTGGGAACCAAACTTATCAATCCTGACAGTCAGAAATTGAAGAACTCTGGGCCTGCAATATATGTCACCAATCATACTTCTGCCTTGGATATTTTCATCTCTATGGCAATTTGCCCTTATGGTGGTTGCGGAATCGGAAAAAAAGAGGTAGTGAGAATCCCTTTCTTTGGATGGGCCTACTGGTTGTCAGGACACTTGCTAATCGACCGTGGAAATCGTGAGAAAGCAGTGGCTTCAATGAATAAGTTATCAAAATTCGTCAACGACAAGAAATTGAGCATCTGGATCTGGCCAGAGGGTACAAGGAGTATGGATGGAAAATTGATTCCATTCAAGAAAGGGTTCGTGCATCTGGCTTTGGCCACAGGTTTGCCTATTATTCCCGTAATATTTCATGGTGCCCACAAAAGATGGCCAGCCAAGACAATGCAATTTTATCCTGGTGAAGTGAGAGTAGAAGTCCTGAATCCAATTGATACCAAAGATTGGAATAAAGATAATATTGAGGCGCACGTTAATCAGGTCAAAAGTGTTATGTCCGAGGCTTTGGGTTAGAAATTATGGATGATATCATACTGAAGAGATTTGAGAAGCCAGATGAGGTGAGAACCTTTGAGAAGGGAAAATTCGAGGTCATAAATTTAGGAGGGATGACGATTGGAAGAGCAACTTACCAACCAGGTTGGAAATGGTCTGTTGATGTCTCTCCCCTATCCGGTACGGATTTTTGCGAAGTTGAGCACCTTGGGATGGTCATCTCTGGTCAAGCTACGTGTGCATTCAAGGATGGAGAAGTTCACGTTATGAAGCCGGGAGATCTATTCTATGTTGGACCCAGACCTCACGACAGTTGGGTGGTTGGGGATGAAGAATACGTGTCCTTGCACTTTCAGGGTGCAGACAAATACGCAGACTAGGTCAGAATCCTCAGTTCCTTTAATTTTTCAGGAAGGTAGGTGTTAGTAACGAAATCAAGGCCATATTTGGCCAGAGCCTGTTGTTCTGATTTTTTGTTTATTTCTAACTGTAATTCGATTTCGCTTCGCCAATGCTTGCTCTTGAATCTTGGATCGGTTTGAATTGATTTTAAAGCACTAATGTCTCTGTCTGTTAAATCATCTGCAGGGAGATCGTAATTCACTATATCTGAGGGTGTGACACCTAGGTATCTGGCGCTAGGTGTTGCAAGAATGTGTGAGATGTGGGCTGTCTTGATAGCGCCGTATGCAACGGAACTGTAAATTCTGTATGACCAGGGATCTGCATCTGTGAAAAGTAACAATGGAAGTCCGGAAGTCTGATGCATTCTTTGTAAAAAACGACGTGTGGAGCGAGCCGGTTGGCCTTTGATATGAACTAAAATAACTTCATGGGATTCATCAAAACCATTTTCCACTAGACGATCGAACATACCTCCCGTTTCAATCGCAATAATGCACTTTGATTTTCCAAAATCATTAAAGGTTATTTTTGTATCTTCTACATTGTAAGGTATATTATATCCTGTATCTCCAACATCATTGCGGCAATTGATTCGCATCGGATTTCCTTTACGATTTACTTCGGTTATAGTTACGTCACCTAGAACTTTGGCGCCGTCGTCTTCGGGTCTAATTTTGAAATCTTCTCTTTGAAACTTCGTGACAATCTCCAAATCCTCAATTAATTTGTTAGATTCATCCTGGGCGTTAAATTTGCCCATTTTCCATGCCTCTGAAATGTAATACAATTCTCTTAGGGTTGATGATTTGCTCTGACTTGACATTTCCCTAATAAAATCTAAGAGATAAGTTGTTCTGAGAAGCATGTAAGCTCCATCCAATTTTTTTGCAGTTCGGGTGGTTTTAGCTTTTCCATACTTCCAGACTTTAGATTTTTCATCAAAAATAATATTATTCTTGCTTCGGGTCGGGATTGTCATCTCCGGTACTTTACCGGTATTCAGCTGATTGTAGATTCGCTCAGCTATCTGTTCTAATTCATGTACGGCTGTCGCCATAATGGCCCAATGAAATGGGGTTTTAGTTTGAATGGGTTAGGGTAAGTGATCTGCGATTTTTGTCGGTTTCTCATCTGGTATGCTAATCACCAATAGAGCTCCGCTGACAACGATAAGGGCTGCACCTATTGCATCCCCCCAGACCAATTCTTGATTGAATATCAGCCACCCATAAATCCCACCAACGATTACGGTGGCGTAAGAAAAGACACCGATGTAAGCGGCTCTTGCCGCATGATAGGCGCGCGTCATTCCTGTCTGACCTATCCCTGCACAGATTCCCACCCCAATCACGGCCAAACCATCGTACAATTTCAAGGTGGGTAATTCGCCTGCTGCAAATGGCAGACTGACCAGCGTGCAAAAAGCTGCAAACCAGAAAACGATGCCGTCTGGAGAGGAACTGGTGCGCAGGCCCCGTACCGCAAGGTACGCAAATGCTGAGAACACTCCTGAGATCAATGCGATTGTAGCATCAATGTCTATGTATTCCAATGATGGTGAAACAATCAAGATTGTCCCGATAAGGGAAACCAGAATACAACCATAAATCAAAGGCGGAACCTTCTCCCGTAGAATGGCTCCCGAAAAAAGAGCGACGAACAGAGGGGACGTATATTGGAGTGTGACGGCGTTGGAAAGAGGGATCTTTTGAACTGAGTAAAAATAACAGAACATGGCCGACAGGCCAATCGCAGATCTCCACAACATAAGACGGCGATCACCGATGTGAAGAGAGGCCCCATAGAATCTAGACCAGACCAATAATATCACCATAATTACCAGGCTGCGTCCGAAAACCACGGTCCACACTCCAACATCTCCGGCAGTCGACTTGACCAGAGCGCTCCCGGAACCAAATGCGGCGCTCGCAAGTAGCATCCAGGCAATCGCGGCTTGGGGTGAATCTGTCTTTTCTTCAGCCATTCAAATTATCTTGTATTATTTGTTCCCAATCGTCTGGTTTTGGTGGCCAGCCTTCGGTCATGTAAGTAAAGAATTCGTCTTTATCTTTAATTTGCATGGCCTCATTTGTTTTGATCTCCTTGCCAATCGAAGAAAAGGTTTCTTCCGATGATATTGCGTGGGCGGCACCAACATGATTCGGGCATACTTTGAGATCGGGGCTCATTTTTTCCAATTTCCTTAAACTATCAAACAGCAAATCCGACTTTTCTCTTGGATTGCCCCCTAGATCTATCCTCCCTACATCTCCGATGAATAAACAATCCCCCACCAAGAGATAATCCTGATCAATCAGGTAGCAATTGTGATCATAGGTATGGCCTGGTGTGTAAAGGACTTTGATATCTGCGCCTCCGACGGTCAAAACATCTCCGTTTTTGGTCGGTCTTTTTTCACCCATGTACTTTGATTTTTCGCTTTTCACGACGCCGCCCGTACTATATTTGTCAACAAAGAAAGAAGACGAGGAGCGTCGGTCTGCATGTGTGTGTGTGTCCATCACATATTTGACATGGGGATTGCCCAAAGCATCGAGTTCTTCTTCAACTCTCTCCTCGAAACCCTGAAAAGGATCTACTATTGCCGCAACTTTATTTTTCTTGCACAAAACGACATAAGAAACGCAACCGGTATCTCCTAAAATCAACTGCGAAAGATGAACCATTCTATCTAGATTGCCTCCTAGGTACCGTACTATAAGAGACACACACCTCTGTTTCCAGTGGAACTTTTTAGATGTACGGCGCCTTGTTCTGGTTTCCTTTTTTTCTTTCTTGTAGAGTATGGCATCTCCAGTGGAAGCGAAGGTGTCTGACAACCTTCTTTTATCCAACGTCTCTAACTGCCCGTGTCTCTGGACGAGTCTTTTCTGAAAACGTGTGAATTTGTTGAGAAAAACACATTAAAGATCAATCAGAGTACCCTTCTCAAATTATATTCATATTATAAACAGGCGACGAAAGGAGATGTAAAGGGAGAAAGGCCTGGGAGAATGGACTTCATGGGCCGAGCAAAATTCGATGGCTGGTTCTCATTGGCAGGCATGTCGGTTGAAGAAGCAAAAGAGAATTATGTAAGGATAGGCAGGGAACTTGATTTCGTTGATTCGTCGCAACCCAGCTTTGAGGAAAGGCACGGGGCCGCCAAAGAGATGTTGAATCGAAAACTCGATCCGGCAGAATACGAGCAAATCAAGTCCCTATGGAAGGCCCATTCAATCGCAGAGGATAATCGCGACATCGAGGGCCTTATGGCAACCTTGACAGAAGATTGCCGATATGAGATTCCACAGATCGGGAAGACCTATTATGACAAAACAGGAGCTACTCAATTCTATAACGATCTTTTGGGAGCGTTTCCAGATATTGATTTTAGACTAACCCAGATTTACATTGGCCCTCAGGGCGTTGTCGAGGAAGCAAGAGTAAAAGCCACTCATGCGAAGGATTGGCTGGTTCTTCCCGCATCTGGTAAGGAAATCGAATTTGAAACGGCCATTTTCTTCCCTTGGGATCCAGAGGCGCAGCGATTCAAGGGCGAACGCGTCTACTTCAATTTTGACAGGAAGTTCTATGAGGAGTACGGGATGTCTCCGCCATTTCCAGAATTGAAAGAATAAAACTCAAAATAATTTTTTGAAAACATTTTATATAGACAATCTGTAACACGGCACTATGAACAAAGTCGCATTAGCGGCGCTAGCAAGCATGTTTTTGCTTATAGCTCCAGCGAGCACGGCAGTTGAGGAATCAGCAGCATTCACTGTAGGTGACAAGTGGGTTCTTGGACAGGAATTCGACCTGATGGAAGAGTTCGATTCGGTTACCGATGAAATATTCGAAGTACTGGATGCAGAAATTGAGAATAATTCCACAGGAGAGTATGATGATTTGATGGGGTACAGTCTTGATAAGAATGAAGGTGTAATTGGAGTGTTTTATACTGGTGAGATCGTAGATGATCTGGATGGATTGATACACATCAGATCAGAAGAGTCATTCTACTTTCATACAGCCATAGACTCTTCCATTACCGGAGTAGTTTTCGAGGAGGGAACCTATGATGACGTCGAAGAGAAATGCGTCTACGATGAGGAAAACGATGACGAGACTTGTACATACACCCTAGCCGACGGCTCTGAGATGCCAACAGCAGTTCAGACAATGGAGATTGGTGGAGAGTTTCACTATGTAACTCAGATTACAACCGAAACGTGGTGGACCCAGGATGATTTTGACATGCAGAAGATGGATCTAACCCTCAGTATGGGGATGTCAGGTGGCGTGAAATTGAATAATATTCCTAACGAGACCATGGAACCTAATTGGATTGAAGAAGATTATGACGGCGATGGATACCCTGATGGCGAGCGCGAGGACTGTGAATACGATGATGAGACCAACGAAGAAACTTGCACTTATGAATACATTAGTACAGTAATGGAGACGGCCGAACTCGGAGCTTCGGCAGAAGAAAGTTTGCACCTTCTCTTCGAGTTTGATCCATGGCAACCGCTCAACGCCTTTGACCTTCCATTAGAAGAAAATAAGTACTGGGAAGGTCAGACCGAAGTGCGAATTAGTGGAGATGTGGGTGGAGTGATAGACATTGACAAACCAGTCTTGTCCATCTGTCCAGACCTAGATTGCGACCAATTACCAGAGATGCAGGCGCTGTACGAAGGCATGACTGCAGGAATCGAGGAATTACATAACAATGAGACCTTCAGTATCACTGTAGACCGAGACAATGATGGGCAACCAGACGTAATCGAGAAGTGGGACGACATTTTCCCACTCTACATTCCAGAGACTTGGATGGACTCTATCTTCCAGGCTATTTTGGAAGCTGTAAGCTGTGAAGACGACGAATCTGCACAAGAGGGCGAGGAATGTGATGAGACCGCAGAGGAAGAATTAGAGAAACTCGACTTGAGGATTGAGAATAACAGATTCGCATTTGGACCATATGACGTACCAACAGAGATACCTTACGCGTTTGAAACTGGCGAAGAGATGTCTGGATGGGGAGTGGATGGCACAGCTCACCAAGGATTCCAGGTATTCCCAAGCGATGGATGTTCTGAAAACAACCCCAATAGGAATGATGACGAGTGTGAACGCGACGATGAAGAGCATGAAGAGGAAGACGATGAAGACGACCCATTCATGGGCGATGATGACGATAGCAGATCCTCACATGATGATGACTGTGATCCCGAGTACGAGGATTGCGACGACTACGACTGCACGGAAGACGACACTCCAGACCCATTCTGCGAAGCCACTATGGAATACTTCCACGACGCTGAGACTGGACAAGTTTCTTTCATAGAAATGGACATGCCTCATGCAAAAGATGAGGGTTACAAAGTAACCATGAGTGCTGTAAAAGATAAACAAGTAGTAGAGGCCATGGAAGACAAGATTGACGCCAATGCAGACCCTACAGAACCAGAAAAGAATGAAGCTACATCTGCCCCTGAATCAATAGAAGAGGATGACTTCCCACTACCTGGTTTTGGTGTAATGGCAGCCGTTGGTTCATTGATGCTGGCCGGTCGAAGATTTAGAAGGTAATCGTGGACCCGGACCCTGCAACACTTCTCCGCGTTGCAATAGGCCTAGTTCTATTGGTGTATGTGGGAAATTGCTGGATGAATCAGAGATTCTGGAGTCGGAAGCATTTCGATTGGAAACCTAAAGAATATTGGCCAGAGGTATTCTGGCTCAATATCATCGGCGGGACTTTGATTGGAATTTGGCTACTTTCTTCATTGTTACGGTGAATTCCCCAGATCGAATACAAGGTTTACACGTCGTAACTGGCGCGTTCGGTTACACAGGACGTTGGATTGCCCATCAACTCCTAGAAAAGGGAGAGAAAGTGCGTACCTTGACCAACGCAATCGGTCGAGATGATCCTTTTGATGGAGAGGTAGAGGTCCATCCCCTAGATTTTGAGGATAAGGCCGCATTGGTAGAATCATTACGGGGTGCAGACGTACTGTACAATACGTACTGGGTACGTTACAACCATCACAGCAAGAACTTCGACCATGCTATCGCCACCAAGAATTGCAAGATCATGTTTGAAGCAGCTATCGAGGCCAAAGTCCGCCGAGTCGTTCATTTTAGTGTGGCTCACCCTGATCAAGCACCAGGATGGTCCTACTTCCGAGGCAAGGTTGAGAGTGAGAAGAACCTGAGAGACTGCGGAATCTCTTATGCCATTATTCGCCCCACCGTCCTATATGGTGGTGGACGCAACATTCTGGTCAACAACATCGCATGGATGATACGGTACATGCCCGCATTCGGTGTTTTTGGATGGGGGAATTATCCGATTCAACCCATTCACGTCAGAGACGTTGCCCGGATTTCTATTGAATTAGGCGCCAGCCATGAAAATATTACGAGAGACGCGACCGGCCCTGAAACGTTCCGCTACAAGGACTTTGCCACACTGATTGCACGTAGTATGGGAGTACGCAGACTGATTGTGCCCCTCCCTCCACTTATTGGGTGGCTGGCTGGCTGGACAATGGGCAAGTTCCTGAAAGATACAGTGATTACTCGCGCCGAGATCCGTGGCCTGATGCGCGGGCTTGTGGCCTCAGAGGAGGAACCTCTGGGCACCATCAAATTCAGCGAATGGGTTGCTGAAAATGGCACTGAGATAGGTCTCCATTACCATAACGACCTGAAAGAACGTCGTTATTCCAGATAATTAAAGTGTAAAGTGATATTTGCACCCCATCTTCAGTAGATTAGAGATGTCACCCGGACAAGCTGAACCTCGCTATGATGGAAGAGCACAAAGCCGCCCCGAGCAGACGGAAGCGGAAAGAGCCGAAGAATATAGGAAATGGAAGGAAGGCGATTCTCCCAAGGAGGAAAAAAAAGGAGTTTTTGGTACCTCAGACCTCCCCTACAGAGCACAGAGCCTCGGTTCCTCGACATTGCTTGAACAATGGAAAGTGAAGGCTGGAATTTCTGTTGGACTTACCACCATGCTTCTAATTCCTTATTTCAGTTATTGGATCTGGTTCGTACTTTTACCACCCCTCAGAGTGATTGTCCCCTCTTCACCATCACTCCAGCTCGATGTATTCACGACAACCCATCAGGAATGGTACGGGGGTAATTTCCATGACCATACCATTTGGGGAGGTTGGTTTTTAGACGGTGGAGCTTTCCTCCCCTCACTCTTTGGATTCTTGTTATTTTTCACATATTTCTATTTTCTGGCCAATATGTTCATCCCCGAATACAAAATGAAGCAACATGTGGTCATCAGTATGCTCTGGGTCTGGTTCTTTATTTCCTGGGCAATAGGAATACCGCCCTCTCCGTTTGAGTGGTTCTTCACGGAGTGTGACCCAGCATCGCAGGCTTTCAACCAGTGTTAGCGCCCTTCACGCAAAAAGAAATCATTATAATCACTCCACAGAAGGCAATTCGTGATAGACCTTCGTAGCGATACAGTCACGCAGCCCACGGAAGGCATGCTGGAAGCGATGTCCAAAGCAGTCCTCGGAGATGATGTTTTAGGCGACGATCCAACAGTAATTGAATTACAAGAGAAGGCAGCCAAGATTCTTGGAAAAGAAACGGCCCTCTACGTTCCATCAGGGACAATGGCAAACATTGTAGCAACTAGAACCCACACTTCACCAGGAGACGAAATAGTTACCGAAGCCCACAGCCACATCTATCAGTATGAAGGCGGTGCTTTTGCTGCCCTTTCAGGTTGTTCTGTAGCTTTAGTCCATGCTAAAAATGGCCTAATGACTCCCGAAGACGTATCAAATTCAATCCGAAAGGCTGAAGGAAGTTTATCTCATTATCCAAACGGAAGTCTGGTTTGTGTGGAAAATACTGCACAAGGAGGCGGTGGCACAGTGTATTCACAAGCTATGGTGGATGAGATTTGTAAAATTGCCAGAGAAAGCGATTGTAAATTACACATGGACGGCGCGCGACTTTTCAACGCAGCAGTAGCAAGTGGAACGGACCCGGCACGAATTGTCCGGGATTTTGACACGGTTTCGATATGCCTTTCCAAAGGTCTAGGAGCTCCAGTGGGTTCAGTTTTAGTCGGCAGTAAAGCAGATCTTGCAGAAGCCCATCGATGGCGCAAAATGTTTGGAGGAGGAATGAGGCAAGCTGGAGTGATAGCTTCAGCAGGAATCTATGCCCTTGAGAACAATATAGAGCGCTTGAGTGAAGATCACAAAAGAGCAAGAAGATTTGCTGAAGCTCTAACAATGCCTGCTTTTTCCGTTGATTTAGAAACGGTTCAGTCAAACATAGTTTTCATTGGCGTTGAGAAAGGAAGCGCCAAGAGCATGGTCAGCGAAATATCAAAACATGGCGTTGAGATTTTAGATACAGACGATTCAACGATAAGAGCAGTATTCCACCTTCACATTACTGACAATGATGTAGAGAAAGCGATTGAAGCTTTTTCGAAGATTAATTAATTCTATCGTCTTAGGCGCTGCAAGTCACCAGCAAGTCCTAGCGCCCCAAGAATTAATAGAACTTGGACAGTTAATCTGATAAGATGCCCATTAGTGGTAAGCCTAGTTCCATTGAAAGCAACATCATTGGTCCACATGTACAAATTTGCAGGATAAACAGCAACCAGAAATAGAACCAAGCACCTCCCAGCAATTTCTCTGGTTTCAGGATATATTACTCCTAACCCTCCTGCGATTTCCATGGCACCGGTGAAGTATACTAGGAATAGAGCAAAAGGAAAATAGGGAGGAACGATCTCCACGAATTTTTGAGGATCTCTGAAATGCTCCATACCAACTAGAACGAAAGCAATACCGTAAACGAATGCAAACAAATGAATCACCATAGGATCCAAATTATCTCCTGACTTTACCTAATGCATCCTCTACAGAAACCCTTGACTGGTCCTTAGAATCCCTCTCACGAAGAGTAACTGTGCCGTCTTCCAAGGTTTGGTGATCAACAGTCATAGAGAAAAATATACCAATCTCATCCGCTCGTGCATATCTACGTCCGATTGAACCTGCTTCATCATAATAGGCATCGATGCCAAGTTCCTGCGCCTTTGCAAATATCTCTTTAGCTGAATCATCCAGCCCATCCTTTGTCATCAAAGGAGCTACAAGCAGATCATAGGGAGAGGTGTCTTGCGGGAGAGATATCCATTCCCGCTCATCTTCAACATTCCAAGAACTTTCTAAGAGGCAGTATAGGATACGATCAAGACCAAAAGAGGGCTCTACTACATTCGGATAGACCATTTCACCCTTCCTAACAGTTTTCTGGTTCATGTGGTTTTCACTCAAGGTTTTTCCATCCACAACAAAACCCGGCTGCAATTCCACATCTTTGATCCCCTCTAGGATATTTTTTGCATCTCCCTTGAATTCCTTACCTATACTTCCCGCATCAGGAACCCACACCTCAGTTTCCTTCTCCGTGCCTGGAACCATAACTCGAAATTCCTTAGGCGAGGTATTGCCATGCGCACTCAAGTCGTAATCGCCCCTGTGTGCGACCCCGACAACCTCGACCCAACCGAGGGATGTGTGAACTTCCCCGTCCCAGCAGTCACTGGAGTAATGAGCCATTTCGTTCGAACCATGCTGCCTGAATCTCAGTTTTTCACTTGGAATTCCAATTGCCGTCAGGAATGACTGAGCCCTAGCCAAATGTACGGCCACTAATGATGAGCCGAGCGTACCTGAGCTGAACGCCTTTCCAATGGTTGTAGTGGATTTCTTTCCTTTAGCAGGTACGAGTGAAATCTTTACTTTCTTCAAGGAATCAGACAACCCCGGCTCATCGCCCGGCAGAAAGAAATGTTCAACCTCCATTTGCGTAAATTCACGCATTCTCAAAGGTCCTTGTCTTGGAGATATCTCATTTCTGAAGGCCCTTCCAATCTGAGCTCCGGCAAAGGGCAATTTACCTCGATTCTGCCTCAGTAGCCATGGGAATGCCAAGAATATACTCTGTGCGGTTTCAGGCCTGAGATATCCCGGTGCGCCTCTACCAGAACCGACACCAGTCGAGAACATCAGGTTGAAGGCTTTTAGTTCAGACAGTTCAGCACCACAATTGGGGCAGACCGTCTTTGAAACAGCTTTAGCCAAATCCTCTCTGGTTAAAGCGTCACCACCCTCTACCAGATGATCAGCCCTGAATTGTTTCCCACAATCTGGGCAGTCGACCAGCGCATCATCGAATTCACCCAAGTGACCCGATGCTTGGAACAGTGTTTCAGGCCCAATCAAAGCTCCATCCAGTTCTAGACATCCAGCATCAATAATGTAGTGTTTTCTCCAGACCTCAAGGATTCTTCTACGCATCCTGACGCCGACGGGCCCATAATCATAGAAACCAGCCAGACCCCCATACGCATCAAATGCAGGCTGAAATATCCCTCGACGGGTAGCAACTGCGGTTACTTTTTGGAAATCCACTTTAGTTTCTCCAGCGTACACCTAGAATCTCAGCATTGGGGCTGAAGACCGACTCGAAGTTGTCCTCCGCAGCTCTTGAGAGCAGGACCCAACCACTTTGGTCCAGATTGGAATAAGTTGAAGTTCCATCCTTATTAAACATATCATCGAGCCCAAAACAGGCAATCGACAGGATTTGCTGCAAATCAACCGAGTCAAATTCTTGCCTTATGAATCGAATCTCGTCCAGCATACTTGCCGTACACAACATTCCATTGTCAGTACCAAAACCGATATCGATTCCCAGTTCCAGCATTTTTGTTAGAGGAGGAAGATTTCCAAAGTAGGAATTACTTCTGGGGCAAATGACGATAGAGATTCCAGCTGATTTCACAGCCCTGAGATCATCATCTGTAGCATGACACATATGTACCAGAAAATCAGGTTTAAGATCGATTATGGCCTGTATCTCTTCGTGCTCATTCTCGGAATGATGAATTCCAACTAAACCATTTCTCTTTCGGGTCTGCTGGACCATTTTAGCAGCCATATCCCCAACATCAGCTAGGCTGCTTATTCCTGCATTATCTCCAGGCAATTCTTCATCTTTTTCAGGCCGACCAAGAAGAATGAGAGTTCCAGGATACTCCATATCCTCGAAAGCATCCAAACCTGCTTTTCCACCTTCTCTAAAATCCATCACTAGACCTGTGCCGGAGGCAATGGCCTCTCGCATTCCAGCACGAATTGAAGCCTCAGCATTGTTATCAGCCAGCCACTTATGTTTCCATCCCGAAGGACCCACGAGTTCAGCCAGAGTCAAACCCTCAGGAACCTCATCACGTGCCAGAGTATCACCTAAATGAGTATGACAATTGCGTAACAGAGGGACGATGACCCCATCCTCACTGCCATCTAGTGTATCAGCTATGCTGCAAGTTTTCAGGTCTATTCCTTTTCCAGTGAAGCCATCTTTAGTGAAGACCGGCCCTTTCCAAAACATTAGAGCGCGTCAGCTATAGCCGGAGCAACGGAGAATCTGGTGTAAACACCTTCCAGAGTATCGGAACTCAGAATATCATCACAAACCCTCAGTCGGTTGGCCGCATCCTCGATGAATAATCCATGAGTGCATGCTGCCAGAATTCTGTCTGCCCCACCATCTCTTAGAATGTTAGCAGCAGTTGCGATGGTCCCGCCGGTCGAAATAATATCATCCAGAATAACGGCAGTACATCCTTTGACATCCACTGGTCCCGAGGAAGTCTCTACGGTCCGGCCATCAATGCGTACTTTCTTCATGACGTGGACTGGGACTTTGAGCATATTTGCCGCCAGAATGCACCGGTCCTTGGACCCTTCATCAGGAGCCACGACCATATCGGGTTTGAAGCCTTTCAGATAGCGTACAACTTCTCTGGATCCATTGATATCCTTGGCTTCGCAACCAAAGAAGTCCAGAACTGCAGGAGTGTGAACATTTATGGTAAAAATCCGATCACACATTGAACCGAGAACACCAGCGATGGCCTTTGCAGACCTCGCTTCTCCAGACTGGAAGATTCTCTCCTGCCTGGAATAGCCCATGTAAGGTATAACACAGGTAACGGTCTTTGCTCCAGCTTCCTTGACAGCCTGGAGAATAAGCAACAATTCCACGATTTTTTTATCGGGGAATGTATTCTGAACGACCACTACATCCTGTCCATCGACATCCATTAGAATTCGGATATAGCGTTCACCATCTGGGAAATGCCGATTGACAACACCACAGAATTCAGCGTCCATTTCCTCAGCCAAAGAGGCGCCCAGCCTCTGGTGAGTTGAACCGCTAATAACGTACATTATTTTCCGAGTAGAGGGGTGATAAAACCACTTGCGGGTTTCATCCCAGAGAAGCGATTGCTTCTATCTCCATATCGGCAGCCAATGGCAGCCCTGCGACCTGTACTGTAGATCTGGCTGGCGCAGTATTTTCGTCGAAGAATTCTGCATAGACCCCATTCATCTCTGCGAAGTCATTCATATCCGCAAGAAAAACGGTTGTCTTTACCACATTATCTAGATTTAGATTTTTTTCAGCTAGCACGGCCTTCATATTGAGAATAGCTTGGCGCGTTTGGGCCGCTACTCCATTCTCTAATTCGGTTGCGTCATGTTTACGACCAACTTGTCCACTTAGGAAGACAAAGCCGGTTGATGCAACACCTTGTGAATAAGGACCGATCGGTTCCGGAGCCATCGAGCTCGTCACGATCTCTTTCATACGTGCCCAAAATACACAGGTTATTAGAACTATCCTGCACAATAGAAAACAACCCTTCTAACTTAAATATGAGAGAGAAACACCATAAGTATGTCCGAAGACGACGCTATGTACAAAATGCCGCCAACCGACACTAGTCCATTTTCACTGATGCTTTGGTGTCAGTTTGGTTTCTTCATGTTGATGTTGTACGAGACGACCGCTAATTCGTCAGGAGATGGCAACCCGTTATTCAGCGGTGTCTTTGTGATAATCGGGCTCCTGTTGCTTCTGAGAGTGAAAAATGGGGTTCTCGGAGCAATGGGTGTGCTGGCCGCGGCTCCAGTGGTGTTCGGACTGGTAGATGGTGAAGGCGTGTCCTCCATCCTGATGTGGATGTTCTGGATGGTCGTATTCATGGGTGGAATGGGCATCATGTTGCCCGCCGCCAGCTTCAGGGAGTACGGCCTGGAGATTTCCGACAACGTACGCAAGTGGACTGTCATACTGGTCGTGTGCCTGGTAGCCGGAATGTTCGGAGCCGGAGAGTCCTATGATATTGCCAGTTCAGGAGAGTACACATCGGATGATGGCGACACGACTCATGTAGCCGGTGACCTGAACGTGAATTTGGCATGGGCCGGATTTGCTGTAGCCGTTGGAGGCCTTCTAATCTTTCTGGCGACCGCTGTGGGTGGGGTCGAAATAGGCCCTCTCAGGCCGTTCCACGGGGTCTCCATAGCAATAATTTCCGCGTGGTTGAGTGCTTATAACCTGAGTGACTTCGCAGGGCGCGAACTTCCTGTGGAACTGGGCTGGGCCCTCGTAATCACTGGGCTCATGATCCTTCCAGTTTACAACTTCTTCGAGGAAGACGCAGCCTAAGTAGAAAAACTTACACGGCAATTTCGCCATTCATAAATATTATATTTAGCGCGACATTCCACAGTCATGTCTAAATTCATGTATTCAGGTAGCTATACCAAAAAGGGTGTGAAAGGACTGTTAAAAGAAGGTGGAACGGCCCGCCGCGATGAAACAGTTAGAATCGTCGAGTCCTTAGGCGGAAAAGTGGAAGCCTATTACTGGTGTTATGGCAGTACTGATTTCCTTGCGATAATGGAGTTCCCAGATCATACAACCGTGACAGGGATGGCATTGAACATCGCTGCATCAGGTAGTTTCCAAGGAAACATAACTCCTTTGATTACAGTAGAAGAGATGGATGAGATGGTCAAGGTTTCCGTTGGCGATTGGCGAGCTCCTGGTGACTAATTACTCTATAGTATTCCAGTTCCGCTCTTTGTACTGATACAAATAATAACTGAAGGCCCAGGCAAAATTCCCTAGCATCCACACTCCAAAGTAGAAAATAGTTCTCCCCGTCACAGACAAATCATTAATGAAAAGGTAAGGAAAACCACAGCTAACACTTCCACATGGCTCGTCGTTGTTTGGTGCGACGAACGCCTCCATCCAGATAATATAACTGATAAAAATCACCATATAACCTCCATATTCTTGTTTCAGATTTCCGAAAATCTTGTTGAAGAAAATAGCTTCTATGAACAAAATGATTGTCGTACCAAGATGGACATAGAGATTCCGCAAATGGTCGAATATATCCCAACCATCTTCAGTACCATCTCCAAAAGCCCCCATTGCTCTTAGGACCCAGTATAGAATAACAACAATTATGTTGATCCCCATTGAAGCAGGTAAGAGCAAATTATGAGAATTGAATTTAGGTTTATATTCTTTGTACAAAGCACAGGAAGCCATGATGAAATTAATCAACAAATTCCAGTTTGATAAGAACATAAGGCTCCCGCCCCATCGCCCTTCATCAAGAAAATAAGCTCCCATCACGATTGTTCGGAATGCGAAATAACCAGCGAGAACAAAGGCTACTACCCGGAAAATTAATCTTTGATTCATGACAATCTAGCACAAATAAATGCGAGAACCTCCTTAAGATTCTTTTTATTGTCAAAATCATCTACTTTCACACCATCACGAATCGCATCCGTCAACAATGGCAGACAACGAGTCAATTCATCAACGATTGTGATATGTGCGGTTTGAGCCGTTCTTGATAGCGGATTCAAATCGATAGTAATTACTTGCTTCCCCATATCGACCAGCGCTTGACAACGATCACCATCTTCCAATGGAACGAGAACAACATCAGCAGAGCCTATACCATCGGAACAACATTTTGCCCTTTCAGAGGAAAGCCCAGGTATCTTATCATCAGGATTCATACCAAGAGCCTGAATTCCAACTTCATCCATCATTTTGGTTAAACCAGCAACTCTTTCTGGAGTTCTATGGAATAGGTTCACCTCTACTTTTGCTCCACTAGCTTCAGAGAGATGAGCTACTTCTTTGGCGGCTAGCGCCACAACATTTCCATTAACCGAGATAACCGGATTATTTGCAGCCCTAATCAAGGAAGCTGCTGCCTTGATTGAGTGCATTGCAGAAGGACAAGTCTGTTCGCCTAACAGATAATCGAATGCTTCTCCCCTTCCGTGAGCAATCAGGCCTTGTTTGGCCACAAGATCCGTAGCTTCTACCAATTTCTCTCGAGCCATCAAGGATTTGTATCTTGGGTGGCTTTCTGGTGGCAATGTCACTCCAAACCATTAACAGGGGGTCAAAAAAATGAGCATGCGTCTTTCATTCCCATTCAAATTCATCATCGTTACTAGACCTTCTTCTAAATTCTGCCCACTTTCTATGAACGAAAATAATTCCAACTGCCGCAATAATAACCGGTATTGAGTAGAACCACGGATTCAACCCTCCCTCCTCCTCTACAACAACTTTAGATTCTACAAAAATAGATACGGTTTTGATAG
>ENA-UPTF01000962-UPTF01000962.1-marine-metagenome-genome-assembly--contig:-NODE-962-length-19157-cov-3.404036_pt1 | contig 19157 bp, 10 predicted proteins | sample MGYA00238166_ERZ767019 | MGnify/ENA primary metagenome ERZ767019 (study PRJEB28930, sample SAMN06266391) | marine metagenome | isolation source: Sea water from 250 m depth | place: Atlantic Ocean | study... | reverse complement strand
TCCTGCTCCACGGTCCCCATCTCGAAGCGAACCTTGTCTATGGCCATCTTCGGAGTTTCAGCCATTAGAGTTCGGCGAATTGCGTTTACGAAGGCACGGTCGGTGTCTGTGAGTAGGATTCGAATCTTCTCTTCGTTCTCTTCGATAATCTTCGTCTTCACCATATAATCACCTCAAACACGACGCCCTCGGCGCCCTCCCTTACTCTTAGTCCCGTCCGTTGCTACGGGTGTAACGTCTTCGATTCGGGTTATTTGTACTCCGGCGCGGGTCAGAGCCCTGATTGCAGAGGTTGCGCCTGGTGCGTTGTGTGATCGATTTCCTCCAGCACCGCGATATTTGACGACCACCTGACTGAATTCCTTCTCAGCAAGCATCTCAGCCATTCTCTCGGCAGCCCTAGTCGAGGCGAACTGGCCTCCTGAGTCGCTACCGCCCTTGGTGACCATACCACCTGAAACCTTGCAGATTGTCTCCGCACCGGTCAAATCGGTGGCGGTCATGAGTACATTGTTGTGAGTGGTGTAAATGTGCAAGATAGCCCTCCTAGTCATTCGAACCACCTCCCTTCTTCTCAGGAACTGTATCATCAACGGTAGGTGCGTTGGCTGAATCTGACTTTATCTGCTCTACAAACTCAGCATCCGTATCACGCTCAGAAACCTCCTCCTCTTCCATCTCTGATACCATAGTTAGGCGCAGTTGTTCCATATCCTTGCGGAACTGGTGCTCAGGGTCGGCGTATGGAGAATTAGTAGAGTACTGGATATTGTCCTCTTCTTCTCTGAGAACGTGGTACCCGGGAACGGTCATGCGCTGGTTCCCAATGCAGATGTGCCCGTGAACGATGAGATTCCTGGCGGAGCGCATTGTAGGAGCCAATCCCTTGTAGTAGACAACAGACTGGAGTCTTCGCGAAAGCATGTGCTCGACTTCAATCTGCAAAACATCGTCGATATCTGAACCCTCGCTCAATAGTCCCTTACGGTACAGTGAGTCAATCAGGTCACCCTTTTCGCGGGCGAAGTGTCCCTCGCTTGAATCGACTCTTCCGATGAGTTTCATCGCTTGGTTTCGGTGCCGGCGAAGAGCAGACTTCTCGCGCCAAATCTCGCGCATTCCTCCAACCCTCTTCAGGCCATACCTATTCTTGAGCTCATGCTCCTCTTCGATTCTGGCCTGCTTCCAAGGGTGAGTTGGAGTACTAGTCTTGGGCCTCGCAAACTTTGGATCTCCCATCTAATCACCTCACTTCTTGCGTTCGACACCTAGAGTAGCGCCACTCCTACCGTTGGAACGTAGTCTCTGTCCGCGGACTTTGTGTCCACTCCTGTGCCTCATCCCGCGGTATGCCTTGACTCCAGCCATCCTAGCAATGTCGTCGTCGCGAGTCATCTTGACCTCCATCGCGACGATGTGAGCATCCTCGTTGGTTCCAAGATCGCGCTGCCGGTTAACGAGCCACCACGGCACGGTGGTGGCGTAGTCGTCAATGGCGCTACGCAGACTGTCCTGCTCTTCCTCGGAGAGATGACCGCCCAAGGTCTTCCCGTTGATCCCAGCCAAGCGGCAGATTTGCTGAGAAGTACGCATCCCCACGCCCTTAATGGAAGTCAATCCGATTTCAATAGGCCTCAGCCCGTCGACGTCACTATCGGCCATACGGAGAATGTAGGCGAAGTCATCTCCGAGTTCAGCATCTTCTGGCATTGTACGGTTCCCCCGTGTTCACCGGTTGCCCGGTGGCCCATTGGGCATCTCGGCGACCTACCCTCCCTATTTGAACCGATTGGACGCCCCTACGGGGCGACCGGGAGCGCCGACTACTCCTTGCAGACAACGTACAGTTTGTGACTTCCCGAGCCCCGTTCGAGATCAATATCGACCATGAAACCCCTCTCGCCGTCTATTTCCTTCAACTCCCTGTCCAGTCTTCGCTGTAGCGTTGGGTGGATGTCGGGGTCTAGACTGCAGCGCAGAGTCACCTTGCCGATACCTTTCCTCGCTGCAGAGGCAGCTGTCTGGTCTATGGTGTGGAGTTCGGGCGGCCTGAGCCTGTGCTGCACGATTTCTCCCGTGGCGACCACGAAGCCGCCAATCTCATCAGAATCAACTAATGGGTCGGTGTGGATGAGCATCGGCCTGCGCCCTTCGAGTCTGAGCCAGTTGTGACCCGAATCTTCTCGCATCGCTTGCTCCAACCAAGCTCCCTGTAGGCCGCTCTGCACAAGTGCTGGATCAACTATCGTCAGATGAGCTCCATATGGTGGCGGCTCATTCATCACGATGGTTTCTGAGGCTCCAGGGGTTCCCTCAATCTCCGCGATAATGTTCTTCCTGCCCATCCGAACACAGCGATGACCAGCATCGGATGCTAGCGAACCAATCCACAGAGACAGACGGTCCACGCGCCCGCCTCCTTGACTGAGCCACTCCCAAGTGAACTCTGCACCCGGCAGAGCCATTCTTACATTCGCCTCGACCAAACCACGCTGATCCTCCCCGAGTCTCGGTGAGAGGTCAAGCAGAACTGCAGGCCCATTGGGCCCACTTTGGAGTTGATCGCCCCATCCCTCAAGGATAGAAGCCACCGAAGGCTCCATCTCATCGATGTCGTGGTTCTGGGCATCTCTCGGTCTCGCTGGGTCTAGGTGCAGCATAGCAATCGGGGGGTGAGCTCTAGTGCCAGCCTGTCTGAGGCTATTCCAGTACTCTGTCATCGCTCCTTCTGAGTCGGAACCATCACCGATGATAACTCGGTCCATTGACCTCTGCAATTCATCTTCCTTCGAGTTGATGTACATGTTCGCCGCGCAGAGGACGGCTATGTTTCCGTCCATCTCGATTCCTAGAACTGGCCTCTCAAGTTCTCTGCCATAGGCAATCAGTTGTATTCCCGACCCGGCAGCGGCATCGAGAATGACTCCCGCTGGTAATGAGTCACCGTCTATCCTCTGAGCCCGAGCGAGAGCAACGAACCAAGGTGTGGAAAGCCGCTTCATCTCATCAGTCAGGTGAAATTTTGGTTCACCCCGCCTCGCTGAGGCCGCATCTACCCTCTTACTGGCTTCCTTAGCAATCCCCTCTGAGGGGTTGAGTGCCGTATGCCCACCGTCATCCATTACATCACGCCCCCAACAACTCAGTCAAGTCTCTTTCGCGCCCCTACGCTATCGGGCCACGATTGATGGTCAGCTCAAAACGCAGCCAAGAGTCTTGTATTTCTTCATCGCTGTCCCCATATGCAATGGGTGGTGGGAGCAGTGTGGTATGCGTGGTACCTGTGGTAATTCCTGGAATCAGACCCCTGTCGCCACCAATGTCGAGACCGATGGCCGACCATCCGAAACCATCGATGTATGCGGGGTCATCACCCGCGGTGACAATCAAATCACCCTCATCGATTTGCTCGCCGGTATCGGCATCCCAGACCACATAATGAATCTCAATCTGATCATTATCATTGATGTGAATTTCTCTCTCTTCAGAACCCTTGTACACAGCGACATCCAACAGTACCTCGGCATTGACCACAGAGAGATGACTTGCCACGACCGTAAACTCGCTCTCAGTCAGATCATCAGTCAACTCAATCTCGCGGAACCCACTCTCATTGGCTGCTAGACTAATCACATCTCTGGTGTCGTCCTCAGAGGAGAACAAAACCCCCGAGCCGACAATATCCAGAACAAGGTCAACTGACTCGTTCCCTCTGTTGTATATGACTATTGTAGCCCTGTCACCATCTCCCTGATGCTCCCAGTCACAGCGCAACTCGCCGGGGTAGAGGAACACATCATCCTGTGCAGATAGGTTCTCTGGCCATTGCCAGTCTCCCTCTCTGGCTGAGCAGGTGTCGAACAGCAGATCGACCTCCCAGGCCAATCTTCCGTCTATTAGTGGAGCCTCAGCAGGTGGGCCAAATAAATCCTCGAGATCGGCGTTGAAATTCCATACCGCCAATACTACCCCTATGGCGGAGAGGAGAAGCACGATAGCAGTCCCGATAGAGAGCATGAGGGTGGCTCTAGGTACAGCCATCTCATTGATTCCCAGAGGTATCGGCGGGTGCTCAACCTCATCGGGAGTGTCAGATATCCAAGACCTTGTCACATTAACCGTGTATCGACCGTCTGCCATCAACGTTGGCGTGGCCCGTTATGCCAGCCACAAGAATAGAAGTCAGTCCTTCAGAAGCGCTGCCTCGTTGCGCTGGCCCAACCACGATACCAGTCCAAGCTCAGTTGCTAGAATCAGCAAAGCCAGCAGTAGAGTGACCGGCTCGGTGATGCCCTGAACGAAGATTAGAGCTACTAGGACGGCCAGAATTAGGTCGACCAAGCCCCAGAGCCTAAGCGTCCTCCTCAGTTGCAGAATCCCAACCACCCAGACGGTGGTTGATAGAAGAATGAGTAGCAATGGCAGCACTATCGAAGTGACATAGCCGGCCAAACCGATTAGAATCAGTAGCATATGAGAATTCACAGCGAGCATCATCGTCCACTTCTCGCCCTTCAGTGGCACTGTCATTGCGCACAGCGCAAGCAGTACCAGACCAGTTGCCATGATAATCTCAGGCAATTCCTTTGAGGCAGCCTCGAACCATACACCAGTCGAGATTAATGTAAGCAGACCCGCGGGAATCGCTATCCCTACAGCACTCGGTTGACGGTATCTCCAGCCCTGTTCTATGCAGACAGCAATTGCGAGTATTCCGGCCGGGCCGAACGAGAGCATGACTACGAACAGGCTCCTAGCTCCTCTACCAGAGGCTCCCTTCCAGTCACCTCTGTCCAACTGTACTCTCTTCCTATCCACTAGGATGTCGGCGACTACGCACAGAATCAGCACCGCCTCCAACATCATCCATGGTATCTTCCATTCTAGCATGCTGCCTTCGAATGGGTCAATTGTGAGTGGGAACGGAAGCGCTTCGACCATTACCGCACCTAGCAGTCTTCCCGCGAGCAGAGGAAGAATAATCCAATCGAGAGCGATTGGGATTTTGTCTAGTAACCTGTCCTTGCCAATCAGAGAGATTGCAGACAACTCGAGTATCAGGACAATCAGTACAGCCATGTCTAGCAATTCTCTGTTGCTGCTTCCTGGGCCCAAGTGAGAGGATACATGGATAGCAACCAGCCCGACTATCGCAGCGGCAATGGGCATCTCCATACCCATTATGTGTGGTAACTCCAAATCCAGTCGCTCGGTCCTACTCCTAGCTATGGCAATCAGTGCAGTGAGGAATATTCCAACGGTTACTAGAAGCAGTGGATCAGGTCCGGTGACCAACCCAATTATCACTCCTGCACCTATGACCAAACCAAGTATTACTAGTACCACAGTCGGCTTGTGACTGACATCAGTGGTGTACAACTCGGCTAGGTCATCCGTCTCGCTCTTCTCTCTACTGCGCCTCCTCTTGGCCTTCATCTCACCCAATATTGGATCGTAGGTCGAAACCCCTCCCTCAGCTCCCCCACTCCCGACCTTGGTGGCCATTTGCACTCTAGCATCCCTTTTGGCAATGCTTCTGAGTTCGGAGCGAACCTCGCCTTTGGCCACCAGCCACAACGAGCTAATCACGAACATTACGAGCGAAGCTGTCTGAGCCACCTCATCTTCCTGCGTGTATGCGAGCGCAGTTGTGATTACAAGCAACCAGAGAGCGGCAAGCGCTGGATTGAGTAGTTTGTCTATGCTGCCCGACCTAGGGAGATAGACTGCCAGAACTCCAGCTGCGAGAGCCACCGAAACTAGAGATGAGTCAGCCTGTGGAAGAACATCACTGGAAGCCAGAAGAAACACAGGCTCCCTGCCAGAGAGAGCCAGTAGTATTGGCATGCTCATCAGTGCTAATCCTCCGGTGTAGAGGCTCTCACGAGCACCCCCTCTAGTGAACATCAGCACCATTAGACTCAGGCACAGGAGAGCCGAGAGTGGAACGAACAGGCCATTCCTCCATTGCATAGCTACCAACGAGACAGTCAGTATCGCTGCCATCGAGACTGAATCACCTATTCTCACGCCAGCGACCTCACAGCCAACATGCAATATCACTATCATCGAAACTAGAATCAGCAGAGTAATCGCGTTGAAGCCGCCAAACTGTGACATCAGCAGGATGGTCAACATTGGCAGCCATAGGCCGATTGACCAGAGCTGTAGTGCACCCGAGTCACGGATTGAGGCAGAAATCTCGTTCAGACCAAGAAACTTCGAGGCCAGATTTACACCATTCTCTCCCATCCTGATATTGACTACCCCCATCAGGATGCATGACGCGGCCAGATATGCACCCAAAGGTAACGGCTCAAGATCAATCATACTACCCGGATCAACCCTGTCGTTGGCAACCAGAAGTATACGAATTGTTTCTTCTGTCAACTCCTCGATTAACACCCAACTCCAAGGCAGCAGTACGGTGATCCCCGCCAATGAAGGCGACTTCCTTTTCACTGCTAGGACAGCGGTGCCGACATGCATCATCACGAGCAGTCCGAGTAGTAGTATACCTCCATCACCACCAGAGTCCGAAGCCTCCGTCGGCACCAGTATGGCGAGTAGTGCCAGAATGACTACTGACCCAATCCAAAGGACCCTATCAGTCACTCTTTCCTGGTCCCTGAGTAGGACGAACCCAGTCACTATTGTGGCTAGGATGGTGAACAACTCGTACGAATCCATCCAAACTACCAGTTCGCCCGCACCATTGCCAAGGATGAGTATCGCTACAAGTGGAACTGCTGCTATCGCCAGAGGCGTCATGACTCGAAGAGAATCGACGCCCCTGACAGCGAGGTATGAACCTCCGAAACAACCACCTAGGAATGAGACCATTCCGAGCGCATATCCCACATCCTCACGACTTGATGCGACAGCAAGCAGAGCGCCCACCATACCCATCGAGACGGATACACCCCAGAGTCCGGGTTGACCCAGTCCGACAGCCTTGAATGCCTGTGAGAACCAATTCTCCTCGCGCGCGAAGCGGGCTGCCATTGTCGCGTTGATAGCCGAGACTATCATCAAGAGAATGAAGAGTAGCAAAGAGTCCTCTAGGGCTAGGATTCGTAGCGAACCAAACTCGAATCCGCCAGTTATGGCGTGCATACCAATCCACAAGTTAGAGGCCGCCACTCCAAGGGCTGCAAGATTCCCTGATTGCCTGTGCAGGGCGAGCCCGTGTACGAGCAGGGTGGCTAACAGAATCATGCCGGCCACTGCCATCTCGCCCAGTAATGAGCCGGCAGTTGAGCCGATTGCGAGCAGAACGAGAGTGGACTGTGCAGCAATCGCGTCGTGATCGTGGCGGTACGCTACGAACACATTGACAGTGACAAGGGCCAGTAGAAGTGCACCAAGCGCCTCGAGACCGATGTAGTCCCAGCGATTCAACTCTATTGCTAGCCCATACAGGACCTTCATCGAGATGATTACCCAGGTCACTCCGAGGATTTTCATATTTGGATTCGGGACCCAGCGCTCCCCTAGTGCGAATCCGACTGAGGCCAGAAGGACCAGCACAGTGATGGCCAGTAGAGGTGAGAGTGCCAGACCAGCCTGTACTCCTATAGCGCTGTACACTACAATCATCGCAATCATCAGACCCCAGTTCACACCACGCTCACCCTCAGTAGCAATCTCGGTCACGATATCGCGTTCAGGGGCGATAGGAACGGTACCATCTTCCTGAATGGCTCCAGGCTCACTTCCATCTTCTTGCTTGAACGGGTCGAACATATCGCCGAGAGCCTCATCGACTGCAGAAGCAAGAGCCTCCCTGTTCTTCTCACTCCTCTTTTCAGGGACTTCGATATCGCCTAGGTCGATGTCGATGGAGCGTCGAAACTTCTTCTCGCGGATGATTCTGTCATCTCGCTCATCGCCATCCATCGGCTCGTTACCGAAGCCGCTCCCGCATAATCGCATCCCCGACAAGAACCCCGAAAAGGCCGGCTTCGACGAGAGAATCGAAGTCACGGCACAGCCGCAACGCTTGAAGGGGGAATCTTGGCGTAGGGCGTCATGGAGTCATCCACCATGTCAGGCGACTCCCGCAACTTCGCCACTCCTCTAGCCTCTCATGGCTTGAATCCAAAAGGCTCAGTTCATTGGAATCTCGGCTGGGAGATTTTGCACGAGACAGCAGTCGAACTAGGTGAGGCCAAACTCACGGCTGATGAGGTTCTGCTGGCGACCACCGGCGAGAGGACCGGACGATCCCCAAATGATCGATTTATCGTCGACGAGGCTGGCATGGCAGATGAAGTGCTGTGGGGTGAAGTGAACAGACCTACTGCCCCAGCAGTGTTCGAGAGGCTTCTGTCCAAGACTCGCGACCACCTCAACGAGGCAGAGAACCTGTTCGTCAAGGATGCCTTCTGCGGGGCTGACCCCGAATACAGGATGCCAGTCAGATTGGTAACAGAGAAGGCGTGGCATGCAGCTTTCATGCACAACATGTTCGTGCGTGCGACCAAGGAAGAATTAGTCTCACACATTCCTGAGTACACTATCTTACATGCTCCTGATCTGAAGTCCAGCTTGGGTGACGGAGTCAACTCTGATGTATTCGTAATCATCGCTCTGGATAGGAAACTTGTAATCATCGGTGGCACCCACTACGCGGGCGAAATCAAGAAGGCGATTTTCACCATCATGAACCACATCCTTCCAGGTAAGGGATTGCTGCCTATGCATTGCTCGGCCAATACCGACGGGGATAACACTGCGCTGTTCTTTGGACTCTCAGGAACCGGCAAGACCACGCTCTCCGCTGACCCTGGAAGAGCTCTGGTAGGGGACGATGAGCATGGCTGGTCTGACAATGGAGTATTCAACTTTGAAGGCGGATGCTATGCCAAACTGATTCGACTCTCAGAGCAGGACGAGCCGGCGATATATGCTACCACGAAAATGTCTGGCTCGATTCTAGAAAATGTTGTACTGAATGCCGATGGGACCCCTGACTTCGACAACGGTTCACTGACTCAGAACACTAGGGGCTCATACCCGATAGAGTACATCGAGAATCGCACCCCAGATTCAATGGCTGGGAACCCAAGAAATGTTGTGTTCCTGACTTGCGATGCCTTCGGTGTACTACCTCCACTCTCCAAGCTCAGCCCGGAGCAGGCCGCCTACCACTTCATGTCCGGCTACACCGCAAAGGTTGCTGGAACAGAGATAGGAGTGACCGAGCCTCAGGCGACTTTCTCGACTTGTTTCGGAGCTCCTTTCATGCCCCGCCATCCAAGCGTCTACGCTGATCTCTTATCGAAGAAGATTCGAGAGAATGACGCCAAGTGCTGGCTCATCAATACTGGCTGGGTTGCTGGAGGTGCCGATGCGAGCAGCCGAATCAAAATCCGCTGGACCCGGGCTCTTCTCAACGCCGCCCTCGACGGCGACCTCGATGATGTTCTGTTCGTAGAGGATCCAAGATTTGGATTTCAGGTTCCAACTACTTGTCAAGGGGTACCAGACAATATCCTCCAGCCCAGAGACACCTGGCATGACAAGGAGACATACGACAACGTGGCAAACCTACTAGCTCAGATGTTCATCGAGAACTTTGAGCAGTATGCAGAAGGTTGCAGTGAGGAAGTTCTCGCATCATCACCTAAGGTTCTAGTCTGAATCAATGGGTAGGCACAATAAAGGGGCAATCACTCGGTAAATCATGTCTGAAAGTACGACGCGAAATGGAATAACCAGTATCCTACTAGTTGGAATATTTCTGATTGGCATTTTGGGACAGGTTTCAACCACTACTTCAGCAGAAGAGGGTATATCTCAGCCAGACACATACATAGTACAGTTTGGACCGGGTTTTGCTGAGACTGAAATTGCATCTGTCTCCGATGATCTTGATGTTCCAAGAGATCTGGAGTTCCACCCCAGTCCGTCCAGGCAGAACGAGCTGTGGATCGTAAATAGGGCCACAGACAGCGTCACCATAGTCCATAATGCAGGGCAAACAAACCAGTTGTCCGAGCATAGATTAGACTCCAACAGGAATCATTTCATGGAAGAGGTTAGCGCTATAGCATTCGGTGACTGGCACGAGGAATTCGACTATCAGTTCGCAACTGCACAGGAGTCCAGGAACACCTACAACGGCCAAGGAGATCCAAATGATTTCATGGGCCCCGCACTATGGCCGTCATCCCTCAGTCATTTCGCAGAAGAGAACCAAGGGCCCGGGGGCCTTTTGGGCAGTCACATCGACATGTTGCACGAGAGCCCCCTTGGGATGGGAATAGCCCACGATTCAGAGAATGTGTATTGGTACAATGATGGCTACTATGGAGAACTGGTACGCTACGACTTCCAAGAGGACCATGATACCGGCGAAGACGATCACTCAGACGGCAAGGTTAGGAGATATTCCGATATTTCCCTCACCAGAGTTTCGGGGGTGCCCGGTCACATGGAGATGAATCATGACAATGGCATACTGTATATCGCCGATACTGGAGCAGGGAGAATAATCTGGGTAAACACAGATGGCCCAGGAGTCACAACGAATATCATGGGAGATGAAACACAGATGGAGCCACTAGCAGAGTACAGCGAGGTCACCGGCGTGGAGTGGGGCATCCTCGATAGCGGGCTGTCCTTCCCATCTGGCATAGCACTACACCAGGGGGTGTTATTCGTATCGCAGAACGGTAACGGAAAGATTACCGGTTACAACCTCGATGACGATGGAAAAGGAATCACCCGTTCGAGAACAGTGAGTACTAACGCTGGCTCAATCATGGGTCTCGAGGTAGGGCCAGGTGGGAAACTGTGGTATGTGGACTCTCAGAACAATCAAGTAATCAGGATGGACCCATACGAAGACACCGATTTCGATGAGGTAAGAGACAGTTTGGATGTGTACCCGAACAACAGTCTTCTCTGGTCGGACAGCGATGGTGACGGATATGCCGATCAATCTGGCACTGAGATATCTGATGATTGTCCTGAAATTGCCGGCACCTCGACATCTGGGTCCCTTGGATGTACGGACTCAGATGGGGATAGCTGGGCGGATACCCATGATGAATACCCAATGGACGGGACACAGTGGGTGGACTCAGACTCAGACGGATATGGGGACAACCAAACAGGTACTAATCCAGACAGCTGCCCCTCTGTGGAGGGCTATTCAGAATTTGACAGGATGGGTTGTCCAGATGCGGATGAGGATGGATACTCTAATCCCTCAGGAGACTGGGGTACTGAGGATGGAGCGGATGCCTTCCCCACGAAAGACACTCAGTGGAGAGACTCTGACTCTGACGGCTTTGGCGACAACCCATCTCCAGCATACCTCTCTGATGACTGTCCCAGTGTAAGTGGTACAAGCACCCAAGATCTTCTCGGTTGTCGCGATAGTGATGGTGATGGCTGGTCAGACGAGGGGGATGTGTTCGAAGACGACCCCTCCCAGTGGTCGGACAGAGACGCGGACGGCTATGGCGATAACCCCAGCCCGGCATCCATGCCTGATTACTGCCCTAACGAGTGGGGCAATTCTACCATCTCCCTGTTAGGATGTCCAGACTCAGATGGAGATGGCTGGTCAGACATAGAAGACTCCCATCCAGACAACAACCAACTCTGGTCAGATGGCGATGGGGACACTTATGCCGACCAAGCAGGGACCGAACTCTCTGACGACTGTCCAGAGATATTCGGGACTTCAAGCCAAGACAGGATCGGGTGCCTGGACTCTGATGGAGACGGCTGGTCGGATGAGGGGGACTACTACCCATCAGACTCCAGCAGGCATTCCAAATCCCTACTCCCGATGATACTGACCATTGCACTATCAGTTCTGATAGTATCAGTGATCGCATTTGTGGCAATCAGAAGGAAATAGAAGCTCCTCAGAGGCTACCTATCCCTATGATTCGTACTCATTCCTCTCGCTCGATTCTTCACTGAAGTACTGGACGAACTCGTATTCATTCCCATCGTGATCGAAGAAGTAGTAGCGGTGCCTGTGAGGGTGGTCCAGATAGGTCGCACCCTGCTTGTATCCGGCTTCCTGCATGCGCTTCGCCAACGCCGCTGCATCATTGACAACGAACCCCATGTGATTCATTCCCGGATGAACATATGGCTTGTGCGGCCCCTTTTCGGTAGCTCCACGGTCCTCGATACACAGGTAGGACTCCTCCGTACCGACATGGACCCAGCGCTTTGCTTTCTCACCCCCGCCTCCTCCTCGGATGCTGAACTCAGGCATTGCGGTCAGAAGGAATCGAATGGTCTCATCTACATCTGTGGATGTCATATTCAGGTGCTCAAGGAATGGCTTCATGGAATTGTGAGACTCAATCCGACTTATGTTGCCATCGGTAACAACCTAACTACCTTGCAAACAACCGTATATATGCGCGAGTGGATTTGTAAGTTCATGAATTCAGAAGGGATTGATACCCTTTGGACTACACTAGGGTTGCAACTTGAGGCTTGGATGGCTGAGTCTGAATCTCAGAACTCATAGACGCTGTCTAGCATGCCTCTGTGCATCAACCGCGCAGATAGCAGCCATGTGAACTACTTCGCGAACACTATCGCCACGCTGTAGGACATGAGCGGGTCTAGAGAGACCCTCTAGAATTGGACCAGTCATCTCTGCACCTGCAATCCTCTGAAGCAGCTTGTATGCAATGTTTGCAGATGCGAGATTAGGGCAGATTAGAACATTCGCTGCACCCTCGAACGCCATGAATGGATAATCTTCCTGTATACTGGGGACTAGCGCAGTATCGGCCTGCATGGGACCATCGATGATTAGGTCGGGATCCAACTCCCTTGCAATTGAGATTGCCTCCTCTATCCTGTCTGTGCGCAACTCAGGAGAGGTTCCGAAGTTAGAGAACGAGAGCATAGCCACCTTCGGCTTGACTCCGAATCTCCTTGCGACTTTGGCAGTTTGGACCGCTATCTCGGCAAGAGTGCGTGAGTCGGGGTAGATGTTGATGGTAGCATCGCCAATGAACATCAACTCCCCATTAACAGTCATCATGTACATTCCCACTATTCTGTGTGAATCAGGATCTGGACCAATCGTGTGCAGGCATGGTTTGACAATATCCGGATAGTGATGAGAGACACCTCCGAGATAACCATCCGCATCTCCCATTCTAACCATCATGGGCGCGAAGTATGTGGCCGACTTCAGAAGACGTACAGCATCCTCAACAGTCAACCCCTTGCGTCCCCGCAAGTTGTGCAACTCATTAGCGTAAGTTGACCGCCTACGCGGATCATACCTCACATCGATGGTCTCGCATTCGAAACTCAGACCCATCTCCTCCTTGACAGCCTCTATTCGTTCCAACTGCCCTAGAAGGATCGGTTCGCAAATTCCCTCTGAAATGCACTGGGATGCAGCCTTGATGATAGTGGGATCCTCACCCTCTGAGAATACAATTCTCTTCAGATCCGTGCGGGCGATGTTGATGACACGTCTCATGATTGAGCGTGTCAGACCGAGTCTGGATTCAAGCTCCTCTCTGTACTTGTCAGCATCGAACTCATCGGCAGAGACTCTTGCAACTCCCTCGTTGACAGCAGCCTCTGCTACTGCGCTGGCCTCCCATATCAGGACTCTAGCATCGAACGGCTTGGGAATCAGGTATTCGGGACCGAACTGTAACTGCTCGCCCCCATAAGCAGCAGCTACATCATCAGGGACTGGCTCCTTGGCCAGTTCTGCGATGGCATGTGTTGCAGCCATCTTCATTCCCTCTGTGATCTCTTTGGATCTTACATCAAGGGCTCCTCTGAAGATGTAGGGGAATCCGAGTACATTGTTGATTTGATTGGGGTAGTCCGAGCGGCCCGTTGCTACGATTGCATCCTCCCGCACAGCGTACACATCATCGGGAGTGATTTCCGGATCAGGGTTAGCGAGCGCGAAAACCAGCGGCCTGTCGGTCATCTTCGAGACCATCTCACCGGTGACAATTCCGCCCTTGGAAAGACCAAGGAACACATCTGCACCATCCATCGCTGAGGCCAAATCTCCGTCCGGTATGTCGAGTGCGAACTCTGCTTTGTATGGGTTGAGCTCTCCCGCTTCGTTTCTCGACTTGGTCAGGATACCCTTCGAGTCAACCAGCACGATGTTCTCCGACTTGACTCCGAGCCTGATGTAGTGGTGGGCGCATGAGATGGCTGAGGCTCCGGCGCCTGATACTACTACCTTAACCGAACCAATCTCCTTCTCAACGACCTCTAGTCCGTTCAGTAGCGCTGCTCCGGAGATGATTGCGGTACCGTGTTGGTCATCGTGCATTACTGGAATGTCGAGCTCAGCGACCAGTCGCTGCTCAATTTCGAAGCATTCCGGTGCCTTGATGTCCTCGAGGTTAATTCCTCCGAAGGTCGGTGCGATTGCCTTGACCGCCTCGACGAATGCATCAACATCTGTTCTATCGACCTCGATATCGAACACATCTATGTCTGCGAATGCCTTGAACAACAATCCCTTTCCTTCCATTACGGGCTTACCTGCCAGGGCCCCAATATCGCCCAGACCCAGAACTGCTGTACCGTTGCTGACTACAGCGACTAAGTTCCCCTTCGAGGTGTACTTGTAGGCATTGTCAGGATCATTTTCAATCTCCTTACAGGGATATGCTACCCCTGGTGAGTAGGCTAGAGACAACTCACGCTGAGTGCCATGTGGCTTGGTGGGCACCACCGTAATCTTCCCAGGTGGGTTCGAGGCGTGGTACTCCAACGCATCCTTGCGCAGACCATCGTCTTCCATCGTCACCCCTCCGGGGACAGCCGGCATACCCCTCTGCTATGATGCTATCCTAATGAGAAAATATGCATTATCGGCCTTGTATAGTGCGGTATCGTCATTTGGCCTATGAAACATGGTATCACAAATTTCCGCCTACGGCGGATGAGCATCGTCCAATCACAGACCCACTCCTTTCTTAATCTGAACAAGTACGCGACAGGATTGTGCCAACGAGTAGTTTACACGGCCCCCGGTCTCAACAGCGTCTGGCCATTCTCTTGGCTACTCTGATGCTGGCCCTGCCATGGGCTGCTGCACCTTCGTCAGATTTGGATTCAGAGATTCACTCCAACGCCACTCCCAAAGCATGGGGTGCTGGCGGCAGCAATGATACTGGCTGGATTACTCTAGATGCTACTGGCGCCGATCCTGCGAATGGGACGATGGCATACTCAGACTTGTTCCTCGACTTCGCCCCTGGGGCTCAACTTTCCAATCTAACATTCGAGATCGCCGTCGACGGTAGCGAGGGCTACTGGGCTACCGAGCCACAGATTACATTGATGGATACTCAAACTCCAATCCTAGATTGGCGAGACTATGGCGACCTCGGGCGTCAGGACTCATTCACAGACAATCCTCCTGAGGTCGAGGATGGTGTGCTCGATACATGGCTCCAGCCCAATTCAGTCAGCGATGCCTCGTGGCTGCTTCCTAGCGGAATCACTATTGGAGATTTGGTGATTGAGGCTCTGAGACCAGCTGATCCAAGAGTCTCCTTCTCCACTACTAACATCGTGATTCATGATAGCGCTGCGAACCCTCTCGATGGCAGATTGTACATACTGCTTGATGATGACCTGTTGCACTTAGACGACCAAGCCAGTAAGAGAATAATCGATATTGAACTGGACCTGAACGGCAGAAGCCTAGCGATTGACGAATCGGAGAATAGACTTCTGATAGGGACTGACGACGGCAGAGTACTTTCTCGCAGTCTAGTTGATTCATCCAACCAAGCAGTTCTCCTCAATCTCTCTTCGGATACCGCAATCGACGCCATCACAGTCGACGATGATGGTATTGTATGGCTCGTCACGGATTGCGAACTGCACCACATCGCTCCAGGTCAGAGTACATTCACGACCACCAACTTCTGCTCCACCGATTTTCCTGAAATTCCAACCGACATCGCAGTCGTCTCCGACACAGTGTACATCGCGACATCTGAGAGCGGAGTCAGAGCCGTGGATTACAGCACTTCGTCCGGATCCTCTGGAATCACTGTGACTATAGTAAGCAATACCCAATGGAGCACGGCGAACTCCCTGACTTCAAACTCCATTTCTCAATTACAAGTCATGGACTCGCTATTACTCATCGCCACTATAGGCGGTGGAGTGAACAGGTACGATACATCCGCTGATTCGTGGCTTGCCACTTGGTCTACCAACAACTGGCTCTCATCCAATGTTGTCAGAGGATTGGCCTTGACTGATGGATGGCTTCACCTCCTCGCTGGCAGCACTGTTCACGCCTATGATACCGGCGCGCTCCTATTCAGATCACAAAGACAGGTGACGGACATGGGCTTAGTAGGCCCCGCTTCCTCAATCGTCGCTTGGCCTTCAGCAGGATACAGAGGCCCCACTTCTGGCCTGATGCTGGTGGGAGATGGCTCCGGAGTGCTGGCCCGACAGTCCGGAGAGACTCTCGACGGCACCATGTCTCTGGTAAGCAGTCCTTCCATCTCGCAGATGGAGGCGGTTGCCCACATAGATGACGGAGAGCAGGGCGAGATTTGGATTGGCGGCGGAGATATCATCGATCGCTTTGATGAGAAAACCCAAGTCTGGCGTTCGCCGATAGACCTGACCGACTATGTCAGTAATCCCTCAGCCGTGACTTCAATCGTCCAAGACGATCACGGTATGGTTTGGGTCGGAACTCTGGATGCGGGATTAATTCGTCTTGAGGCCGACGATGGAAATTTCCAAGGAACCTCATCTGGAATCAGTTCCGACCATGTCTCCAGCTTAGCGTATGACAGCAACTCGAACACCCTAGTGGTCGGCCATCATGAGTCTGGAGTCTCACTCATCAACACCTCGACGAATACCCTGATTGATGTCCTCACCATTGAGGATGGGCTAGACTCTGACACAGTGTCTCAGGTCGCTACTAGGTATGGTATCGCCTACATCGCCACCCCTGATGCAGGTGTGATGAGAATCAACCTGTATGATGTCTCGATATTGGGTTCATGGCAATCTCTCGGTGCTGACAACCTAGAAGCCACCCCGGTTGTTGTCGACGGCGATACCATCTACCTCGGACTAACTGGTTTTGGAATTCTAGTGATTGACAGACTCACAGGTGACATATCCGACCATTGGACTCAAGATGGCTCTCTACCAGACGACGATGTTCTTTCTCTTCATCTGGACTACTACGGTGGCCTGTTGGTTGGCTCAAGCGTGTCTAACACAGGCGCCTCAGGGAATGGAGGCCTCGCACGTTGGGACGGAGGAAGTTGGCAACAACTTGGGACATCGATTCCAGGTTGGAACAATGACCCGTATGTATTCTACGATGTCACCAGCGATGTAGACGGAATCTATGCCGGCACTAACCGAGGTGCTTGCATGTGGAACTGGAGCTATGATTTGCAGGACTGCGTTTCAAATCAAGATGGAATGCCCTCTCGCTTTGTTTACTCCGTAGCTAAGATTGGCACGGATAGAATGTATGCTGGCACCTACAATGGAGCCGCGGTAATCAACACACTCAATGGCTCGGTTATCGATGTCTGGAACGCTGGTGACGATACCCAGAGGGCTCGCACAGTAAAGATAGGCGATATCCTGTACATAGGATTCGAGAATACTGGTATCGCCCGATTCGACCTAAGTAACCAGACCTGGCTCCAGTCTTGGGATGGATCGCAGGGCTACATCAACGATGACGATGTTACCGCTTTGGTTCACGGAAGGGCACCTGGCACGATGTGGGCTGGAGGCGACTTTGGATTGACACTCATTGATGTCGTCAATGATACTGTTCTGAAGAGTTGGAATAGAGGCAGCAACACCAACGGTCCGACCCTTTCAAACACCGCTCCTGCAGACATAGAGATCATCGGTGATGTCCTACATTACTCCATACAGAGGAGCAACTCTTGGTGGGCTTCCAATGACGATATCTATCGCATCTATCTCGACAACAATACCAGTGCATCATCACTTGCGGTTGATGGTAAGATTGGCTACTCCTCAGTAGTAATGGGTATTGGCGTGGTAGGGGAGGAGTTGTGGATTGGAGCTCGACCGACTCAGTACTGGAATAATGGTGACGGCACCATAGTCAGATGGAATACGACAACAGAACTCTGGGAGGAGAACCTAGCTACCATTGGTAATGTACTGAGAGTCAACGCCCGCTTCCTAGGTGACTGCTTTCCACTAGATCCTGCCACCTGTGAGATGTGGGTCGCCTATGGTGACAACATAATGCGAAGATTCCAGGCTGCGAACATGACCCTACTGAATGAGTGGACTGACATAGACGGCCCCATTAGAGGCATGGTTGAGTGGAATGGAACCTATCTCTTCGCTAGTATGAACGGGATATTGAGATGGGATCCGAACAACGAGACCTGGCTCGACCCATGGCTAGAGGACGACGGCCTTCCTTCAGGTACCACAGAACAGTTCTACACTATGGAAGTCATCGCCAACGACCTTTGGGTCGGCGGCTACCAAGGTGGAGGGTGGAATGCGGACTCTGACATCATGAGACTAGACGCAACCACTGACAACTGGACTGTGTGGGAGTTGGGCACGGGCGACATTCCTGGAGGATACCCAGCGGATATAGAGGAGTGCGATGGCATTGTACACGTCTCCGTGGGGAGAATCAGCTGGTGGGGCAACCAAGGGGGCATCGCAAGATATGACATGGGCGATTGGGATGGCGATGGAATAACCGACGAGTGGATTACTCCGATGACGGACAGTAGCCAAGGTCTGTCGGATGACGACCCCCGCGCCATGGCTTGTGACGAACAGAATGATGTCCTGTACATTGGTTTCGATTCAGATGGTGTCGGACTGGATCGCTACAACTACAACACCAATCAATTCCTTAGCACCTTGACCTCCCAAGACGGCATATCTGAGGACCGAATTTTCCCTGGAGGAATGCTACACCACAACAATGTGCTACTGGCAGCGCACCAATATGACAACACCGGTGGTATCTCTCGAATAGTGACTTCAGGCACATCTACTGCCAATGGTCAGATTCTCGATCCGGGCATGGATGGCTGCTCCATTGAGAGGGCACCATCCAGTACCACCCCGGTCTATGCGATAGGTCGCTCGGGCCAGACCAC
>ENA-UPTF01000961-UPTF01000961.1-marine-metagenome-genome-assembly--contig:-NODE-961-length-19168-cov-3.736944_pt1 | contig 19168 bp, 22 predicted proteins | sample MGYA00238166_ERZ767019 | MGnify/ENA primary metagenome ERZ767019 (study PRJEB28930, sample SAMN06266391) | marine metagenome | isolation source: Sea water from 250 m depth | place: Atlantic Ocean | study... | reverse complement strand
GCAAAAGTGTTTAATTTTCGGATAGAAAAAATCGTTTAAACTTTTATTAAAACAGGGTTTTCTCAAATGAGGTGTAGTTTTAGATAGGCTTTTTATGAGACACTTACGGGGTTTTAGCGTGACACTTTCGGGGTCAAGAAATTACTGAATTGGCCTGGCGGTTTGTGTATGGTGAGGAGTGGATTTGGAATAACATATTTAAGTTCCTTCCTTAATTATATATATAGGCTAATGCTTTTCGGTAAGAAACAGCTGATACCGCTTTCGATTTCAATGGATTTGCTTTGACAAGCCTAAATTCCTGATGCTACTATGAAAAAAGCCTTAAATAATTACAAATATTACCTTTCCCCAAAGGATTACAATCTATTATGAAGCATAAAAAAGTAAGATTTTTAGTGGGAAGCTTGTTGATAGTTGGTGCGATTGGATATTTAATTACTATGGGGATAAGCAATACCTCACAGTATTTTTTTACCGTTGATGAATTGCTCAGCCAGAAAGTTTCCTATGCTGGATCCGGATTAAAGGTTAAAGGTAATGTGGTAAACGGCTCCATTCAAAGAGACCCTAATGATTATTTAAATGTGATGTTTTCAATTGAGGAAAAGGAATCCTCGCTAAAGGTAGCCTATCAAGGGGTAACGCCTGACATGTTTGCCGATGGCCGGGAAGTGGTTGTGGAAGGGACATTGGGGGAAGACGGTGTCTTTCACGCAAGCACTTTGTTGACCAGTTGCCCCTCAAAATATGAGGCAGAAAAAGAGGCAGGCAAAATGCATCCTGGAACCTTGAATACCGATAAATATAAGGAGCCCGGCCTGAACAAAGCCGATGCCTTACCAAAGACAACCATTTGATTTTCCCTTAAATTTCTAGATAAGCTAGTCCCTTCAATAAAGGGGTAATAGGCTACTATTTTTTCTCATGAATGATATTGGTGAATTTACATTACTTGTGGCATTGGCAACCGCTATTTATGGCTGTGTCGCATATGTTATGGCTGCGCGCGGAAACCGGATAGACCTTTACTTGAGTGCCGATAAGACTCCTTTGATCGTCTGGGGTTGTGTGATGATCTCCTCCATTTGTTTGTGGAGAGCATTTCTGGCCAACGATTTTAGCCTCCAGTATGTATGGGCTTATTCAAATATTGAGCTTGATACATTTTATAAAATCGCTTCTTTCTGGGGAGGACAGAAAGGTTCACTTTTGTTTTGGACGCTACTTCTCACCACTTACACAGTGGTGGTTCACTTTCAGAACCGCAAAAAAAACCTTCGGGTTGTTCCTTATGCGATGGCCGTGTTGTTGGTAATAATTATTTTTTTTCTTTTCCTGATTAATTTTTCGACCAACCCATTTGAACGCATCCCATTGCCCCCTGAAGATGGCCGCGGTTTGAATCCACTTTTGCAGAATTACTGGATGGTTATTCACCCGCCAACTCTATACTTGGGTTATGTTGGATTCACAGTTCCTTTTGCATTTGCAGTAGCAGCATTGATCAGTAAGAATTTGGATGACGGCTGGATCCGAGTGACGAGAAAGTGGACACTGATTTCCTGGTTTTTTCTTTGTATGGGAAATCTGTTTGGTGCTTCATGGGCATATGTCGAGCTTGGTTGGGGAGGTTATTGGGCTTGGGACCCTGTGGAAAATGCTGCTTTTATGCCACTTTTGGTAGCAACAGCATTTTTGCATTCCGTAATGATCCAGGAAAAAAAAGATATGATGAAAGTTTGGAATATGTCTTTAATTCTTCTTACTTTTGTCATGACCATTTTTGGAACATTTATAACACGTAGCGGCCTTATCCAATCTGTTCATACCTTTGATGAAGCTACTTTAGGTTACTATTTTTTGGCATTTCTTTTCGTTATTCTTTTTGCTTGTATGGCGTTAATAATTGTTCGCCTTCCCCTGTTAAAAAGCGAGAATCAGCTAGACTCATTTTTATCGCGTGAGAGCAGCTTTCTTTTTAACAATTTGCTTTTGTTGGGAATTGCTTTTGCAACATTCTGGGGAACCATTTTCCCGATTATTTCAGAAGCAGTTCGCGGAATAAAAATTACCGTAGGCCCGCCTTTTTATAACCAGGTCAATGTTCCAATCGGCCTTGCACTTTTAGCGCTCATAGGTATTGGGCCGGTCATCGCTTGGCGTCGGGCCACTCTATCCAACTTGAAAAAAAATTTCTTCAGACCTTTAGCGGCTGCTTTTATCACAGCAATAGCATTACTACCAGTTATTCCTTTAGGGAGTCGGGTTGAAAATTATACCTATATTGCATTTATCCTTTGTGCTTTTGTGATGACTTGTATCCTCCTTGAATTTTACAAAGGAACAACTTCTAGAATGGGATCACATGAAGAATCGATGTTAGGAGCGTTGACAACGGTTACCTGGCGCAATAAAAGGCGCTACGGTGGTTATATTGTTCATATCGGCGTTGTTCTAATTTTTGCGGGTATCGCAGGATCACAGGCATATGGAACCCATATTGAAAAACATCTCAAGCCCGGGGAAACATTTAAGATTAGAGGATATGATATCACCTATGAAAAGCTGGTTGCAGTAGAAGCTACCAGTGTTAAAACCCGGGTCATTGCCCAACTTCAAGTTGAAAGAAACGGCAGCCATTACTGGACAGCACGCCCCGAAAAAGAATTCTATAAAGGACAGAATCAACCTGTATCCGAGGTGGATGTCCTTTCAACCTGGAAAGAAGATTTGTACATGATCCTTGCAGATTTTAGGGAAGACGAGTCCGCTACCATTAAGGTTTATGTGAACCCCATGGTGAGTTGGATGTGGACAGGTGGCTGGATCATAGCATTTGGTACGATGATATCCATGTGGCCTGATCGATTAGAGCAAAGGCGTCGTTTGGAACGTTTTCGCAGAGAAGAGTCTTTGTTTCCTTCCCCGGCGCAGGAGTAAAAAGTGAACTTATTAAAGACTGTATTCAGCATTTTTATAGTAGCAGGGTTTATTACCAGTACTCCTGTCGTTACAAATGCTGGTTCGCTCCTACAAGATTTAGAAAATGCACTGATGTGCAAATGCGATGATAAATGCGGAAAAGTACTTATAAACTGCACCTGCTCTACCTCAGACAAAACTCGGAAAAATTTTTCAAAAATGTTAGATTCGGGTCTGACCGTTGAACAAATTATTAAATCTCAGGTGGATGAATATGGTGAAACAGTTTTGTCTGCTCCGACAAAATTTGGGTTCAACCTGACAGCTTGGGTAATGCCATTTATGGCCCTCATTGCTGGAGGAGTGGGCATTCGAAAAATTCTTTATACCTGGGTTGGAAAAAAACAGCCGGAAGATGTTCAGGGCAAGCCTGAAGAAAAACCTGCAACACCTGGAAAATACTCCAAACGATTGCAAGATGAATTAGATGGGATCGAGTTATAGGAATGGGATTTGTCCACTTCTTAGAACTAATTTTCGTTGTGGTTGTCCTGCTTCTTGTTGGAATACCTCTGTTTGGCAAGCTACAGCTCAAAAAGCTAGTGGAAACTGTCGATCCCGAAAATGATGAATATAAACATCTACTAGTGCGGAAAGAGGAAACCCTCATTTCAATCAAGGAACTTGAGTGCGACCTAAACACTGAAAAGATTTCAGACTCCGATTATCAGGAACTTCGAAAAAAACTGGAAGCAGAAGCCAACGAGATAATCGAACGATTGGATCAGTTAGAACAAAGTCGAAAAAAAACTAAGTCCACCCGATGATCTATTCCTTCCAGGCCAGTTAAATGGAATCCCATGAAAATGCAATGGAGGTTCGGAAATTGCGGAAAGCCTTTGGTGTATTAAAGGCTGTTGATGGAATTGATTTCGATTTGAAGCGGGGGGAGTTCTTAACCGTTTTCGGTCCCAATGGAGCTGGAAAAACCACTTTGATAAAAATCCTTTCCGGTTTGACGCAACCCACCTCTGGGTCAGCAAAGGTGGCCGGGTTCGATGTCACTGAAGGAAACCCGAAAATGCGTAAAGAGATAGGAGTGATCTCTCATGCTACCGCGTTGTATGCCGATTTGACACCACTAGAAAATTTAATGTTTTTTGCACGAATGCACGGTCTCGCTCAACCCGAGGACCAAGCCTTGAAGGTTATTGATGAAGTTGGATTGAGCCAGAGAAGAAACGACCGGGTTAGAACTTTTTCTCGCGGTATGCTTCAACGTCTGTCTATTGCCAGGGCGATTCTTCATGATCCCAAAATTTTATTTTTAGATGAACCTTTTACAGGTCTAGACCTTCATGCCTCCAATGTTTTGAAAGAACATTTAAAAAGATTGCATGACCGCCGTCGAACTATTTTAATGACCACTCACGATATTTCCTGCGGTTTGGAGATGTGTGACAAGGTTGCGTTACAGGTGCAGGGGAGGTTTGCGTTTCTCGAAAATATTGAAAATGTCGAAAGGGATCAATTTGAAGCTATGTATTTTGATGCGGTCCGTGATAACCAATTCATAATGGAAATTGGTGCTAAATGATAAAATTTTTTTAAATATCTGCATATGAACTTATACCTCAATCAGATTGGTGCGATTATCTGGAAAGACTTTATTACTGAGTTGAAGACTCGAGAATTGCTCAGCGCCATGTTCATTTTTGCGTTGTTAGTGATCTTGATTTTTATCTTTTCCATAAACTTGAGTATTGTAAAAGCCAGTGAGGTGGGTCCTGGAATTTTGTGGGTAGCATTTTTGTTTGCGGGAACGATTGGGTTGAACCGTTCATTCATGTTGGAAAAAGAAAATGCTTGCCTGATGGGCTTGATGCTGGTCCCGGCAGATAGAACAACGATATATTTTGGGAAATTGATCAGCAACTTTATATTTTTGTCGATCATGGAACTTTTTATTCTACCTCTTTTTATGATATTTTTTGATATCGACCTTTTGGCACATCTCGGTCCACTTTTGATGGTGGTATTTTTAGGAACGTTGGGGTTTTGTGCCTTGGGGACACTCTTGTCGTCTCTTTCATCCAATCTTAAAACGCGCGAAATTATGTTGCCCATTCTGCTTTACCCACTACTGATCCCCATCGTAATAGGGGTGGTGAGGATGACCGGTCAACTTCTTGAAGGAATACCTCTTCTTGATATGATGAAGTGGATTGGTTTGACGGCTTCCTTTGATATCATTTATATTGGGGTTTCCATAATGACGATAGACCATATATTGGAGGAATGATTGAATGGATAACTTTGGGTTCCTGTTTGCTGCAAACGCGTTTGTGTGGGGAGGCATCATTTATTTTATATATACCCTGAAGCAACGCAATCGAGAACTAGAAAAAGATGTAGAATTATTAAAAGAAGCTATTTCAAAGGAATCTCGATAATGAGTCAGGAAAAAGCTGAAGGCTTAGAGGAAGAGAGTTCGATCCTAATATGGTTGACGGGCTTCGCTTTTATTGCCGCTATGGCAGCCATTTTCCTTTTTGTTCCTACTGAAAAAACGGAAGGGCCCATACAGCGAATAATGTATCTTCACATACCCTCTGCTTGGCTTTCTTTCTTTGCTTTTTTTATTGTATTCATATCATCTATTCTATTTTTATGGAAAAAAGAAAGAGAGTGGGATATTTATGCATACGCTTCGGCTGAGATAGGCGTGATTTTTTGTTCTCTGGTTTTGATAACAGGTCCTATCTGGGCGAAACCTATTTGGGGTACCTGGTGGGTTTGGGATGCCCGTTTGACTTCCACATTAATTCTTTGGCTAATATACGTTGCTTATTTGATGTTGCGAGCACAAACCGAGCCAGGCTCTATGAGAGCTCGGTATGCTGCGGTGCTGGGAATAGTAGGATTTTTAAATATCCCATTCATCCATTTTTCCGTTTTATGGTGGCGGACTTTTCATCCTCAGCCTAAAGTGATTTCTTCTGAAGGCTTTGGCAAAGGGATGGATCCCAGTATGCTTACAACTTTAGGAATTTCTCTGGGTGCATTTACGTTACTGTACTTTTTGCTCATGGGACAACGCGTTCGGCAGGAAAAATTAAAAGATGAAATCGACCGTCTTAAAAGAGAAAAGATCTACTCATCTTAAAAGGCATGGATTACTTTACTTGCTGTTCGTTGTCGCGATAGCGGTATTTGTATATCGCGCACAAAACTCTGTAGTATCACATTCCGGTTCGAGTGTTAATGGAAGTTTTGAAGTTGGTAGCCTGGCTCCCAAATTTACATTAAGAAACTTGAAAGGAAACCTAGAAGGAATCGATGATTATAAGGATAAAGTCATCATTGTAAACTTCTGGGCCACTTGGTGCGCACCATGTCTTGAAGAAATGCCGGCGTTTGAAAAACTTTACCGCAGATATCGGTCGCAAGGCTTAACCGTGCTTGCTGTAAGTCTTGATAAAGGGGATAGCTCGAAGGTTAAAAATTTTGTTGATAAAAATAGTCTGACCTTTCCGGTTCTTTTAGATTTGGATGGGATTGCAGAAAAGCTTTATCCCTCGTTTACCATCCCATTTACATATGTGATAGATAAAAAAGGAAGAGTGGCCGCGCGGGTTGATGGGGCAAAAAACTGGGCATCGAATGAAACATTTGCTGCATTGGACATATTGGTAAAGGGTTAATTTAAAAATTCCTTAATGCTAAGAAAAGTACTAAATGATAAAAGAAGAACCAGCAATAGCCGTAAATGAAAAATTTTATAAGGCCTTCAATGCTCGTGATTTGGATGCCATGAAATCTGTATGGAGTTCTCAGGGTAATTTGATTTGTGTTCATCCTGGTTGGAGCCCACTAAATGGATTCGAACCCATTATGGAAAGTTGGCAGGGAATTTTTAAAAACTCAGGAAATATGGATATCCAAGTTTCGGATATAACTGTGACAGCCTCTGAGGATTTGGCTTGGGTATCTTGCGTTGAACAAATTTATACTATAGCTAGCAATGGTGTTTTGGCATCTAAGGTCTTTTCAACCAATTTATTTCAAATAAATGAGGGAAGCTGGAAAATGATCATGCATCATGCATCGCCAATGCCTTCTTTGCGGGAGAGCGATGAGGGTTAATTTTGGTCTAACTATTTATGGCCCAATTGTATTCAAGATAGTAAATTTTAATTCCCGAGCGCGTCAATTTTTTTTCCACATCAGGTGAAACATAATTAGCAATAAATTTTAGCACTCCTCCTCTACTCTTAAAATCATCTTCGAACCATTTAAAGATTGAAGAAAGGTAGACTCGATTTCTTTCATTATCAATTTTCATACCTTTTTCTGATGACTTTAAAAACACTTTCATCTGATCATCCAACTGCTCATTAAGACTATTAACCTTAAATGCCTCAAGCCTGAGATCTGGGCAACTTACTGAAGCACAAACAATCGCTACATGAATCCTTGGCTCATCCATCTTTCGGAGAATTTCATGCTCAATTTCATTCAGAGTTCTTTCTTTTCCTGCAACATTACCGGCTGGCTTATCCCAAACTTTAGTAAAAAAACTTCCTAAATCTTTAATGCTTTCTATCGGGAAATGGTCGGTCACCATTTTAGCCGCAAGAATATTATAAGTATTAATCCAGAAAACAAGCTTTTCCTCTCTGGATTTTAAGGAGTCCATTCGCACCGAGTGTAAGCGAGTTAACAACTTATTAAAGCCTAATTCATTTTGTAGATTTTTATAATCTACAGCATTGATCAATATGCCATCGACTGTTTTGGGCCTGACATGCTTTTTTATCAATACCTCCCAGTCTGAGAAATCAAAAGCGTATACTGGTATCACCCACATCAAAGCAATTAACAGAGTAAAGGCTAAAATTTTATCCTTCCCCATGGCCCAGTGCACGCTATTCTTATTGGTTTGGGTTTTACGCATACCTTATAAATTTTCCTATATTTATAACTACTGAATTTTAATACTATTTTGGGAGTTTCTCTTACAAATTAATTTAGCTTATGACTTATAATACCATCCTCAAACTTAATCAATTTCAATAAAAATTAGTGGCATGAGCAAAAACAATCAATTCGACTTAGACAATCCGCAAGACTTCTTATTTATATCCGATCTGGATGGCACTCTTCTGCTACCTAATGGAACCTTTCCAGAAGAGTTCAAATATCGCCTAAATAAGCTTATTTCTGATGGTATGCGGTTTACAATAGCAACAGCAAGAAATTATGATTCGGCTCATCCAATTTTAAAAGGATTAGATATTAAATTTCCCGTTGTTTTGTTCAATGGAGTCTACCTGGCGGATTTTCATAGTGGAGAAATATTAGAACACACCCAGTTTATTGATAAAACTGTCATAGACAGCATGCTGAATCTAGCAAAAATCAATAAAATTGAACCCTTCATTTATACCTTTGGAAACCAACATCAGGTTTATTATCGCAAGGCCACAAATACAGGTTCAACTGCATATCTAAATAGCCTAAAAAAGGATGATAGAGTCAGACAGGTTTCAGAGTTTGTGTTTCAAGAGGATGAAAATATTTCTGGTTTTTTGCTGATAGGCACACTTGAAAACCTAAATCCAATTTACCACGGTCTTAAGGAAAATCACTTCGACCATCTTAATTTATATTTTGCAGAAGATGTTTCAATGAAAGGATATTATTGGCTGCAATCTTTTCATCAGCAGGCTAACAAAGGCAATATGGTAGAAAGGCTGGTGAAACGACTAAACTTTCCCTTAAGCAAAACTCTGGTTTTTGGAGATTATCTCAATGATCTGGATATGTTCAGGGTAGCTAGATATTCGGTTGCCATGGAAAATGCTTTACCAGAAGTAAAAGAAAGTGCTAATAAAATTATTGGTCACAACAGTCAGGGAGCTGTATTGGATTTTCTCGAATCTATTTGGGAAAACTCCTAAACTATTGCAAAACACATTGCGAAAATTAGTATAATAGGGGCTAGATAATAAAACTTAGCGAGAGATCAAATGTCTGAACAACCCAAAGAATCGGAAAAAACTATATACCAGAGGGATAAGACGGCTAAAGAGCCTAAAACTGTTAGCGATACTCCCAAACAGCCCGTCAAGCCGAAGCCAAAAATCAAAAAGGTTTTCGTACCTAAAAAAACTACTTTCACGACAGACAAACCCATGGAGCACCGGGTTAGAAATATCCGGCTCACTTCAAAAGAGTCTGCGAAAATGATTTGGGAAATACTGATTGATTTTCAGAACGATCTAGCTAAAGCTGAAATAGATGATCCCGACAAATCTTTTCATGATTGGGAAAAGGTTGAAAAATTTTTTATTCGCCTCGCTAAAAAATACAGTATTTGTCAAAGTAAAAAACTTGGAGGGGATTTAGGTTGGGTCTATCGTGACATGACGCTACCTGAGCAAATAATAACTTCGGAACTTGTTGATGAAATAATGAAAATAGAAAAGTTTATTATTCCCGATCCCATTAAAAGTAACTTGGGTTTCCATATCCTTATGGTTTGCGAAAGTCAAGTCCATACCCCAAAAGAAAAACCTCCGGAAAAGGAAAGTCGCCCTCTTTTCTAACCGTCCAACTGGTTTTGAAGCTAAAACTATAGCTTTAATTATTCACAAATAGCTTTTCTGCTTCTTATGCACTTACCTTTCTAGTTTGAGAAAAACGATTAATTTCCCAAAAAGAAACGTCGAATATTTTCTACAACATATTCCTGTTGTTCGCGAGAGATTTCGTGGGAAATGGGAAGGGCTAAAGTTTCATCAGCTGCTTTTTCAGATTCAGGAAAATCGCCTTTTTTATAGCCCAGTGATTGAAAACATTCTTGGATATGAAGGGGGACCGGGTAATAAATTTCACACCCGATATTGTTTTCATTTAGAAAAGAACGCAATTCATCTCTACGGTTTCCAATGCGGATGACATATTGATTAAAAACATGCCTTGGAAAAACTTCGGGTGGTAGCTGAATATATTGAGTCAGAGCATTCTGTTGTAATAATTGATTATAGATCGTTGAATTTTGTCGCCGCTTTTTTGTCCAACCTTCAAGATAATCTAACTTCGCCTTCACAACTCCTGCTTGCAAAGCATCCAAACGGAAATTACCACCTATGGTTTTATGATAATACTTGGGTTTAGAACCATGCATCCGAAGAACTTTTAATTTTTCATAAAGTTCCTCCGAAGAAGTTGTCACAATGCCCCCATCACCAAATCCACCCAGGTTTTTGGCAGGAAAAAATGAAAAACAACCCATATCCCCAAGAGACCCCGCTTTTTTATTTTTATATTCAGAGCCAATCGATTGAGCCGCGTCTTCAATAACCGTTAGATTATGTTTTTTAGCCAAATCCATAATCGGGTCCATATCAGCACATTGCCCATACAAGTGGACTGGCATAATGGCTCTAGTTTTAGAGGTAATACACCTTTCAATATGTTCGACCTTCATATTAAAAGTAACATCATTGATATCCACAAATAGGGGTTTTGCCCCTGCACGAATAATTGACCCAACTGTGGCAAAAAACGTATAAGGAGAGGTAATCACTTCATCGCCCTCCCCAATCCCTGCTGCCATTAAGGATATTAATAAAGCATCTGTCCCTGAAGAGACACCTACCGCAAATGTAGTCTGGCAGTAATCAGCTATTTTTTCCTCTAACTCCGTAACCTTAGAGCCCAGGATAAATTGCCCCGTCCGAATGGTGTCGGCAATTTCATTTTCCGCATCATTCAAAATTTGATGATACGAAGCGGGAATATCGAGAAGTTTTACATTGGACACTGGATCCAAAGGTTCGTTGATTTTGGATTCCAATTGTTCAGAAGTAAACACAGGCACATCATCCGAAGAGAATTTTTCCGGACTTGCAGAAACTACTGCATCAAATCCGCAAGATCGAACAAGGATTAGTGCCAATTTTTCCTCGAAACACTCATCCTTTAAGGCTTCCACTAAGTCACCCGGAGTCGGGGTTACCACACTTAATTGGTCCAAAAAGGTTTTAACTTTTTTTCTATCCTCTTTTGTTAATTCCTGCATTAAAGATGAGATAGTAGTTGATGCCACCCAGCCTTTACAGCGCCCTGTATTACAAAGATGCATAACCCCTGAATCTTCTCGAGAGGACAAAGCTTGAACCAAATAATCTTGATGTAAAAGAATTTCCATATTTTGTGTTTTACAAGGAGGTTATAAATAAATCAAAAACAGATATCCTGATCGAGTTTTTCTCTCAGGATAATTTCGGCCGGCGTGTAATATTTTTTGTTCGTATTACATTTTTTACAAGCTGGAACTAGATTTCCGCGTGTGCTTTTACCTCCGCGAGAAATAGGTACAATATGATCCATTGTCAGGGCATCAGCAGAAAAAGAACCCCCGCAATAGTGACACACTCCAGACTCCAGTTTTTGTTTCCACCATTGTGACTGGCGAAGTTTTCTTGCTTTAGCTTTTTCTATTTTAAAATTATCGTTATTCATAAATTCAATCAAATCTATAATGTGTTACCAACCCAACCTGATTCAATCATTCCCGAGGGTGACCAACTATTTCTAACAGCACGCACTGTGGCAGTAAGACTCCCTTTAGGGTACCAATGAATATCTCCTACATCGAATTCAAACCCAAGGGCAGCCGAATACCGCGTTTTTGAAGTCCAGAAACAACTGCCATAACTGAATTCAAAGATCGGATTTATATGCAAGATAAAAGTTTTTCCTCGCGATTTAAATGGAAGGGCAATTTCATACAAGCTCTGTATTTCTAATCGTTTAGGCAGTCGCCAATCGCTATAACCACCAAGCTTCTGATTGTTTAATTTCTCAATATATCCCTGCGCATCATACCAACTGATATTATTTCCGGTTTCTACATACGCATAACTTTCCTGCCACATTAAACCGGTCAGGGAATCAGATATTGTCTTGTCTTCATTATCTAAAAAACGAGTTGCCATATTAAAACCAAAATTACACGAAAAACTTAATAAACGAAATACTAAATAGAAATACGATAATAATAACAAAAGGTTATGTGTTTTTAAATTATAACCAGTTATTTTTTTCGCTGACCAGTTTTAGTCTTTTTCCCAAAATGTTCCACAGTAACAGTGGTATGAATACCACCACGGACATTAAAATCACCCACGATTTTCATTTTTTTTGGTTTACAAGCAGAAACCAGATCATCCAGGATAATATTTACCACTTTTTCGTGAAATCCACCTTCATTGCGGTAAGAGGTGAGGTAAATTTTCAATGATTTCAATTCAATACATAGTTTATCCGGAATATAACTAATATCAAGAATGCCAAAATCCGGTTGCCCGGTTTTAGGACATAAACAAGTAAACTCCGGACACTCCATATCAATGTTGTAATCTCTCCCTGGAAACGGATTTGGGAAGGTTTCAATCTCTACAATCTCTTGATTTTTAGTATTTTTCATAATTTTTTTAAAAAATATGTTTTTTTGTTAATTCCAACCTTGCTTTTCAAATTTCGCGTTATATATATGTAAGCACTCTATAACTTAGAGTGCTAACAAAAAGAAAATATGAAAACCCTTTAAATATAACAATTTAATCGAATTCCAGAAGGAATTTTGCATTAATTATTAACTTTTATCAAGTTTAACATTTTTTTAAGGAGTCTTTATGAAAATCCGACCGTTACACGATCGAATTTTAGTTCAACCCATCTTGGAAAAAGAAGTCCGCAAAGGCGGCATCATCATTCCTGATTCAGCAAAAGAAAAACCTATTGAAGGCCGCGTCAAAGCTGTAGGAAAAGGAAAAATTGGTGATGATGGAAAACCTGCCAAACTCGAAGTAAAAGTAGGTGACAAAGTTCTTTACAGCAAGTATGGAGGAACAGAAATCAAATTTGACGGAGATGACTTCCTGCTCATGCGTGAAGACGATGTCTTGGCAATAGTAGGTTAGTTTATCCGATAAAAAGTATCTATAAAATATTTTACATCTCTAAAAGAGAAGGAGATTTAAGTTTATGGCTAAACAAATTGTATATGATGAAACTGCTAGACATAAAATCCTAGCAGGTGTCAACCAACTTGCTAACACCGTTAAAATTACCCTCGGACCAAAAGGCCGAAACGTGGTTATCGATAAAAAATTTGGTTCTCCCACCATTACCAAAGACGGTGTGACGGTTGCGAAAGAGATTGAACTGGAATGCCCTTTTGAAAATATGGGCGCACAGATGGTAAACGAAGTTGCCAGCAAAACCAGTGACAATGCAGGTGACGGCACCACCACGGCTACCGTTCTGGCGCAGGCTATTTTTCGTGAAGGAATGAAGAATGTTACCGCTGGTGCGAATCCTATGGATATAAAACGCGGTATCGAAGCTGCCGTTAACACGATCATTCCTGAAATTCAAAAAATGGCAAAACCAACCAAAGATAAAAAGGAAATTGCACAGGTTGGAACTATTTCTGCCAATCAGGACAAAGCCATCGGTCAGATCATTTCTGAAGCTATGGACAAAGTCGGTAAAGACGGTGTTATCACCGTAGAAGAAGCAAAAAGTATGGACACTTCTCTCGAAATCGTTGAAGGAATGCAGTTTGATCGCGGTTACCTTTCTCCTTATTTCGTAACCGATGCAGAACGCATGGAAGCAGTTCTTGAAGATGCCTACATTCTGCTTCATGAAAAGAAAATCACCAGCATGAAAGACCTGCTACCTCTGCTTGAAAAAGTTGCAAAGGGTGGCAAACCACTGATTATTTTGGCAGAAGATATTGAAGGTGAAGCTCTCGCAACACTAGTTGTTAATAAGCTGCGTGGCACACTAAATGTTTCTGCTGTAAAAGCACCCGGTTTTGGTGACCGTCGCAAGGATATGCTGAACGATATCGCTATCCTCACCGGCGGCAAAGTTATCACCGAAGATATTGGTGTTTCTCTCGACAGTGTTGAACTTGCCGACCTTGGTCGCGCAAAACGCATTACCATCGACAAAGATAACACCGTAATTGTTGACGGCAAAGGAAAAGCCTCTGATATTCAAGCCCGGGTCAAACAGATCCGCAATCAAATAGAAGAAACTTCTTCTGATTACGATCGTGAAAAACTCCAAGAACGTCTTGCCAAACTGGTTGGTGGAGTTGCTATCATTAAAGTGGGCGCCGCAACTGAAACAGAAATGAAAGAAAAGAAAGCCCGTGTTGAAGACGCTCTGCACGCAACCCGTGCTGCCGTTGAAGAAGGAATCATCCCAGGAGGTGGCGTTGCATTTATTCGCGCTCTGGGTTGCCTAGATAAAATAAGGGGCGATCATGATTTTAAACTTGGCGTCCAAATCATCCGCCGGGCTCTCGAGGAGCCACTTCGCCAAATCGCTTCTAACGCCGGAGAAGAAGGTACCGTTATATGCGAGAAAGTCAAAACCCTGAAAGGCAATATCGGTTACGACGCTAAAAATGGTGAATATACCGACATGATCAAAGCCGGTATCATAGATCCAGCAAAAGTAACTCGCACTGCGCTGCAAAATGCATCCAGTATTTCAGGATTGCTGTTGACTACTGAAGCTATGATTACCGATCTTCCAGAAGAGAAGGAAGAACATAATCACGGTCCTGCTGCAGGTGGTGGTATGGGTGGTATGGGTGGTATGGGCGGTATGGGCGGCATGGGCGGTATGCCCGGCATGATGTAAACTGCCCAATTTAGTTAGATAACAAATAAACCCCGAGCCCGTTCTTTGAATGGGTTTGGGGTTTTTTTTTGGAGCGCTTCTAATACAACTAGAAAAATTTTTCAGGTTTGCAATAAACTCTTATCTTTACCTCCTGGAGTAAAAATAGGCTATGATTTGTAACAAGACAAAGAATCAGTAGTCATCGTTATTTACAATAGTACAAGTTCTTCTGATCTAATTTTCATTACAACATGACTCTTCCTGGCATCAATCAGCTTCTGGCCCAACCCGGGCAATATTTAAAAGGCAAAACCGTAGGCCTTATTGTCAACCACACAAGCCTTACCAAGGATAACCAGCATTCGATTGCGCATTTTAAATCCCATCCCTCTTTCATACTAAACGCTCTCTTCGCTCCCGAACATGGGCTCTATGGGATCGCCCAGGACATGATCGAAATAGAGAATGAAATCGACCCGATCTCAGACCTGAATGTTTCTAGTCTCTATGGCATAACAGAAGAGTCACTCGAACCCAATCCAGATGCGCTTGTAGAGGTTGATAATCTAATCTTCGATATCCAGGATGTGGGAGCGCGTTACTACACCTTTATTTACACCATGGCAAAATGCATGGATATCTGCAAAAAGTCTAACACGAGAATGATCATTTGCGACCGTCCGAATCCCATCAACGGCGTTAGTCTGGAAGGTAATCTGGTTAAAGAAGATTTTCGATCGTTTGTCGGACAATACCCTTTACCTAACCGGCATGGGATGACGGTAGGAGAACTCGCGTTATTTTTTAATCACGAAATTGATATCGGTTGCGAGCTCAAAGTCGTGCCCATGACGGATTGGAACCGTGAACAATGGTATGATGAAACAGGACTACCGTGGGTGCCCCCCTCCCCCAATATGCCAACACTTGATACCGCCGTGGTTTATCCTGGAATGTGTTTGATTGAAGGTACTCAACTTTCAGAAGGTCGCGGCACCACCCGACCCTTCGAAAATTTTGGTGCACCCTATATCGATCCTCATAAATTATTACAAAGAATCAAGAAAGATATAGATAAATTGCCAGGAGTAATTTTCAGACCACAGTTTTTCCAGCCCATGTTCCAAAAACATCGGGGTGAAGTGTGCGGCGGCCTACAAATCCATGTAACGGATAGGAGCCAGTTTAAACCGTTTTTGACGACCCTTGCCCTGCTTCGAGCCATTGCCGAACTGTATCCGAACGATTTAAAATGGCGCACGGAGCCTTACGAATTTGTCAGCGACCGATTAGCAATTGACCTTCTCTATGGCAATACGCATTTAAGAGAAACCATATTCAATGACACGTTCTCTTTAGATGAAATAGAAAATGGTTGGCAAGAAGAACTAAATTGTTTCAAAGAAGTACGTAACAATTACCTGATATATTAAAAAATATAAAAAGCTGATGTATGAATCTTGTAAACATTTCACATAAAATTATGCTCGCATCAGCGGTTGTGAGCACTATCATTACCACCCTTGCCTTCTTTTTCTTTGTGATTAGTGGAGGGTTAAGATGACCTTCAACGATATAAAAAAAATTGTATGGAACCTTTTTGGTACATTCGTTTATTTGAGCGTTGGAGGGGGAGCTGTGTTCCACACCTTTCTGGGTTATTAAAGAACACCTAGAAAACCCACCCAAGATCTCACGGTTAAATAGTCTCGGGGCACTCACCCTTCGAAAAATTAAATTTTTCCTCAAAGCAACAAAATATGAGACAATACTATGTTTTGAAAATTTAATTTGAACAGTTCTTCAAAACCTGTGAGCCCATTCCCACTACATGGTATTGAAAAAAAAGGGCTTTCAAATTATCCAACCGTTTTCCCAAAAAATATTTAATTGTTTCGAAGTATTGACAAAACCTCTTTAGGTACCTATATTTTCACCTTTGCCTGATGTTCTAAGCCCATGAGTTTAAAGGAAAAACTCCTTTCAAATATGAAGGAGGCCATGAAGTCTAAAGATTCTGTAAAACTTGGGACTGTCCGTGGTGTAATTTCTGCCGTAAAAAATCAGGAAATCGACCTTAAAAAAGAGCTAAGCGAAGAGGAAATTCTTACTATAGTCAGTCGTGAAGTTAAAAAAAGAAAAGAAGCCGCGGTCCTCTATGAAAAAGGAAATCGCCCTGAATTGAAAGACAAAGAAATTCAGGAAATGAAAATTTTACAGACCTACTTACCAGAACAAGTCTCAGAAAAAGACTTGCGCCGCCGCATTCAGGAAGTCATTGCTGAAACGGGTGCGGAAGGGATGAAAGATTTTGGAAAAATAATGAAAACCCTAGTTCCTGAGTTTAAGGGCAAAGCTGACAATAGCTTGATCAAGGAACTGGCAAATGAATATTTGAACTAACCTTTGAATCTAGCATTATTTCTATTAAAGATGCCGAATCGCTCACTTAAAAATTGAAATACTCGATCCCCGACAGCGTCATTGATGAAGTTAGAGACCGCACCGATATTGTTGAAGTGATTTCACAGTTTGTCACTTTAAAAAAAGTCGGCAAAAACTTTAAAGGCCTCTGTCCTTTTCATTCAGAAAAAACACCTTCTTTCACTGTCAGCTCTGAAAAGCGCATTTACCATTGTTTCGGTTGTGGCGCAGGTGGAAACGTATTTAAATTCGTAATAGAAACTCAAAATATTTCATTCATAGATGCTGTCCGACAATTTGCCGATAGCGCGGGGATTTCAATTCCTCAACCCAATGCGGATAATCTGAATAATCCGCTTTATAAAGAACGAGAATCTCTGAAAAAGGCTAATGAACTGGCAGCTAATTATTATCATTCTCTATTGCATGATTCCGAAGTCGGACTGGAAGCCAACGACTATTTAAAGGGACGCTATTTTACGGGAGAAATTCTAGATAAATACAATATCGGTTGGGCATCTCCCGGATGGAGAGGGCTGATCAATCACTTCCATAAAATTGGCACCTTATCTAGGAAAACCGTATTACAATCAGGTCTGGTCATAGAAAAAGAAGATGGGTCCAATGTATACGATCGTTTTCGGGGTCGGGTGATTTTTCCCATCAAAGACTTGCATGGCAGCGTAATCGGATTTGGCGGGAGAGCTATTACCAACAAGGATAATCCAAAGTATCTGAATTCTCCAGAAACTACTCTTTATCAAAAAAGCCAGACCCTGTTCGGTATGGATATGGCTAAACAGGCCATTCGTAAAGAGGATCAGGCCATTTTAGTTGAAGGTTATTTCGACCAAATGAGAGCAACCCAGTTTGGGATTCTAAACACTGTCGCCGTCTGTGGAACAGCTCTGACTCCGAAACAAGCAGGGATACTAAGGAATTACGCCAGCACCGTGGTTCTGGTGTTCGATTCGGACAAAGCCGGTCGGTCTGCAGCAGAAAAAGGGTTCGAGGTTCTTCACGAAAAAGGGCTTCAAGTGAAAATCGTCTTTTTACCTGAAGGAAAAGATCCAGACTCCTATATCCAGGAAAATGGTGCCGATAATTTTATTGAAAAAATTAAAACCGCAAAGCCTTATTTGGAATCTTATATTGATACTGTGGTGGCAGGGAAAGATGGTAATTCGCCCTCCAAACGAGTGGAAATGGCAAATATGTTATTGCCAATGGTTGGGAAAGTACATAATCTTGTGGAGCGGAATAGCCTGTTGGAATATTTCTCTTTTAAAGCAAAAATCGATGACGCATCATTTTTAACGGAGCTGAAAAAATCTTGCTTACGCAACCAACCTAGGATAGATGTCCCTGAAACAGAAACGAACTCCGCGTTAAATCTCGAAAGGCATTTAGTTCAGCTAATTCTCTCCGGTAAAGAAACGGCCCAAAGGGTTTTCAAAGCAGTAAATCTGGAAGACTTTTCCAATCCGGCGCTCAAATCTATTGCAACTACTTGCTTTCAAATGATCAATAGAAATGAAGATATGGAAATTGATAAACTCATCGACCAGACGGACGATCCGGAAATTCGAACCCGGCTAACGCAGTTTGGAATCGAACCTTTAGAATTCGATTCCCCGGAAAGAACTGTTTCAGATTGTGTCACAAAGTTTAATAACGTTCATATCAAATCAAAAATTAAAATTGTCAAACAGCAACGTAATGAAGCTGAAAAGGCTGGCCAGATAGAAAAATCGCGCGAACTTCAAAACAAGCTTCGTGAAATGCAATTAGCATTAACCCATTAATATTACTAATTATTTAACGACCGCTTAGCGTAAGAGGAGAAATTGCCCAGATGGCTACAATTGAAAAATTAACCCATGTTTCTGAAATCAATCAACTGGTTTCACAAGGCAAAGAAAAAGGTTACCTAACTTATGAGGAGGTCAATGATGTCCTACCTTCTGATGTCGTTACTCCAGAACAAATTGACGACCTCATGGCCCTTTTTAGTGAAAACGAGATCGCTATTGTAGACACCTCTTCAAAAGGGGAAAAAATTGCTGCCTCGAAGGAGGACAAAAAAGGTGACGCGGAAGAA
>ENA-UPTF01000960-UPTF01000960.1-marine-metagenome-genome-assembly--contig:-NODE-960-length-19168-cov-5.414698_pt1 | contig 19168 bp, 17 predicted proteins | sample MGYA00238166_ERZ767019 | MGnify/ENA primary metagenome ERZ767019 (study PRJEB28930, sample SAMN06266391) | marine metagenome | isolation source: Sea water from 250 m depth | place: Atlantic Ocean | study... | reverse complement strand
GACGTTGATAGTGACGGCAATGAAATAGCTGGAATCAGAATGCCTGATATCTCGGTACCCATTGGAACGCATACCGGGTGGAATCTAAGGTCACCTGAAACTGGCTCTCCTGAGCAAATAATTTCAATGGTTGGATTTACCGATTACTTCCCACCCGATAACCCGTCCAGTTTATCTACGAAAGATCCAAGAAAATCAATTAATGAACGATACAATTCCAGATCGGGTTACATAAATGCATGCCGAAATGCAGCCAAAAAACTTGTAGAAGAAAGATACTTGCTCGAAGATGATATTGAATTGGTTGTGGCCAACTGTGGACTCAGGTATGACGAAGCCGTTTCAAAATAAGCCAGCCAAAAAGTTATACTCCCAATGAATTTCTCTGCCTGGCATAAGCACAATTTTCGCAAGCAATATTGGATTCCGGGACGTAAAGGTCATTCATCAAAGAATACATCTTCAGGATCATTGACTCGATACCAGAATAATCCAGCTGATAGGAAATAATTGCTTCTTCAAAATTCATCTTTCCATAAAAACCATCTTCATCTCTATTCGCATTACAAACAAAAAAGTATCCATTGGGGTAGACATCAAAACCCATATTTTCTAGTAGATAAGCATAAACATTAAGTTGCACTTTATAGGATTGATGGTAAACATCAGAAAGATAAGTCCACTGGTTTAATTCCCTTCTGTTTGCCTGAGATTTGTAGTCAACTACTATCACCTGTTTAGTCCTGGTGTGATACCAAACATCATCCACTCCACCGTGCAATATCAGATTTGTTCCCGGGACCTGATACTCAAGTCCATGATGCAGAGAATCTCTCCATTTTTCGATATCTGGGTGCTTAAATGGAACTACGTCTTCAAGACCGAATTTTGAAAATGACCTGTGCGGAATTTGCCGTTCACGGCAAAAATCGAATTCCTTCTTAAGTAGAAGATCTGTGGTCTCGTTAAGAGTCCAACCTGGGGTGGACGGCGATATTAACCCTTTGACTCTGTCAAGATAAAAACACCTTTTACAGGTAATAAAATCATTAAACTTGCTTCTGCTTATACGAAAATAAGTCGATTGATCGGGGGAATAGATGGAATTTTTTCTCGTTCGGAGTCCCGTAGCATTTGTTAGTTCTCTTTTTGAGTTTCTCTTTAAGCTAATCATTTTCAAACGTCCTTTGTTTAACATCAGTTACGGGACAAATGTACTTACTTCTGACCGAATAACTTCTAAGTCACCTGAAATGAATTAACTGTTAGAGCAAAACTACCTCTGCAATACCTTCTAACTCATTAAAAATTTCCGCTGCCGTCAGAGAGGTAACTCTTATCAAAACTCTGTCTACTTCAACCTCTTCAAACATATCAACTGCATCTTTATCACATGGCAAACTATGTATTGTTATCTGAAGATCGTCTTGATTACGGTCTTCATCCTCACAGAGTTCTGAGAGAGTTAGTTTCGCTTTTTTAATATCTTCCGGAGTTACACCAATAGGTATCCACCCATCTCCCCATCTAGCAACTCGTTTCAAAACATTCCCTGCATTTCCACCAAGAAGTACCGGCGGATGAGGCTTTTGGAACGGCTTGGGATTGCAAATCACAGGCGGGAAATCAACATATTTGCCATGAAATTCGGCTTCCTCCTTGGTCCAGATCTCTTTCATCGCAGACACATATTCCTCCGCCTGAGTCCACCTATGGTCAAAGTCCGCTCCCATTATCTCTGCTTCCTCTCTGAACCAACCAGTTCCGATCCCGTACAAAAACCTGCCACCAGAATAAAAGTCCAGAGTTGCAATGAGTTTTGCAAGGTCCAAAGGATTGTGTTCCGTCACCAAATTCACAGCTGTCCCTAGACCAAGCTTGGTAGTAAAAGAAGAGGCCCTTGTCAGAGCGATTATTGGATTAACGCCAAGATACATCTGCTGCGGTATTGAACCATCAGCAGTCCCTGCATATTTTGAACTATGGTTCACAGGCATCACCGGATGTTCAGGCAACCAAACTGAATCAAAACCTAACTCTTCTATTTTTTTTGCAATAACGCCGAAATCTCCCATAGATTCCGTCGCACTCATGCTAATCCCTATTTTCATTTATTCCTCCTTCGTTCGAGGTTTCAGCTAGAATCCTCTTTGGATTGGAGACATTCAATAAGTAATTCGAGGGCCGCTATTGAGAATGAGATCATGTTCTCCTGCCTGTTATCACTACCGGTCTCAATAGTACGAGATCGAGAAACTGGTCCTGACACAGCTATACAAGAATGCCCAGCATCGTCTCCATATCTGTTGCCAGTAGGACCTGTTGCGCCAGTTTCAGACAACCCCCAGGTAGACCCAAGAATTTCTTTCACTCGCCCCGCATTTAATGAGGCATAGGGTTCAGTAGCAGCTCGCATACCTTCCATATCGTCATCAGTTACACCGAGGAATCCCTTGCCGGCATGTCTCGTATAAATCACCGAACCCCCGAGAAAATAGGAAGATGCCCCTGCAATTGCCAGGAGGTGCGCCGATATAAGACCTCCAGACGAAGATTCGGCAATTCCTACTGTTTCACCTTTGTCCCTGAGAAGAGCCCCAGCTTTTTCAGCTAAGGACATAATTTCTGAATTCATAAAACACCTACTCCTTATAACCAATACAACGTTTCAGACCGATTGTAATATAGATAGTTAGAAACTACTTAAGGAAGGAATGCATGAACATACGTTGGGCCATGCTAGTGGCACTTTTTTCAATATCCCTAGCACTGATTACCGGAGGAATCATAAAAGGGGCATATGAGCTCGTTTTGGCAGGGGTAGCTATAGGTATATTTCTATACGTGACACGGAACTACTTCAAATAACAGATTAATACCTTGAAAACATAATCCCATTTATAGAAGATCCTACCTCATAATCGGGATCTAACATATTGATCAGGCCACAGATCGTCATTGTGGTCTAACTCATCCCTCGCTTTTAATGGCCAGTAAGGATTGCGCAAAAGCTCTCTCCCAAGAAGTATCACGTCAGCATCTCCATTTCGAAGAGTTTGCTCCGCCTGAGAAGGGTCGGTAATAAGTCCCACAGCACCAGTACGAATATCTACTTCCCGTCTTATTCTGGAAGAAAATGGAACCTGATAGCCAGGAAACGCGTCCAGGTTTTGATCAGCAGCATTTCCACCCGAGGAACAATCGATTAGGTCCACTCCTTCCTCTTTTAGCCAGCCAGATAACTCAACAGAATCATCGATACTCCATCCATTGTCCATGTACTCGGTAGCCGATATTCTTACCATCAAGGGCATTCCGTCCGGTATAACGGACCTCACTGAGGATGTTACTTCCAGCGCAAATCGACACCTGTTTTTTAACGATCCACCGTACTTGTCTTCACGCGTGTTTGAAAGGGGAGACATGAATTCACACGCCAGATACCCATGCGCCAAGTGAAGTTCGATCGCTCTAAATCCCGATTCAACTGCCCGTTTAGCAGAGAGAGCAAAGTCAGAAACAACGTTCTCTATATCTTCCAGGCTTAGCTGGGAAGGTATGATCCAGTCTTCCTCAAACGGAATGGGACTGGGTCCAACTATATCCCAACCACCGTTGTCAGACCTCAAAACCTCTCCTCCATTCCATGGTTGGGTGTGAGAAGCCTTCCGACCCGCGTGAGCCAGTTGAATTGAGGGTGTGGCACCCTGAGAATCTATGAACTCCACAATGGGCTCGAACGCCGCAGCCTGATCGTCAGACCATAGTCCGAGGTCCTGTGGGGAAATACGCCCCTCTGGTGACACAGCTGATGCCTCAGCCATGACTAGCCCCGCCCCACCGACAGCTCTAGTACCCAGATGTACCATGTGCCAATCCGTTGGAACACCGTCTTTGTTATTGGCAGAATATTGACACATTGGAGCAACGAAAAGACGATTTCTAATCGTTTCCCCCCGTATGGTTATTGGAGTAAATAAATGACTCATTATGACGAACTAATTCCTATCGCTTATAAATGTTTTCGGACCAAAAAGTGGCAGCGTCTGTTAGCTCACCCTTATCTCTTGAAAATCAACCTTCCCTTCCCTCACTAAGTTCCTAATCCTTCTCTGCCTAGTAGAAAGTTGACTTCCGGCAGACTTAAATTCAATCATAACTATCTTATCTTCCTCGAACTGAACGCCATCAATAGGGCTTCCCAAAAACCTAAATTGCTTGGAATCATAAGGATAGTCGGAAATAAAAGGCATAAACTGCTCAGTAATCTGTCCGTACCTTGTTGACTCACTTCTTCGTAAAGACCCTTCCCGAGAAAGTCCACCCAAAGCCCTCTTAAGCACAATAACAAGCAGAACAATAACAAATGTTTCGACTATTACGAACCACCACATCAGTGGGACACTATCTATAAAGCTCATAGTAACCCCCTATCCTATCTGGGCATTAAAGATCACCTGAAAACTTCTTCCTTAGAAAATCAGTCACCTAAACTTGAAATGAATCGTTCCAAGCCTTCACCGAATTCCTTAATTTGCCAGTCTCTAACCTCAGGCTCTGAGAATTCGTCTTCCATATTTCCAGACTGTCGAGATATTCGGCCCAGACTGACAGTAGGCCAGAGCAAACTAGGATCCAGTTCCAGGCTCTCGCCCTGAGACTTTCTCCATTGCTTCAAATCCCTGAGGTTCTGATTCGCCTGTTCCCGTTCTTTGTTAGAAAGATGTGGTCCACGCCTTGTCTGGTTTCTTGGTCTTTGTACAGGCTCGTCTGACCTCGCCTCTTCAACGACCGTGCCGATACGTTTTCGTGCATCAGAACGAGCCCAATGCCCAATGCCCTTAATCACAGAATAATCCTGGTCTGGATCGCGTGAGATATCGACTAGAACCGAATCTGAAACTACTTTAAAAGGTGGCCTGTCTCTTCCTATCGCTTCATCCTCTCTCAAATCGTAAAGACGTCTGAGAATAGCAAGCGCAGTACCCCCAAGATCCCTACTACCTTTAACGTTTAGGAACGCAGTTTGCTCATCTCTTGGTTCAAAACGAACAGACTGTAACCGCCTACATTCCTCTTCCACCCAGTCCATTCTTCCTTTTTCTACCAACTGTTCCGTGAGAACAGAACGGGCTTCTCCAAGATACCTAACGTCATCAGCAGCATAAACAATCGCTTCTCTTGTTAGTGGCCTGAGTGTCCAATCACTTCGCTGCAACCTCTTATCTTTAGAAACATCTGCATCGATGTACTCTTTCAATATTGCGTCTAGTCCAAGCCTCTTAGAACCAAGAAAGGCGGCGGCAATGCTCGTATCGAAAACTCCATCAAACACCAACCCATAATCCCTGTGGAGACTTCTGATATCGTAGTCACCAGAATGAACAATTTTGGTAATGGAGGGTTCAGACAAGACTTTTCCAAGTGGGCCAAGATCCTTAATATCCAAAGGATCAACCAAATACGGAGTGTCCCCAATTGATATCTGTATCAAGCAAACTTGTTCGGGGTACCGGTAAAACCCGTTGCCCTCAATATCTAGACCAATCCAAGGCTCACCTAGAGCTTCGGCCACTAGGGACAGAAACCTCTCAGGCAAAGAAATAATTTCGGGAATATTGTTAGCTACTATAGGACTCTTTCATTGCTTGTTGTTTTATAACGAACCATAATTTAAAGCTGGGTAGACCAGCGCGATCAGTATACCTGATAGCACTGATGGATGTGTTCTCAAATAAATACGTTTCCAACATTACATTCCCCAAGTTTACGGCAAACATAACTGCAAATAAGCACTGAAACTTGCGATAGAATCACGGTACAGAGTAGCATCCCCGAAAAGTAACACGACCAATCCAAATTCTAGAAAATTCTGAATAATCAGTTCTTCAAGTAACACGACTGAAAGGAATAACAATGAAAATTACGGATATAACAGTAAACAGAGTCAGAGCTCCACAAGGGGAAAATGCGAAAAGCTTTGTTGGTCGCCCCGGCCGACTCATACTGCAGATACACACAGACGAAGGTATATCAGGAATATCGGAGGCTGGTAGGAACCTCAAGGTTGTTCGATCCTACCTCGATGAATTAATCAAGCCCATACTGATAGGAGCAGACCCCAGACGCCCCCGAAAAATTTGGGAGCTTCTAACACTTGGAGATGGGCAACAGGCAACCCGCTATCCATCACAAATCGTTGGGTCTATTGATGTTGCTTTATGGGACATCACAGGAAAAGCTGCCGGTATGCCAATTTATCAATTGCTCGGGGGAGCGCGACGAACTGAAATACCTCTCTACTGGAGTCGGGGAAACGGGTGGAGTAAGAGTCCTGAACAGATGCTTGAGGAAGTGCAAGAGGGATATGACAAAGGATTCCGAGCATTCAAAGTCAGAATGGACTGGAGAGATTATCGACAAGACGCAAATCCCACAAAGGATTTCGCGATCTTCAAGAAATGCCGTGAATGGTTACCAGAGGAATGTACGTTAGGGTTTGATGCAAACTGCGGATATTCTGTCTCCACTGCCATCGAACAGGGTAAAAAATTCCAGGAACTGGGTATCGCGCATTTTGAGGAGCCGCTTCCTCAATACGACTATCCGGGACTGAAACAAGTGGTAGATGCCTTGGATTGTGCCGTCTCAACAGGGGAACAGGAAATATCATCCTGGCGATTTAGAGACATGATCGATTTGGCCAATCCAGACATACTACAACCGGATGTATTAAATGTGGGAGGACTGTCCGAAATGGCAAGAGTTTATGAGATGGCAGTTGTCCATAATAAACCTGTCATGCCACACAGCCCCAGTGTTGGAGCAAATTCCATGGCGAGCCTTCACCTGTATGCGACCATCACAAACGCTGTCCGGCCACACGAATTTTCTGAAGAATTTACGGGGCCAGCAGAAGAGGTCTCAAAGTTATATCAGGAACCCATTTTGCCTGTTAACGGATCCATATCTATTCCCGATCGGCCAGGACTGGGACTAGAGATTGACCAAAAAGCATTCAAGTCTATGTTGGACGAGTAGAGAACAGGGCCGTAGGCAGCCTCAGGAAAAGGAAATTTTAGATGAAATACGACACGATCATAATCGGCGCGGGGTCTGCGGGTTCCATTCTGGCAACCAGACTAACCGAGGATCCATCACACTCAGTTTTATTGCTCGAGGCCGGACCTGACTATCCTGACATGGAAAGTCTTCCCGAAGAAGTTAAATATGGCTATGCAACTGGCACGGAAATTTCAACCAGCGATCATAACTGGCAATTCATGGCAAGAGGAACAGACGATGCTGAAATAGTTATTCCCAGAGGAAAAGTCACTGGAGGATCTAGTGCCATTAATGGACAGATATTCCTGAGGGGAATACCAGATGACTATGACAGATGGGCGGATATGGGAAACACTGACTGGGGTTATCAACAGCTAGTTCCTTATTTCAACAGAATTGAAACCGACACAACTTATCAGGATGACCCCGGAGACTTCCACGGATCGGATGGGCCGATAATATGCCACAGGTTCCCAAGAGAAGATTGGCTTCCTGCATCAAATGCATTCGAGGCTGCATGTCTAGATGCCGGCTTTCCATCCTGTGAGGATGCCAATGCTCCCGGATCAACGGGCGTGGGGCCTCTTCCACTAAATAATCCAAACGGAATACGTTGGTCGACTGCAATCGGATATTTAAGCATGTCCCGACATAGGCTCAACCTAACCATCAGGGGAGATATACACGTAAAACGCATTTTATTCGACACCAACGAAGATAGACCAAGGGCCTATGGAATTGAAGCTGTATCCGGAAACGAAACTTTTTTCGTGGAAGCCAACGAAATTATACTGAGTGCTGGAGCAGTCGCTTCGCCTCAAATATTAATGCTTTCGGGTGTGGGCCCAGCAGATCATATTTCGGAACACGGTATAGAGCCTGTTCTTAATCTACCGGGCGTCGGTCAGAATCTGGCGGATCATCCGATGCTCTATGTAACGTGGAAGACCAAGCCAGAGGTCGACCTGGATGCATTGGGACCACGAATTCAACTAACCCTCAGGTACACAGCAGAAGGCTCCGACTTAGAGAATGACATGATCGTCTATATGATGGCAGTCGCAAGTGATAGACCAGAAAGGGGAGGACTGCGTGCAAATCCCGTTGGAATTCAGATGAATCTTTGTATCAACTTAGCCAAGGGCAAGGGAGAGGTGAAACTCAAATCAGGTGACTACAGAGAACAACCGGACCTTGACTACAACTATCTCACAGAAGAAGAGGATAGACGACGCTTTCGGGACGGCATCAAAATGCTGGTTGACCTGGAGAACCATCCCGACATGGCAGCAATAATCGAGAAACGATTATGTCCCCTAGATTCTGAACTTGAATCAGAGGAATCCATGAATGCCTGGATGTCCAAAGACGTAACGACCGGTCATCATATTTCTTGCACAAACAAGATGGGCCCCAAGGAGGATAGCCTCGCAGTAGTTGACCAATCAGGAAGAATACATGGAGCTGACGGCATCAGAATTGCTGACGCATCCATAATGCCGGAATGTGTGAGAGCAAATATTAACGTTACTGTTATGACAATGGCAGAGCGGATAGCAGACATGATTGCAGTGGGCCGCTAAATAAAGGGTACTCATATATCTTTTGTGTCGATATTTCTGTAAAGGTGTCTCTGGTCAATACCTTCAGTTAACCAGTCGATTACTCCTCTGTATATTGATCGAATACCCATCATTAAATTTAATACCCCCGGCCAGCGATAACCTGTAAAAATACATAACATAATTAGGAGAATACTTTGAACGACCGCTTTGAATCGGGCCTAAAAACACGAAAAGAAGTCCTTGGCAGTGATTACGTTGAAAACTCAATTCGAAACGCCACAGATTTTGACAGGCCATTTCAGGAATTTATTACCTCTTCAGCCTGGGATGGGGTCTGGAACAGAGGGCCTCTGGACAGAAAAACCAAGAGCCTCATTACCCTCTCCGTTCTCGTAGCATTAAGAGCAGAGGACGAGATAGCGTTACACCTACGTGGGGCAATAAATAATGGACTGACTCCGGACGAAATTATGGCAATGCTAATTCACGCATCCGTTTATGCCGGAGTGCCATCTTCACTTACAGGAGTGAGAATAGCAAAAAAGGTTTTTTCTGAACTTGGAGTTATATAGCGGGATCTGACCCAATACATAACAAAGCTAAGTAGTTATTGCGTCTACCTGTGAACTGCTATACCCGAGTACATCCGACAAAATCTCCGCACCGTGTTGTCCCAGCAGCGGTGCTGATCTGAGATCTACCGGAGAATCTGAAAGTTTGACAGGGCATCCCAAGGCATCAAAGGTCCCATGATCCGGATGATCAACGGGTGAAACCATCTCTCGCTCAATCAAATGAGGGTCACCGAATATGTCTTCGGCATCCATCACAGCACTGCAAGGTATTCCTGCAGCACCCAAGACAGACATTACCTCTCTCTTTGACCGTTTAGAGGTCCAACCAGTTATGACATCATTAATACTCTCTACATTTTCCATCGGATTATCAAACATAGGCGCTCCAATAAGATCGTCTCGTTCAATCACCCTCATAAGACCATCCCAGATATTACGTCTGGCAGAAAGTGCCGTTATATATACATAATCGTTGGCACCTCCTGGTTCGCACGGAAAAATTCCGGACCCGGCCCTTCCTGTTTGAGATCCTCTCCTTTTTTGGACACTGCCACTTTCAGCATAGTTACTAAGAGCTGTTCGAGTAAGACTGAGTACAGCATCTTGCATCGATACCTCAACAATCTGACCTTTCCCCGTACTTTGACGCTGGATAATAGCGGCCAAAATTCCAATAACCGCGTGAAGGCCCGTCCCACTATCTCCTATATTTGGACCAGGCTTAAGAGGTGGACCATCAGGCTCACCCGTTACTGCCATTGCACCACCAGCCGCCTGGGCTACCGGATCAAAACTCTTATATTCACTGTACGGACCATAAGTTCCAAATCCCTTGATACGAGCAAGGATGACAGCAGAATTTAGGTTAACAAGTTCAGGATAGTCATAACCAAGCCTTTCCAAAACACCAGCTGCATAATTTTCAGCTACAACATCAGACTCTTTCACAAGGTCCTCAAAGGCTTTTCTATGCAAGTCATTCTTTAAATCTAACGCAATGCTTCTTTTATTGGAATTGAAGTATAAAAAATAGGTTGAATCTCTATCAAAATTTGTCGTTGCTACAGATCTACCAGGATCCCCACGACCCGGCTGTTCTACCTTGATTACATCAGCCCCCAGCCATCCAAGCAACTGGGTACAGGATGTACCAGCCTCATATTGAGTCATGTCAAGGATTCTTATCCCCTGCAATGCTTTTTCCATTTCCAATTCCTCCTCAGGAATACCTTAGGCCAACTTGATATGAGCTATCATATGAATATATCCGATATTTACTGTTTGCAGAAGCTGAAGTGTGCTAGTAATTCACTTTCAGAGGGGATGTATTAATGTCTGACATTAAAGTTTACGGAACAACATGGTGTGGGGACTGCACGAGAGCAAAATTATTTATGGACGAAAACGATGTTTCTTATGACTGGACTGACGTTGATGAAGAAACCCAGTATCAGGATTACATCAAGGAACTAAACAACGGTCAGATGAGAGTACCGACCATAATATTCCCGGATGGTTCAATACTCGTCGAACCCAGTAACGAAGAGTTAGCTGAAAAAATCCCTGTGTAAGATTTTCTTGCCTCGCTAGGTAACGGGATCTGTGCCAATTATCCCTGTATCAAAAAGTTTCTGAACGGATTTTTCCGACCAGCCCAGCCTTTCTCTTAACACCTCATTTGTGTGCTGCCCCAAAGTTGGCGCCGGCATGCGAATGGATGCGGGAGTAACACTGAAATCCCATGGCGGAGAAACATGGTAAAAAGATCCTGTACCAGGATGGTCTACCCCAACAAACATGCCCAGCTCATGTAAATCATCCGAAGTCGCGACCTGCAAAAGATTGCTGACCGGCTCACATGGAATTCCAGCCGATCGCAAAGTATCAGTAAATTGTCTGGAATCCCACCGGGCTACAACTTTTGAAATAGACTCATCTAATTCAAAACGATATCTATGTCTTGAATCCAGGTTTAAAAACCGAGTGTCCGTCAGCTCATCTGGATTGCCCAGGATGTTTTGGAACTCTATCCACTCTGTCTCATCTTTTACAGTCAGTGCAATCCATATCCCGTCCAAAGATAAATAGCATCCCTGGGGAGCAACGTTTCTAGTGAAGTTCTCCTGTCTACCTGGAATATTTCCCGTCAGGGAATACTCCATAATATATTCTGCGAGAAGACTGAGAGTCGCTTCCTGCTGGGAAACCTCCACACACTGTCCAAGTCCTGTTTTCTGTTGCAATCTCAGAGCAGTCACCGCAGCTCCTGCGGCGAGAATTCCACTGAATGCATCTGTATGCATTATTCCAGAATTGAGCGGTGGTCCACCTTCATAACCCATCAAATAAGACATCCCAGAGGCTGGTTCCGTAGTTCCACCATTTCCAGCAAAATTGGAATAAGGACCGTACGTACCGTAAGTCGGCATTCGGACCATAACCAAGTTTTCATTTGTCTTTCTTAAAGACTCATAATCCAGTCCCAAATTTCCGATAACCCGGCCTGAAAAATTCTCAACGAAGAGATCGCTGGCACTGACCAGATCGATCAGAGCGGATTTACACTGAGAATCATTAAGATCAAGCGTAATCCCCCTTTTATTTCGATTAACCCCATTGAAAAGTGCATTCCGATCCCACGGGCGTAATCCTGGATCTTTATCAGGATAGAGGCCATTCAGTCGTGGGGGAAATCCCCCACGCCAGGGATCAATTCTAGTGACTGACTCCACCTGGACAACATCCATGCCCAGATCAGCAAGTAGCTGAGTACAATAAGCACCCGCCCATGCCTGTGTGAGTACAGTTGCCTTCAAACCACTCAGAGGACCAGAGGATTTTATAACTTCATATGACCGTTTTTTAGATTTCGCAGGTGGTACATCAGAGCCATTGATCAAGCAATCTTCCGGATCAGGTGCCTTATTTCTAAATTGTGTGGGAGTTTCTGATAATTTAACCGGTGAGGAAGGCATTTTAAAACCATCAGAATAATCAAAGAGCGCTTCCCTTTCCCTGAGATGCTCGTCTCTGAAAATATCTTCCATTGATTGAGCTTCACCTACGAGAATTCTTAAAGGACTCAACCCTTCAAACAGTTCCTTTTTTGTGTATTGACTCAAACGCGGCAAAAGTATTGCACCCAGTTCAGATTCACTAGCTCGCCTTTTTGCCGCAGTGTCATACCTTGGATCATTGGCAAAATCAGGATCTTCAAAAAAAATCCAGAGGTGTTCCCAGGTAGGTTCATGTCGAACGCTCATGGTTACATATCCATCTTTACAGGGCACCAGTCCAAAATGGAGGCCCTGTTCCTGCTGTCCACGTGGATCACGAGTGTGAAGAGCACTTAAAAGATAAGGTCCATAACTTGACAGCATAGTTTTAAGAATAGATATATCCACAGATTGCCCAACACCTGATACATCTCTCTGAATAAGTGCTGAAACAAGACCGACGAATGCATTAGCCCCGGCCATAAATTGTGATTCCGTACCAGGCTCTTTTAGAGGCATCTGACCGGGGTTCCCATTTGCACTGCAGTAACCGGTCAATGCCTGCATGGTGAGATCACTGAATGGTCTCGAGCTCCATGAATTCGATTTACCAAATGCCGTGATAGAGCATGAAATCGCCGTGGCGGGTAGACTGGCTAAAATCTCTGAAATATCACCCCTAGATCTCTCATCATCGTCAAAATCTTCGATCATGACATCTGACTCTGATACAAATTCCAGAAATGACTCAAATCCTTCGCCTGTTTCAACCTGAGGTATTGGAAGTTTGTTGTAATTCAGATAGTGGTATATTGCTCCAGGGTCGTCACTAAATCCACCCTTCTTATAGGGACCGTAACCTATCGATGAGTCTTGCCTGCCAGCAATAGACCCTTTGTAGACATTCGCACCATGATCCGCAAGCATTCTGGCACAGTATGCACCAGCAAATCCGGACGACAAATCCAACACTCTAAGATCGGAAAAGGGGTTCATCAGCCCCCGTCACCAAATTTCTTGTCACGATTCCGGGCGCGGTCTATCGATGTAACTCTTTCGTCACCAGCCAATTCCCGTCGGTGAGACAACCCCAGAGCATGATTATGAAACCCTGACATCACACTGTTCCTGTATCCCATCTGATCCTGAACCTGATTTAAAGAAGCTTTTGAAAGACGCAGGGCAAATGGATCCTGAAGGGCTATTCTCTGAGCCAGTTTCATCGTCTCCTCTTCAAGTTTGTCGCGGGAAACAACTCTGTTTACAAGTCCAAGCCGCTCCGCTTCATGAGCACTCATCCAATCACCGGTAAACAAATATTCCTTTGCCTTCCTTATTCCTATTTCCCATGGAAGCGAAACAAATTGAACATGAGGTCCTCCCCATCTGACGGTTCTATCACTGAATCTCGCATCTTCAGAAGCCACTATGAGATCACATGAAGATGCAAGAATGATTCCACCCATGATGCAGTATCCATGTACCCGGGCAATAGTAGGCTTCGGAAAGTCTCTCCAGCGCAAGGTGTTAGCTACATTCTGTTGCCAGCTACGCTCGTATTCTCCTGCAGTCCCTGGCGAATAGGGTCGCTTTTCACGATCCTCCATCTCCTGCGGGCTACCCAGGTCATGACCGGCCGAAAAATGTTCTCCCGCGCCTGCCACAATTACTATCTTTACAGAATCATCATTAGCGGCATCGTCAAACGCCTGGTCTAATTCTTCTCTCATTATGCGACTCTGGGCGTTTAGTACCTCAGGCCGATTTACTGTAATAGTAAGTACCGCTCCGTCCTGTTCAAGAAGTAAATCAGTATATTTGGATGATTGGTCCATATCAGCCTCCGGATATGATCTGGTTTCGAGGGAAAATTATACTAAGTCTGCGAAAAGAGTATCGACACTTAGCTGGAAGAAGCCAAATCAGGAACAGATGGTTCCCTTGATGAATAAACCAAAGCAGCTCCCAGTAAGAAAATAAACATTATTACTACAAATGCCGGTCTGTATGTCTGGGTCAGATCAAAAGACACCCCGACCAGTACCGGTGCAAGGGCCGACCCCAAAATAGTGACAGGGTGTGACACACCTCTAATAGAACCTATATGTGCTCTTCCAAAATAACGCGCCCATAGGGATTCACTCAAAGGTATCGTCCCACCGAACCCAAACCCGTATAGGAAAAATCCCACCAGTAGAAGAGACACCAATGTATAAGACCCTGCTATGAGCATGAAAAGAACACCAGTAGCAGATATGGAGTAAGCAACTATCACTAAGATACGCGGATGAAATCTCTGCAGCCCAAAACCCCATACTGCCTTTGAAGATAGATTCGCCAGTCCATTAACAGACAAACCTATTGCGCCTGTTGTTCTTGCAAATCCCGCCCCCTGTGAAAAAGGTATTGCATGAATCAAAACAGACATAAGTCCAGAAGATATAAGGGCGAACCCAAACACCAGCAACCAAAAACTTCTGGTTCTTATTGCCTGAGATCGATTCAGTGGACTGAGCTCGGACACAGGCAGATCTTCAAGATTGTGTGTTTGCTCCTCTTCAACACCATCTGGCAGTAATCCGTAATCCTCAGGACTCCTTCGCATCAGTATTCCTATAGGAAAAACCACCAGCAAAACGAAAAGAGAAAGAGTGAAATATCCAGTCCTCCAACCATAGTTGTCTACCACACCGGTTAAAACGAGCGGAGTTATCAAACTTCCCAGAGATATCCCCGCGGAACCAAGCGCCAGCGCCCATCCCCGTTTTCTCACAAACCATTTATTAACCGCTGAGTTGACAACAAAGCTACTGAATAGATTCCACCCACCGATACCAGCAATTAGATAAATTGGAATGAAAACTATCAGACTTGACTGAATCCCGAGTAGAAAAAGACATACTGCACTTACAATCGAACCAATGAATATCAGGGGTCTGGGACCTCTGGTATCAAGAACCTGCCCCACGACAACACTGGAAAGAGCACCAGTGCCAACGGCGATTGAGGGTCCGAGAGTATACTGCCATACCTTCCAACCAAGACTCTCTGTTACAGGTTGTGTAAAGACACCTACGACAGACTGACCCACGGAAAGCGAAGCAAAGTTACACAGGATAGCTCCCAGAACAATCCACCATCCGTAATAAGGTTTTCTCAAAATTCAGCCTTTCCAAATAGATAAACGTGAGGCTTTAGAAGTCACGATCATGGGATAAAAGACTTTAAATCAAAATTTACGCTTAGGAAACATCACAGATATCAGGCAATCTTCCTGCAAGCTGCAAACTTTCCATAAGTTCATCATATTCTGCTCTATCCACTGGCAACTCCACTTTTTTGCCAGTACAGCCAGACAACGTTATGGCCGCAACAAGTTCCTGAGCTCTAGCTCCCTCCTCTCCAGTAACAAGAGGATCTCTTCCATCTTGAATTGCCCTACAAAAGTCATCAATCGCCGGGGCATGTGTACCTTTTTCAGGCCCGAAGTCGAAAGTTTCCGAAGTTGAGTCTGGAGGAACGAATTTAACTGTTCTGTCAGTTTCAAGAAATTCCTGGACGGGAGTCTTCATCCTGTGAAGTGTTACCTTCCAGTCATCCATAACGATAGCCCCGTCTTCCCCGTAAATTTCGACACGCTGTTTATTGGGAGCCTGGACAGTGTCACATTGAATACTTGCAAGGGCACCATTTTCATATTCCAGAATAGAACTCGCGTAATCTTCAACTTCAATTCTGTGCTTGAGGGTTCGTAATACTCCCGTGACGGTTTCTGGCATACCCATCAACCAAAGAAACATGTCGATAGCGTGTATACCCTGGTTTATCAAGGTACCGCCTCCCTCATATTTCCATGTACCTCTCCAGTCCAACCGATCGTAATAGTCCTGACTCCGGAACATGGCACTAATCATATTGCCCCGATAAATATTTCCGATTTCACCACTCTCGATCAGATCACGCATTTTTAGAGCTTCAGGGCGAAAGCGATTGTTGTACAAAACTCCAAGAGTAAGTTTTGCTTTCCTCGCCGCTTTTACCATTTCATCAGACTCTGCCGGAGTGACAGATATAGGCTTTTCGACCAGAACGTGTTTCCCTGCACTGATCGCTCTGAGGGTGATGTCTTTGTGGGATGGATGAGGAGTAGCAATAATGACTGCATCAACATTTGAATCTTCAAGAACCTCATCCAAAGAAGGATAAGGAGTCACTGATAACTGGGATGCTTGTTGCAGAAGAGGAGCTTGAGTCCGGGCATTGACGCCAACCAATTGGCACGATGACAATTCTGAAATCGCGTCGATGTGTGTCTGGCCAATTGCTCCTGTGGAACCAATAATGACAACTCTAACTGGTCCCATCTTTCTTAATTAATCCTCAAGTGATACTTAAAGCACAATTACCACTGAACGAACATTGGCATAACAACGTGAGTGTAACCGTCTTTATCAACAGACCTGACTACACCAGGACTCGAGGCAGTACTCATCTCAAAAGCTATTTCGCCATCTCCCAGAACATCTAACACCTCAGAAAGGTATTTATTGTTAAAAGCTATCCTGGACTCCTCATCGACCTCCCCCTCTACAGAGCCGTCAATTTCACTCTGATTATCACCCATCTCCTCTGCACGAGAAGATATTGAAATCCTGGCACCGTCTTCACCATCCAGTATCTGAAGGCGAACTATTCCACTACCATCACGAGCGAATATTGCCGCAGAGCGAACAGCTCTCATAAAATCTTCCTGCTTTACAACTACACTGCTCCTATTTTCTTCAGGGATTAACGATCTGAAGTTAGGAAATGAACCGGGCATCAATTGCGACACAATCTCTACCGTCCCAATATTAAATAGAGCATGTGTGCCCGTGGGAGTAATGGTGAATTCAACCTCTGTTCCATCATTACCTATCAGCCGACCCACTTCCTGCATAGATTTTGCAGGGATAATGAACTCCATATCTTCTGGCAAAGGTTCAGTTAACTTTCCTTCATATACAGCCAGCCGAAATCCATCAGCTGCAGCAAAAGTGAAATCATCTGCTTTTACTTCTACTTTGATGCCAGTAAGAACAGGTCGCGAATCTTCCGTGGCAGCAGCAAATGCAACATGAGCGATGGTCTCACGAAGAACCTGAGGATCCATCTTTATAGTGGCTCCCTCATCGACCGTAGGAATAGGTGGAAATTCTTCTGAATCTGTCCCATTTATATTGGCTTCAAAACGCTGGCAGGTAAGACCTACCATAAGTGGGTCTGTTTCCGTTTTTATGTCAATACGATCGTCGGGAAGGGAATTTACAAAGTCGGTCAGTAGTCGGGCGGGTATTGTGACCTCACCTTCCTCTTCCACTTGGGCACCAATACGTGTGGTAATAGCAATATCAAGATTTGTTGCCGATAAGACAAGCATATTATCTTCGGTGGAAATCTTTACATTTTGTAGCACTGGCAAATTGCTACGAGAGGCAACGGCTCTACCAACTATTGAGAGACCACGGCTCAGGTTTTGTTGAAGACAAGAAACACGCATCAATAACCCCCCTATTGTTTTCAGCTAAAGTATATTGGGGACGCTTTTTGCCGTCAACGAGAACACTACATATTGGGTGTACTACTTTTCACTCCGCAAGATAAAGTGCTGTATTTCTGCAAATAACTTCTGACAACCTACTGTTACCATCAGCCACCAGCATCATAATTTTCTCTCAATCTATTGAATACAAGAGTAACTAAAACTCTGCTGTTGTTAACTTGCACAAACATTGACCATCTCAATTACCTTAGCGTAGGAAAGCAAAAAGGCGGTTGACTTACAGAGTCAACCGCCCTCATTGATTGGTAATTTATTTAATTTTTACTGAACGATTATCTTACCCACCATGCCAAGAGACTCATGGGGTATGCATATCAGATCATAAGAACCAGGCTCGTCAAAAGTAAAAGTGAGCGATTGTGTATCGCCAGCCTCAACCTCTAAATCTATATCAAGATCGTCGACCGTAAAGGTATGAAATTCTCCCTGGGATGTTAGAGCAAACTTGACCGTCTGGCCCGCGTCTACTGTTATTTCCTCGGGATCGTAGGCATAATCCCCGTTCTCATCCTTAAGCGTTACTGCTAATTCAACGTCTGCTGCTGCAGATGAAGTAGAAGAACTAGACGACGTGCTGGAACTGGTCACCGGGGCGGCTGCTGAAGGCGGGGCTGCTGAAGGCTGCTGGGCAGCAGGGACCGCAGCAGGTTTAACCGGCTCATGACTTCCCTTAGGCGGAGTGTTTTCTCCGCAGGCAATCACTACGGCTAATGTACTTAAGATGGCGACAGTAGTTACTAACTTCTTTAGCACTTTATATTCTTCTCTCCTAGTCTGATTTTCACTATAAATAAAAACCGAATTTGAGCTCACCGATCAGGCTATCACCGGTTGGTGATAACTTTCACTAATATAATCGTAGCACCCGTCATTTCGACCGGTCAACGTGAAGATAGGAACAAAATAAGCTCGAATAAAGACATCCGCTGAAGTTTAATCTCCCATCTGATTGACATCGTACAATTGTTCTGATAATTTGTTCGGAACATTAGTACTGTTTTACGAATCTTTAGACAGCCACATGATACTCAAGGTGAATCCTATGAAACGTTCTCTTTCCAAAAGACAGCAATCCATGCTCAAGTTCATCACAAGTTTTATGAAAGCGAACAACTACCCACCTACAGTACGGGATATACAGGCAGGCTGTGAGATCAGTTCAACATCAGTTGTGGATTACAACCTACAAATACTACAAAGAGAAGGCTACTTACAACGAAGAAGAGAAGTTTCCAGAGGCATAGAGCTCCTCGGTGAAGCTGCCGAAGCAATAAATAGAGCAATGAGTGTTATATCCGTCCCAGTTCTGGGGAATATTGCGGCAGGCGAGCCTCTTCCTGTCGAAGGCAGCGGCCCGTGGAATAA
>ENA-UPTF01000959-UPTF01000959.1-marine-metagenome-genome-assembly--contig:-NODE-959-length-19189-cov-2.584397_pt1 | contig 19189 bp, 14 predicted proteins | sample MGYA00238166_ERZ767019 | MGnify/ENA primary metagenome ERZ767019 (study PRJEB28930, sample SAMN06266391) | marine metagenome | isolation source: Sea water from 250 m depth | place: Atlantic Ocean | study... | reverse complement strand
CATGCGAATCGATTCGCGTATCCAGTCGATCATTGGCCAGCCTTTTCCCGGGACGGCTGTCAGCGTCACCGGCGTACTTTCCCAGTATATGCGAGACCAGCCACGTGAGGGGGGCTACCAGCTGATGCCGACACGCATCGAAGACATCGCGGGACCGCAATTGCCCACTATCGAGTTCACGCTCCGGTACGACAATCTGCTCCGGCCAGGGCGACCGCTCGAGAGTTCTCGGACTGATCATTTTCTACTGCCTGGCGAGACGGTGTTGATCGAGGCCGTGGCCAAGTCGCCCTCGGGTGGCGAGGTGACAGTAGCGTCGATAGGCGACTGGGTTCTTTCGACAAATCCCGCCAACGAAATCACGGCCAAGCTGCTCCTGACCGCTTCCCATGCAGATGCCGGGGAGTCTTTTGACCTCTCCCTTGATGTGGAGAACAATGAAGGCACACAGACGATGAGTTGGGATATTTATGTGCCAAGCGAGGCTGAGCAACAAGTGGCAGTCACCGAGTTTTTAGCTAACCCGACCGCCAAGGTGACCGATGGACTCTACAACCCACTCTACCGCGAGGTACCGAGCGATTCGGACCGCATCACCGTAGAGGATGAGTTCATCGAGATTGCCAATCTTGGCAAAACGGAGGTGGATCTAGCCGGCTGGAGCCTCTCCGATGCCGTGACACTGCGGAGCAATTTTTACGATGGGGATGTCCTTGCCAGGCGCGGCGCGGTGATTGTGTACGGCGGCCGATCGTCCGGTTCCGAGCCAGTATTCGGCGACGACGTGCTGGCGCTGCCGGCCACGGAGAGCATGAGCGGGCTGGGTCTCAACAACAGCGGTGACACAATCACACTGCGCAATGCTGATGGGCATGTGATAGACCGAATCCAGTACGGCAGCACTTCGAAAAACAAGGGCTCAATGACGCGATACCCCGGCCTGAACGGGGCATTCACGGATCACGGCACAGTAGCCGACTCGATCGTCTCGGCCGGCGCTTGGCCAAGCGGCGCGCCGTTCAAGGAAGATCCAGTTGTCGACATTCCAGAAGTCGACATCACAGTCAGCTTGGCCAACGGCGAGATCACCCTGCGATGGGAGGCAAGCCCGGTGGCGGATTACACTGTGCTGGTCAGCGGCCTGGTGGTCGGGCCTTACAAGCCGACGGGCGAAGGGTTAAAGTTCAACGATGGCGTAGGCAGTTTTAGTGTCAAGGCAGACCAGTTTGCCCGGTTTTTTATCATTCAAGCCAAGTAACATTTCATGTGTTTCTCGATCCCGAGGAGGAAAGCGACTATTATATTGAGGAGGTGATTGAGGGAACATCCATCGCGAGAGTGCTCGACATGGTGCAGTACGACGAGAAGGCATCCGTGCGGAGTATCAAGAAACAAATCCACTTGGCTATCAGCGGTGAACAGCTCAAGCCGTTCGAGGGGATGAGGCTTCTGGCTGACTATGCAAAGGGCCTTCGCGACCAGACCTACCTGAGCCTGTGACGATAAACGAAACTAACACACAACCAGACCTGCTGCCATCGCTGGCCCGGGTGGTGCATGGTACATCGGTGCTTTTTTGGGGACTACCGTTTGCGATGGTTATCAGCATCATGGCCACCGTTTCTAACTGGACCGATGCCGTCTGGCCGCTGGGTATGCTCCTGCCGCCGGTGGCGTTCGGCATGCTGTGGTACGGACTGTGGCTGCTGCGCAGTTTTCAGCCGCAGGAACGCATCTGGCAGGAGGCGCTTGGCGAGGTAAAACTCCTCGGACTGTTCAACTGTGGCTTGTCACCATTTTTGCACTGGCACCACCGCGTGCCGGACGAATTGGGCTTCGCCAATGCTGTTTGGCTGTTGGCTTTAGTGTCCGTATTTTACCTGATATCACTCAACAAAATGTTGTCACGCCTCGCCGCCATGCTGCCGGACGAGACGCTCCGGGTTGAGTCGAAGCTATTTTCCCGGATGAACTGTGTGCTACTAGCCATGGCACCAATTGTCTTCGGGCTTTTTCACCTAATATCGCTTCTTGACGAGCCGCCGGAACTGCTCCACCAGCTCTTGAACACGGCGGTTAGCCAGCCGTGGTTCTACATGGTGTTCGTGCTGGCATTCATGTTGATCCCGCTGTCGATGACCATGTCTCTCCTCTGGAAAACCAAGGAGTCAATCCTCGCCAGCGTTTTCCATTCCCCGCATTAAAACTGGTCAGGCGATTTTATTTAGAGAATCGGCAGGTGGCGCGACCGCGATTGGATCAATCGATGACTGAAAACTTGCAGCACAACATTTGCAACTCTACGCTCCCCCACTTCAACGCATGAAAACTAAGTTCCTCCTTACGACCACCTTCGTGCTAGCGGCCTTGACCCTATCTGCCGAGGACGCTCGCTGGTGGAAGGGTAACCTCCACACCCACTCACTCTGGAGCGACGGCGACGACTATCCCGAGATGATCGCCGACTGGTACCGTAGCAGCGGTTACCACTTCCTTGCTATTTCCGACCATAACGTATTGTCCGAGGGCGAGCGCTGGATTCACCGTGAGAAAAACGCTGGCGGCCTGCGCGCATTCGAAAAATACCTCAAGCGCTTTGGCAACGACTGGGTCGAGCAGAGGGTCGTGGAGGGTGTTCCGCAGGTTCGGCTCAAGACCTATGTCGAATATCGCTCGAAGATTGCTGTGCCGGGGAATTTCCTACTGATGCAGAGCCAGGAAATCACCGACCAGTTTCAAGGCCTACCGATTCACCTGAACGCCACCAACCTGAAAAAACAAATCCCGCCGCAAGGCGGGGCCGGCGTAGCGGCGACCATGCAGAAAAACATCGATGCCGTGCTGGCGCAGCGCAAGGCCACCGGCCAGCCTATGTTTCCGCATATCAACCACCCCAACTTTGGCTGGGCGATCCAGCCGTCCGACATGATTCAGTTACGCGGCGAACAGTTTTTCGAGGTGTACAACGGCCACCCGGCCGTGAACAACTACGGCGACACTAGGCACCTCAGCACCGGGCAAATTTGGGACGTGATCAACGCCTACCGGCTTGGCGTCCACAAGCTGCCGTTGATGTTCGGACTGGGAACAGACGATGCGCACAACTATCACGACTTTGCCGTCGGCAAGAGCAACACCGGCCGCGGTTGGGTGATGGTTCGCGCCAAGTCGCTCACGCCGGAGTCGATCATTGCCGCGATGGAGCGCGGCGATTTCTACGCCTCGAGCGGCGTGGAAGTCGATTCCATCCACCTGGCTGCGCGCAGATACAGCTTCCGCATCCAGTCGGAGGCGGGAGTGACGTACACCACACGGTTCATTGGTACGCGAAAGAATTTTAAGAGCAGCAGCGACTTGGCTAAGCGCAACTCGCTCAAGCCAAGCGAGGCTGGCATCGGCGAGATCCTTGGCCAGTCAAAATCACTCGAGCCTAGCTATACGTTAAACGGTGACGAGCTGTATGTCCGGGCGGAGATCACATCTTCAAAGAAGATGGCCAACCCGTTCGTTGCCGGGGAACACGAGCGCGCCTGGCTCCAGCCGGTTCGCCCGGACAAATAATTTTATCTATGAACTTGAAGCGACTCCTCCTTTGTCTGCCGTTTGGCTTGGCGTTGGCGGGCACGTTCGCAGCCGGGAGCGTGCCGGCGGATTATCAGCCGGAAGCCCAGCGGCTGATGCAGGCGGCGACCAACAGCCTGTTTGGTTTCACTCGCCTAGCCACAATGTGCGACACGTTCGGCCCGCGTTTCACCGGCTCGAAAAATCTCGAGTCTGCCATCGACTGGTGTCTCGCAGAGATGAAGAATGACGGCTTTCAAAATGTTAGAGGAGAGGAAGTTATCGTGCCGCGCTGGGTTCGCGGTAATGAGTCGGTCGAGTTGCTTTCACCACGCCGCCGCAAGTTGCCGATGCTCGGCTTAGGTGGCAGTGTTGGCACGCCGCCCGGAGGTATTACGGCGGACGTGCTGGTGGTCACCGGCTTTAACGATCTTAAGAATCGTGTCGCCGAGGCCAAGGGCAGGATTGTTCTCTTCAACGTGCCGTTCACCGAGTATCGCGAGACGGTGATCGTCCGCACGCAGGGCGCGGTTCATGCAGCTCGGGCCGGGGCGTTGGCGAGCCTGATTCGTTCTGTCGGGCCGTTCTCCATGCAGACACCGCATACCGGTGGTATGTCTTACGCCGATGGCGTAAAAAAAATCCCGCACGCCGCGCTCTCGCTTGAGGACGCCAACATGCTTTCACGCATGGCGGCCCGCGGTGAGCCGATCCGCGTGCGGTTGAAGATGGAGGCGCGCACACTAACCGACGGTATTTCGCGAAACGTCATCGCGGAGATTCCTGGGAGGGAGAAGCCGGAGGAGATTGTTATTGTCAGCGGCCACATCGACTCGTGGGACGTTGGCCAAGGGGCGATGGACGACGGCGGGGGTTGCCTCGCCGCTTGGGAGGCCGCGCGGCTGATGTTCCAGCTTGGGCTGCGGCCGAAGCGCACCGTGCGCGTGGTGCTCTGGACGAATGAGGAGAATGGGATACGTGGCGCAATGTCGTACGCCAAGCGCCACGAGGCCGCCTTGGCCAAGCACACGTTGGCAATCGAATCAGACTCAGGCGTGTTCCAACCGAGCGGCTTTGGCTTCCTTGGCAGTGGCCGCGGGATGGAGATCATCCGTGGCGTCGGCAGACTGCTCGACCCGATTGGCTCCGGCAACATCGCCAAGGGCTGCCGTGGGGCGGACGTACTTAAGTTGGTGCGCGGCGGCGTGCCGGTGATGCATCTCGAGGTGGATCGCGAGAAATATTTTTGGTTTCACCACACCGACGCTGACACTATCGACAAGCTCAATCCGGCGGAGTTCAATCGGTGCGTTGCGGCCATGGCCGTGATGGCCTACGTCATCGCCGACCTGCCGGAGACGTTGCCTCGCTGATTGATATGGCACTGATTGCCGGATGCCGCATTGAATATCCCGGCGTGCGAAGGCGTATTTTTTAGGCTACCTTCTTCGGGTATTAATGGTGTTTTCGATCAACAGAGCAGTTTTGCTGCTGCTGCCTTTCGGCCTTGGCCAGGCGCTTGCGCTTGACCAAGCGGAGGAAATCAAGGCGAGGACGTCTGGTCAGGTAGAGTTCGTCCGGGACATCCAACCGTTGCTCAAGCGCTACTGTTATGGCTGCCATGGCAACAAGCGGGCCAAGGCGGAGTTGAACCTCGAGGCGTTTGGAACCACCCCAAATTTCTTCAAGGATGGGCGCACGTGGGAACAGGTTCACCACATGCTCTACCAGCGGGAGATGCCGCCGGAGAAAAAACTGCAGCCAACCGAGGATGAACGTATCCTGTTGACCGAGTTCATCGACTCGCAGTTGGCCAAGTTTGATTGCTCGAACCCCGCCGTGCCGGTGAATCCCGGCCACGTCACGCTGCGTCGTCTCAACCGCAGTGAGTATAACAATACCATTCGCGATCTTTTTGGCGTGGACTACCGGCCGGCGGCGGACTTTCCCAATGATGAGGTCGGCTACGGCTTCGACAACATCGGCGACGTGCTCTCGCTCTCCCCAATCCTAATGGAGAAATATTTTCGTGCGGCAGAGGAGATCAGCGCCAAGGCGATCCGGACCGACATTCCGGCGTACCCGCCCGAGGATCATATCCGCACCAAAAAATGGGGCACAAAGAGCGACGAGCAGGCGGTACGAATCGAGAACGACAGTTTCTGGGGATTATGGCGCGAGGGCAGCATCGACATCCGGTATCCGTTCAAGACAGATGGCGAGTACCTCCTACGTATCAATGCCTACGCAGATCTTGCCGGGCCGGAGCCGCCGAAAATGCAGATCAGTCTCAACGGCAAACCGGTGAAGACATTCGAGGTGAAAGAAGTAGAGGAGGAGCGGCGTGATTTTGTCGTAAAACTTAAGCCGGGAAAAGGCGTGCATCAGGTTTCAGTTGCGTACATGAACAATTACGTGAACAACGACTCGCCGGATCCGGCGTTACGAGGCGACCGGAATTTGTTTGTCAAAAACACCGATATGATCGGCCCACTCGATGCGCCACAGCCGAGGCTGCCGGAGTCGCACCGCCGCGTGATCGTCCGCCAGCCCAAGCCGGGCGAGGCACGCCAGGTTGCCCGCGAATCGCTGGCACAGTTCGCCCAAAAAGCGTATCGCAGGCCGGTCGGCGAAAAGGAGGTCAACCGCCTGTTGTCGTTTGTCGACATGGTGATGGGAGATGCCGGCTCATTTGAGGAGGGGATGCAGTTGGCCACACAGGCGGTACTCGTCTCGCCGCACTTCCTGTTTCGCTGGGAACTGGACACGCGCCCGGCCAGGGACGAGACCATACGACGACTCAACGACTGGGAGCTGGCGTCGCGGTTGTCGTATTTCTTGTGGAGCAGCATGCCGGATGCCGAGTTGTTCCGCTTGGCCAAACTTGGAGAATTGACCAAGCCGGAGGTGCTTGAAGCACAGGTGCGTCGCATGGTGGCCGATCCGCGATCGAGTGCGTTGGTCGAGAATTTCGCTGGTCAATGGCTGCAGATTCGCAACCTCGCCGGCGTCACGCCGGACCCGGTCAAGTTCCCATCATTTGACGAAAGCCTTCGCTCGGCGATGAAGCGCGAGACCGAGTTGTTCTTCGGGGCGGTGATGAAGGAGGATCGTAGTATCTTTGAGTTGATCGATTCCGACTTCACCTACCTCAACGATCGCTTGGCTAGCCATTACGGCATCGATGGTGTGAGCGGATCGGCGTTTCAGCGGGTGAGCTTGGACAAGGGCAGCGGCCGGGGTGGCATCCTGACGCACGCTAGTATCCTCACGATCACGTCGAATCCCACTCGCACCTCGCCGGTCAACCGCGGCAAATGGATTCTCGAGGAGATTCTCGGCACTCCACCACCACCACCACCACCCGATGTCGAGGAGCTGGAGGAAAATCAAGAGGCGATCACCAGCGGTTCGCTCCGCGAGCGACTTGAAAAGCATCGCGCAAAGGCTGAGTGCGCGACCTGCCACTCGAAGATGGATCCGCTTGGATTTGCGCTGGAGAACTTCGATGGTATCGGCGCGTGGCGTGATCTCGACGGCAATTTCCCGATCGATCCCACCGGCGAACTGCCCACCGGCGAGACGATTAACGGACCCGCAGGCCTTAAAAAAGTGCTGAAATCGCGCGAAACTTTTATTCGTGCGTTGGCGGAAAAAATGCTAACCTTCGCCCTTGGCAGAGGTTTGGAGTATTTCGACAAATGCGCGGTCGATGACATCTGCAAGGATTTGAAGGCAAACGGCCACCGTTTTTCCGCGCTGTTGAGTGGTGTGGTAAACAGCAAGCCATTCCTGTTGAGCAACTTAAAATTAGAAAGTGATGAGTGACCCAAGCAAAGTTAATAGACGCACGTTTCTCAAGGGGCTCGGCGCGGCGGTGTCACTGCCGATGCTCGAGAGCATGATCCCGGCGCGTGCAATGGCCGGTGCGGCGGCCGCGCAGCCGCCGGTGCGAATGGCGTTCATGTTCGTACCGAATGGTGTCCACATGGAGGAATGGAAGCCGGCGACCACCGGTGCGCACCACGATTTGCCGCGCATCCTGAAGCCGCTTACGCCCGTGAAGCGTGACCTCTGCGTTCTCAGCGGGTTGACGCAGGACAAGGGCCGCGCCAACGGAGACGGCGCTGGCGATCACGCCCGCAGTGCCGGAGTGTTCCTAACCGGTGTGCAGCCACTCAAGAGCGAAGGCTCAGAGATTCGCGCCGGCGTATCGGTGGACCAATTCGCCGCGCAAAGGATCGGTCATGAGACGCGCTTTGCCTCGCTTGAGCTTGGTACCGAGCGCGGCCGCCAGTCCGGCAAATGCGACTCCGGCTACAGTTGCGCCTACTCAAACAACGTCTCGTGGCGTGACGGTACCACGCCGATGACCAAGGAGACCAATCCACGCTTGGTTTTCGAGCGTTTATTCGGCAACGGCTCAAAGGGTGAACGCAACGAAAGTCTGGCCAGGCGACAGCGTTATCAGAAAAGCATTCTTGACTTCGTGCTGGAGGATGCCCGTTCGCTTACTAGGAAGGTCAGCGGCAACGACCGACAGAAACTCGACGAATACTTGGTTGCCGTTCGTGAGATTGAGCAGCGCATCCAGCGGGCTGAGGGCAAAAGCATCTCGAAGTCGAGTGTACTCGCGGGGCCCGGGAAGCCGGAAGGCGTTCCGGACAGTTACCAGGAACACATCCGCCTAATGGGCGATATGATGATCCTTGCGTTCCAGACCGATGTCACCCGGGTTTCCACCTTCATGTTGGCCAATGCAGGCTCGAATCGCAGCTACCGACCCATCGGAGTGAATGAGGGCCACCATTCGCTGTCGCACCATCAAAATGACCGCGACAAGCTGGAAAAGATCAGCAAGATCAACACTTTCCACGTCGAGCAGCTCTCGTATATGCTGCAGAAGATGAAATCGATTCCAGAAGGAGAAGGCTCACTGCTCGACCATTGCATGGTCGTTTATGGTAGCGGCATCAGCGATGGCAACCGCCACAACAACGAGAACCTGCCTATCTTACTCGCAGGTCGTGGTGGCGGATGGATTCGGCCGGGCAGGCACATCCAGTATTCTGGAGACACGCCGTTGAACAATCTATTTGTCACTATGCTAAACCAAGCCGGGGCAACAACCGACACCTTCAACGACAGCACCGGTACACTGCCGTTTTTATCTTGAACAGGCAGTCAGTCACCGATTGAATTTAAATCCCGCCAGCGGCGGGATTTTTTCGCGGATGAAGATTTGGAAAACCGTTTTTCTTTTTTTGCTGTGGGCATTACTGACTGGATCCGGTTCAATTATTGCCGCCGGTGAGGTGGATGAACTGATCAAGGATCTCAGCAGTGGTGACAAGGTCAAACGTCGCGAAGCGGCCCGGTCGCTCTCCCTGATTGGCCAAGAGGGAAAGCCAGCCGTGCCGGCCCTGGTCAGGGCGCTGGACGACGACGAGGAACAGGTTTTCTTTTGGTCCGCAACAGCACTGGCCAATCTCGGGCCGGATGCCAACGAGGCCACGCCGGAACTCATCAAGCGCCTGCGCCGGAGCGACCGTCGCTACCGCGACCAGGTGCGGCTTCGAGTGGTGACTGCCTTGACAAGGATTGGCACGGCCGCTGTTCCTCAACTTATCGACGCGCTGGGCAATGAGAGCGAATCGATCCGAAGCGGCGCCGTCCGGGTACTTGGTAATATGGGCTCGGACGCCCATGAGGCGTCACCGCGCCTGTTCGCCATGCTGGCCGACGAGGAGATTTACCTAGGCGAAGCTGCCGGGGCCGCGCTGGGCAAGATTGGAACGGCGGCGCATCCGCAGGTGTTGGAGGCGCTTGGCTCGGATAACGAAAATGTCCGCGCTGCCGCAGCAGTGGCCATTGGCTGGATGAGCGAGGTGGGCGAGCCAGCCAAGCGCCTGGCCAAGCGGCTCGAGGCGGAGCCGTCCAGCCGGGTCATGGCCAATGGACTTGTGGCGCTGAATCGAGTCGGATTGCCCGGCGACCAGTTGCTGCCGTTGCTTTTGCCGGCACTGGATCACGATGGAGAGAGAGTCCGGCACGAAGCCATGAACGGCCTGCTCAGTCTACGACCTGACAGCCGGGCAGCCATCCCGTATCTGGTCGGGCGGCTGGCGAGTGGCGACCCGGCCAAGCGCAGCCAGGCGATCAACCTGCTCGGGCGCATCGGCCCGGATGCCAAGGAGGCAGTCCCAAGGCTTATTACACACCTTGACCAAGCGTCGGGAGATGAAAAGGCGGCCAGCCGGCAAGCGATAGCCGAAATCGGCAGCGCAGCCGTGCCGGGAATTTTGGCGTCGGTCAAGCAGCAACCTCTGGGCAAGCTTAGTGACAACACATGGCAGGCCCAATGCCTCGAAGAAATCGGCCCACAGGCTGCACCTGCGCTTGCGGCCGCGTTGAAGCCGAAACAAGCGGACGGACTTGTTTATTTCGCACTGCTTGGCTTGAAAAACATCAGAGCCAAGTCGCCAACGGTGCGGCAGGCAATTTTGCCGTTCCTGGAATACGAGAAGGCCGCGTTTCGCGGCATGGCCTTGGCCGCATTGGTGGCGTCTACCGACAAGCCGGCCAGCCTGATGCCGCGGTTGCAGGCGGCAATGCGCGACGACAACACCCTCGTCCGTAAGGCGGCGATAGACACACTTGCCAGCCTCGGGCCAAGCGCGCGCGCGGCGACTTCTTCCCTGGTCGAGAGCCTCACTGATCAGGATACCGTGATTCAGCTCAGCGCCGTGCGAGCCATTGGCAAACTCGGCAGCGAAGATACCGCCCTGGCCAGGCGGCTGGCCGGCATGCTCGACGGCGCCGGCACGGATTTACGCCTGGCGGTGGTCGAATCGCTCGGCGGCTTCCTGAAACTGCCCAAGAGCGTGGTGAAAACCTTGGTCGGAGTGCTGGATGTGAACCACCCTGCAACCCAATCCGCCGCTTTCGTTGCCTTGGCCAAGCTGGGACCTGAGGCCAAGCCGGCGCTGTTGGCGCTGAACAAAGCCGTTCGCCATGACGACCCGAGCGTGCGTGTTAGCGCGTTGAATGCTCTAGCCAGGGTAGAGACGGATGACGACAAATTATTGGCCGTACTCAAGCCGGCGCTGTCCGATTCGTCGGCCAAAGTGCGGCACATGGCCATTGGCGAGTTGGGCAAGCTGGGATCGGACGCACGTCCGGCTGGGCCGGAGTTGTTTGCCCGTCTGGAGGTGAGCGAAGATCGGCAGCCAACGTTGGAGGCCCTGCGCAAAGTACGTGTACGCGACGTCGACTTGTACATCTCGATTCTCGACAACGACGAGCCGTTGGTGCGTCTCTTGGCCTGCCAGGTGCTGCGGCGCTCTGGCAAAGGTGCCCGTAAGGCTGAGCCGGAACTCAGAAAACTGCTAAGCGACAAGTACGACTATGTCCGCCGCGAAGCTCGCCGCGCCCTTGATGCAATCAAATAAACGGTGATTTTTCTCCAAAAGGCGCTTGCAATAGGCTTGGCCACGCGTACATTCCACCGCCGCTGGGCCCCGTGTTTGCGGGCAGCCTGTTGGAAGCTGAGAAACAACCGTTAACCGAGTAACTTAACCTTTAACCCGGTCGCTCCGTCTTCGGACGCTTTTCACGAGCCACCGTTTTTTCTGGGGAAACTTGCTCCAATATATAATATAATACAGTGTCACTAACCATGGAAGAGGCCATGGCGCAGAGCCAAACTAGCTTTGCCGCAGGCCAAATAGTCAAAGGGACGGTCATTGAGATCCGTCAGAAGGAAGTCATGATCGACATCGGCTACAAGAGCGAGGGCTCCGTACCGGTCAACGAATTCGAGGATCACGACGAAGAGGAATTGAAGCTGGGAGACATTGTGGATGTGCAAATCCTGCGGCTCGAGGACCGCGACGGCATGGTCGAGTTATCCCACGAGCAGGCCATTTTCAAGCAGAACTGGGACAACATCAAAACCATTTGCGAAGAGGGAGGCCACATCAAGGGCCGAGTCAAGGCGGCGGTCAAGGGCGGGTTGATTGTGAATATTGGAGTGGAGGCTTTCCTGCCGTCATCGCAGATCGACGTCACCACCCCGCGCGATTTGGAGCCATACGTCGGCCAGACTTACGATTTCAAGGTGATGAAGCTCAATCTCGAGCGGCAAAACATCGTGCTCAGTCGCCGCGAACTGATCGAGGAGGAACGTTCCACCAAGCGCGCGGAACTCCTCAGTGACATGGTACCGGGTGATATCCGCAAGGGCACCGTCAAGAACCTTACCGACTTCGGGGCCTTTGTTGACTTGAACGGCTTGGACGGCTTGCTGCACATCACCGACATGAGTTGGGGCCGCATCACGCATCCCTCGCAGATGTTGGCCGTTGGCCAGGAACTTGAGGTGGTTGTGCTCGACATCAACAAGGAGAGCGAGCGTGTCAGCCTAGGCCTGAAACAAAAACAGGCCAACCCTTGGGACAAGATCGAGGAGAAATATCCCATCGGCGGCAAGGTGGCAGGCAAGGTGGTCAACCTCATGCCGTACGGTGCGTTCATTGAGTTGGAGCCGGGAGTCGAGGGGCTGGTGCATGTCAGCGAATTGTCCTGGACTAAGCGCATCAACAAGCCCTCCGAGGTACTCAAGGCCGGCGAGGACATCGAGGCCGTGGTGCTCGGTATCAACCAGGACGAGCAGAAAATCTCACTTGGCACACGCCAGCTCGAGAGCAACCCATGGGATTTGGCCCAGGATAAATACAAGGTCGGCACAAAGGTGACAGGCAAGATTCGCAACCTCACCAGCTACGGCGCCTTCATGGGGCTCGAGGAGGGTCTAGACGCCATGATCCACGTCTCCGACATCTCCTGGACCCGCAAGATCAACCACCCGTCCGAGGTTTTGAAAAAGGGCTTGGAAGTCGAGGCGCAGGTGCTCGAGGTGGACCAGGAAAACCAGCGCATCTCTGTCGGCATCAAGCAGCTTGCCGAGGATCCGTGGGACAAGATCGATGATCTGTACAAGATCGGTGACTTGGTCGAGGGGAAGGTTTCTAAGCTCGCCAGCTTTGGCGCGTTCGTCGGACTGGAGCACGACATCGACGGCTTGGTGCACATCAGCCAGGTTAGCGAGGAGCGAGTCGAGAAAATCAAGGATGTCCTGAACGTGGGTGAGGAGGTGACGGCCCGTGTGATCAAGATCGACAGGGCGGACCGCCGCATTGGCCTCTCGATCAAGGCGGCCAACTACTCCCAGGAACAACTCAAGGAGGAGGAAGCCGTGCTCGACGCGCTCAAGCCGGGCGAGGATCTTGTGGCATTGCAGCATGCCTTCGATAACTTCGGCGACGAGGAAGAGGAGAGTGAAGCCGCCAATGTAGAGGAACCCGCTCCCGCCGTGGAGGAAGCCAAGGTAGAAGAGGCTGGGGCATCTGCCGAGAGTGATGAAGCCCCGGTAGAGGCCAAGGCTGAAGCCCCCGCAGAAGAGGAAGCCAAGGACGACAAAACCAAGTCGGACGAGTAACCCGATACATTAAATCGTTTTGCAGCCGGGTAGACTTTGCTGCCCGGTTTTTTGTAGGCCAAGCGCTTCGCCAAGCGGTCGGCTCTCGACTTTCAATGGCTAAGTGGCCATAACACGCCCGATTTATGGGCATCATCGAGGAACTGGAATGGCGCGGACTCGTCTCCGACTGCACGGATCGGGAGGCGCTTACACAGCGCCTGGCCAAGGGAGCCGTGACGTTATATTGCGGGTTCGATCCCACGGCTGATAGCCTGCACGTTGGGAACCTGGTGCCGTTGCTGGCGCTGCGCCGCTTCCAGCAGTTTGGCCACAAGCCGATCATTGTTGCCGGTGGCGCAACCGGCTCGATCGGTGATCCTAGCGGCAAAAGTGCCGAGCGACAGCTACTCACCCACGAGCAGCTCAAGGCCAACATTGAGGGGGTAAAAAAACAGTTAGCCGGCTTTCTGGAATTTGACGGCGAGGCCAATGCGGCATTGCTCGTCGATAACGCCGACTGGACCGCGCCGCTCTCGTTCCTCGACGTTCTGCGCGACGTCGGCAAGCATTTCAAGGTCAATGCCATGGTGGCCAAAGAGAGCGTGCGCGCGCGGATGGAGGATCGCGACGTCGGCATCAGCTACACCGAGTTCAGCTACATGATTCTGCAGGCGCTCGACTTCCATCACCTATGCGTGCAGCACGAGTGCGAACTGCAGATTGGCGGTAGCGACCAGTGGGGCAACATCACTGCTGGCATCGACCTCATCCACCGACGGCAAAACCGCCAGGCGTTTGGCTTGACACTGCCGCTTATTACCAACGCAGACGGTTCGAAGTTCGGCAAGACCGAGGCCGGCGCGGTGTGGCTCGACGTGGCCCGCACAAGCATCTATCAGTTTTACCAGTACTGGGTGCGTGTTGATGACCGTGACGTGGTGCGATACCTAAATTTTTTTACTTTTCTGCACCGGGACGATGTCGAGGCCTTGGCTCGGCAACACTCGGAGCAGCCTCAAGCGCGCATCGCTCACAAGGCCTTGGCTAAGGAAGTGACCGCTCTAGCACACGGTGAGGCAGCGGCCAACGAGGCCATTCGCGCTAGCGAGATTCTGTTTGGCGGTGAGCTGGATGGCATCACCGAGGCGACTTTTCAGGAGATTGCCGGCGAGGTGCCGACGCATGAAATCAAGTTGGACCGTTTTGGCGGAGAGGGGCTTTGGCTGCCGGAGCTGCTGCACGAGGCCGGCCTGGCCCAGTCGCGTGGCCAGGCTCGCAAGGATGTTAAGGGTGGTGGAGTGTACGTTAACAACCGGCGCACCGATGACGAGCAGCACAAGTTGCAGTCTGGCGACCTGTTGTTCGGAAAATACCTGCTGCTGCGCCGCGGCAAACGCAACTACGCCGTTGTTTTGGTCAAGTAATTTGGCTATTATTTTCCGTTGAGATGGAGGAGTTTACGGAAGTCATGGGCGCAGCCGAGGCACCGCAAGATGCAGAGTTGGACTGGTACGTGGCTCACGTGCGACCGCGCTGCGAAAAGAAACTCGTCGAGCACGGAAAAGTCTACAAATTCCCAACCACCCTTCCGACCTACAGCAGCACCAAGGAATATCGCGGCAAGGTGGTTACCTTCCAAAAACCGCTTTTCCCCGGCTACGTTTTTCTCCAGCTCAACCGCAAAACACGGCAGATGGCGGAGCAGAGTAACTACGTTGCCAACATGCTTGGAGTTCCTGATCAGGAGGAATTTAAAGAACAGTTAAACGACATTCTTTTTGCCCTTGATCAGCAGGTAGAAATCCGCGTGGAGCCGACGATCGAGGTGGGAAACCGGGTGATTGTCAGATCCGGCCCACTGCAGGGGCAGGAGGGCTGGGTGGAAGAGCGGTTCGGGATGACCACGATACTGTTGCGGCTTGATTTCATTGGCAAGGCCGCCGCTGTCAAGGTCGAGGCTAACACGCTGGAACTGATTTAACGTAACTCCGGACTGGTATTTGGGCGGTGCCGGTGGCAGGCTCCGCATTTCCAATGCCCGCTGCAAGAAAAGCATCTGCCCGCAAGGGGATTCTGGCTGGTGGAAACTGGATCATCGATCAGGTGAAGATGATCGATGTGTACCCTCAGCGGGAGCAACTGGCCAACATCACGGGGGGCACAGTCACCGGCACGGGCGGCTCCCCCTACAATTTGCTGGTTAATCTCGCCAAACTAAACGCCGGCATCCCGCTTGCAGCCGCCGGGCTGGTTGGTAAGGATGCGTTCGGCAATCTGATTCTCGAGGATTGCGCTAGACACAGCATCGATACCAAGCTGCTCAAGGCAACCTCCGATGCTCCGACTTCCTACACGGATGTCATGACCGAGACCAAAGGCGGCAACCGGACGTTTTTTCACAACCGCGGCGCCAACGCGCTCTGGGACGGCAGCGATCTTGATTTCAACAAAACCAGGGCCATGTTTTTTCACCTTGGCTATCTGCTCCTGCTCGACGAGTTGGATGGTCCCGACAAAAAATACGGCACCAAGGCGGCCAAGCTGTTGGCAGCGGCGCAGGCGGCCGGGTTGCGGACAAGTATCGACGCTGTGAGCGAGGACAGCGATCGCTTCACCAAGGTCATCATCCCTGCACTGCAATACACCGACTACTGCTTTCTTAATGAAGTTGAGGCGGGCAAGACAACCGGTTTCAAGATCCGGCAGGACGACGGCAGTCTGGACACTGTGGCGCTTCGGCACGCCGCCGGCGCGTTGTTGCAGATGGGCGTTGGCGAACTGGTGGTAATCCACTTTCCGGAGGGCGGGTTTGTGCGCACGCGAAAGGGAGAAGATGTGCTGCAATCCTCATTGCGAATCCCGGCCAGGGACATCGTTGGCGCGGCCGGGGCTGGCGACGCCTTCTGCACCGGCATGCTGCTTGGCCTGCACGAGGAATGGGATCTGGCTAATTGCCTGGAGACGGCTGTCTGCGCCGCCTGCGCCTGCCTCTCCGATCCATCCTGCACCGGCGGCATGAAATCACTCCGTAGTGTGCAGGCCTTGGCCAAGAAATATAAATTCCGGCCGAGGCTCGAGCCAGAACACTAAAAACACTCCGTTTGGCCAGGCGGAGTGTCCACATATATCGTTCGCGACGAACTACTTGTTCACGCGCTCCATGTATTTTCCATCCCGGGTGTCCACCTTTAGTCGTTCGCCCATTTTGATGAAAAGCGGTGCTTGAATGGTTTTTCCGGTCTCGAGAGTGACAGTTTTCATCACGTTCGTGGTGGAATCGCCCTTCACGCCGTCCGGCGCGTTAGTCACGGTGAGAACTACGCTTGAGGGCAGCTCTAGTACGGCCGGGTTGCCCTCAATAAAGGTGATCTGGACCGGGCAGTTTTCGACCATGTAATCCACCGCATTACCTACGAGATCCAGCGTCACAGTCATAGGTTCGTAGGTTTCCGGATCGGTGAAAACGAAGTCGTCGCCGTCGCGATAGCTGTACTCCATCTTGCGGTGGTCGAGCGGAATCACGTCGACTTTCTCAGTGGAACTGAACCGAGTATCGAGCGATTTGCCGGTGCGAATGCTGCGCAGCGTGGCCTGAACAAACGCACGCGTCTTAGGGGGGGTGCGGTGATGGCACTCCAGCACGACGGCCACCTCGCCCTTGTGCTTGACGGCCATTCCTTTGCGAAGATCGTTTCCTAAAGGCATGATCGGGAATCCGTCTTTAACGAAAAACGGGGCGCGAACGTAACGAATCTCGTTCTGATTTCAAGCCCGGAATTGTGACCGACAATCCACTATTTGCGTGGGTCGTTCTTAAAACGGAACGGGGGCTTGCCAGTGATGGCGCTACTCGTGATGGAGGGGCACCAGAATTTTTCGACGTGTTGCACGACCAGGTCGGTGCCCTTGAAGTGGCTGACGAATGGCCGCTTTTTGGGGTTATACATCGTGTCAGTCATGTCGCGCATGAGGACAACGTTTTTGCCGACAGTGACCATCTGTCGGATGCCCACCGGGCGGCCGAGCACGCACATGTTGAGGTGCACACCCATGAGGATGATGTTGTTGATGCCGTGCTGCGCGAGCAGGTTGTACGTTTCTTGGCCGTTATCGGTGATGGCGTCACGTTCGTGGTCAATCGCGATGAGGTCGATCTGACGCGTCCACGCCTCGCGGATCGGGTACTCCTCCTCGCAGTCGCAACCCATGTCGGTGTCGTCGATCGGCAGTTCCGGTTCGCGGGACTTGTCTGGCCAGCACCAGTTGGTGCCCCAGCGCACATCCTTTGAGAGCGCGACCGGCGGCTTGGTAGCTGGCGCGTCTTTGGCTCGTTTGCGGGCAGGAGTGTCACGGTAAAAATCAACTGTTGAACTCGGCGCGTGGATGATGAGCATGCCCTTCTCGCGGGCCAGTTGGAGCAACTGGTTCATCGGCTTGGCCATTTCGGCGACGCGCTTCGCGGCGTTTGGGCACCAGTGATCGTCCCACATGTCCACGATGACCACGGCTGTCTTGGAGGCCTCCCAGGTGATTTCGGTCTCAACCGGTTTGTATTTGCCGCCACCGGTTGCCGAGAGCGTCTGCGAGCGGGCTGTGAACGTGAAAGTAGCTGGGTGAGCCATATCTGGGACAGTAATAGTGGCCAGGGCGAACAGTGCTAGGGGGGCAATTTTCATGCGCGGAGCTTGGCCAAGCGTCAAGGCTTTGTAAAGACGCCGGCTACGGCTTGGCCTGCTTGAGGCTGTGCAGGTAGGTGATCATGTCCACCAGTTCCTGCGGCGTCATTGTTGCCTGGAGGCCGGGCAGCATGATGCTGGTCGGCAACTGCGTGCGCTTAGTGATGTCCGTCGCTTTGTAGGTTATGGAAATGCCGCCGGGCAACTTAAGCGTCACCTCGTCGTTGGTTTGGCTGGTGATGATACCCAATGCCTCGGTACCGTTCTGCATTTTCAAGAGCCACGCCTCGTAGCCGAACGAGATGCCGGCGCTGGGGTCGAGAATGGAGAGCAACAACGCCTCGCGGCCAAGCTTGGTGCCGATGCCGGAGAGTTTCGGGCCGAAGTCGATGCCTCTACCGTTGATCTGGTGGCAGGTGGCGCAAGTACTTTGCGGTCGAAAGAAAATTTTTTCACCATTGGTAATATCACCCTTCATTGCAACAAGCTTAGCCAAGGGCGGCAGCGCTTGGCCAAGTCCCTGCGGCGGAGGGAAGAGCTTGGCAGCCTGTGTGCGCAGGTTTTTCCAGCGGATGCTGCGCAGTGCGTTGCCGGCGGCGAAGCTAATGTCTGCCGGGAGGCGTTCGGCCTCGGCCTCGGTCAAAAGTGCCCTGGCGCCGGTCTTGGTCTTGGCCAGGCCGTTGACGGCAATCGTGCGCAGATTCAGCGGCTTCTTGGCATCCTTGGCTAAGCGCAGCAACACCGGCTCGGTCTCGGGTATTTGTGCGTTAGCTAGCACGGTGACGATGCCGGTGGCGTTTTGCCCGTCGATGGCAGCGTGGATCAGCTTTAAGCCAGCGTCATTGCGGAGCAGGCGGATTGCCTCGACACCGGTGGAGTCGTTGGGATTCGCCTGGGCGTAGTCGAGCAGCTCCGCCTCGTGGCCGGGTAGCTTGAAATCACGTACAATCTCGACAAACGCCGCCTGGCCACGTGATGACTCGAGGATTTTGAGTACGACCCTCTTGATCGCCGGGTTGGCCTCAAGGTCGGTGTCCTTCAACCGCTTGATTGCCTCAAGCTGGACGTTGAGCTGAGCCGACAGATGAGGGGAGGCCAAGCCGATGGCCAACACGATAAAAAACCGTTTCAACATCTCAGCCCTTCTCGATGCAGGCGTAGGCGTTGTGGTTGTGGATGCTCTCGAAGTTCTCGGCCTCGACCCGGTACCACGTGACATGTTCGTGCGCCTTGAGCTTGAGTACCACGTTGCGGACGAGATCCTCGACGAAAACCGGGTTTTCGTAGGCGCGCTCAGTTACCGCCTTTTCGTCGGGACGCTTGAGGAGAGAATACAGCTCACTGCTGGCCGATTGCTCGACGAGCGCGATCAGATCCTCGATCCACACCGTCTCTGAGGAGCGGATGGCCACCGTGACCTCGCCACGCTGGTTGTGCGCGCCGAACTGGCTGATCGCCTTCGAGCAGGGGC
>ENA-UPTF01000955-UPTF01000955.1-marine-metagenome-genome-assembly--contig:-NODE-955-length-19228-cov-2.510261_pt1 | contig 19228 bp, 13 predicted proteins | sample MGYA00238166_ERZ767019 | MGnify/ENA primary metagenome ERZ767019 (study PRJEB28930, sample SAMN06266391) | marine metagenome | isolation source: Sea water from 250 m depth | place: Atlantic Ocean | study... | reverse complement strand
GCGCGACGAGTCGGATGAGAACACGCGCGTGGTCGTAGAACTCAAGCGCGATGCTGTGCCGAAGGTGGTCATCAACAAGCTTTACAAGTTCACGCAACTGGCCACGTCGTTCAGTGTCAACATGCTGGCGATTGACCACGGCCGACCGAAGACGATGAACCTTAAGGAGCTCATCAATGCCTACATTGAGCATCGCCGTGAGGTCATCCTGCGCCGGACACGATTCGATTTGGACAAGGCCGAGGCTAGGGCGGAGACACTTGAGGGCTACCTCTGCGCGTTGGCCAATCTTGACGAGTTCATCCGTATCATCCGTAACTCAAGCAACCGCGAGGAAGCCCGGATAAAATTGTTGGCGTTCGAATTCCCTGAGAAGGCGCTGAAGAAGTGGGGCATCAAGATCCGCAACAAGGAACGCATCAAGGGCGGTTATTATCTGCTCAGCGAGGCACAGGTGAACTCCATTCTTGACCTGCGCCTCTACCAGTTGACCGGTCTGGAGCAGGGCAAGATCAAGGCCGAGTACGACGAGTTGCTTGTTAAGATCGAGGACTTGATGGACATCATTGCTAGCGAAGACCGTGTGTTGGCCATCATCAAGGACGACCTGACGGAGATCAGGGACAAGTACGCCACGCCGCGCCGCACCGACATTGTTCCCGACGAGGGCGACATGGCGATCGAGGATCTTATCGCCAACGAGGGTGTCATCATCACTCTCACGCACAATGGCCTGGTCAAGCGCACCAATGTCAGCTCATACCGCGCCCAGCGCCGCGGTGGCAAGGGCGTGATCGGCATGGGTACCCGTAAGGAATCGGTCGTGCAGGGCGAGGCCGAGGACTTCATCGAGCATCTTTTTACTGCCAGCACGCATGATTATTTGATGTTCTTCACCGACACCGGGCGCGTTTATGTTCGGCGAGTGCATGAGATTCCCGACATGGGCCGATCGGCCAAGGGGCGAAACATCGCCAACCTGCTCGAGATGCAATCCGGCGAGAAGATCGCGGCGCTGATTCGTGTCGAGTCGCATCAGGACAACAACAAGAAGAAGGATCTCACGTGGCAGCAGGAAAACTTTCTCTTCTTCGCCACTGAGAGCGGTACCGTGAAGAAGACAGCCCTGGGCGCCTATGCCAACGTCCGCCGAAACGGCATCAATGCCATCGGTATCAACGAGGGAGATCGCCTTATCACCGTCAAGCTGACCACCGGCCACGACGAGGTGGTTCTGATAACAAGCGATGGCAAGAGCATTCGGTTCAACGAGGAAAATGTCCGCTCAATGGGCCGGACCGCCGCTGGCGTGCGCGGCATTCGTCTTGGCAAGAAGGATCGCCTCGTCGCAGCAGCCATTGTGGTCAAGGATGCCACGTTGCTGGTTGCCGGTGAAAACGGCATAGGCAAGCGCACTGAGTTTGATGAGTACCGTACGCAGTCACGTGGCGGTAAGGGCATCATCACAATGAAGACCACCGCCAAGACCGGTGAGGTCTGTGGTGCGTTGGCTGTGAAATCGAATGACGAGATCATGCTCATCACCGTCGGCGGTCAGATGGTGCGTACAGGTGTCGAGCACATCCGGATGACCGGACGCAACGCGCAGGGCGTCAAGCTCATCAACCTCAACGGCAAGGACCAGCTTCAGGCCATCGCGCCGGTTATCAGTGAAGACGCCGCCGACGAGGATCCCGAGAGTTAAGTGGTGCGATTGGCCAAGCGCTTGCGTTTAAACCAAGCCGACAAGTTTGCGCCCGGTCCAGTAAACGAGCAGCAATAAGAGGATGGCGCCGCCCCACCACGGGTTGCTCCATAGACGCGTGCGGATTTCGGCTGGCCTGGGCTCGGGGAGTACGGAAATTCTTTTAATGAGCTCATGGAGGCCGTCGGTGTTGACGCTTTCGCCACCGGTGATCGAAGCGATCTCGGCGAGTACCGGGCGGTTCACTGGGCGGCCCAGTTTTTCGCGCTTGTGCAGCGACACGGTCAGCTTGGTTTTCAACTCGCGATCGTGCTCGGGGGCACTGATGGTGATCTCGATCGGGCCGCCTTCCTGTGGCAAGAACTCTGCGCTGTAAACACCCCATCCGCCCTCGACTTCGGTCAGCTCCAGTTGCTCGCCGCGTCCGGTGGGCGGGATGATCACGCCGTTGACCCCGCCGTTCTCTAGAGGGAACCCGGCTTCGTCGAGTACCGTTGCTTGCAGGAAAATACGGTCGCCCACCTTGGGCGTCTCGGGCGAGAAGCTCAACCGGATACCCTCCTTCTCGGCGAGGTGCCGCTTGTGCGCCATCCAGCGGGCGACTTGGCTCCAGAAGCGGTAGTGAAACTTGTCCTCGACACCGCGTCGCCAGCGCCACGCGCTGTCGGTGCCCATGAACAGCACTTTGCCGCGCCCGGCATCGCGGATGGCCAGCAGCGGGATACGGCCGAACTGGTTGCGCAATTCCGAGTGCACGGCAAGCACCTCGCTGCCGGGACGGCTCTTGATCACGCCGGTAGACCAGTAAAAACCGGGGAGCATTTTCCAGATCTGTTCGTTAACCAACTCGTCGGCGTCGAAGCGTGTGAGCAGGTGGCCGCGTCCACGGTTGGAGAGCATGAGCATCGACTCGTTTTGCAGGCCCGTGCCGGTGGGTCTGGCGTCGTCGAGCACGACCGGCATCAGCTCCTTGAGTGGGCTGTCTATCAGTGAGAGGTGATTGCCGCGTCGCCCGGGCATAAAGACCAGCCCGCTGCCTTGCTGCTCGACGAGGCCCCTGATCAGCCCGGCGTCCTTCGTGCTTAGCTGCCCCTTGCCGACGCCGACGTCGCCGAGGAAAACCACGTCGTAGCGCGTGAGCATTTCGCGCGAGCCGGGGAAGGTAGAGAGGTAGTCGCGCCCGCCGCCGGTGCCAATGTTCGGGTGGAACAGCATGCAGCTAAGGTCCACGCCGGGGTCTCGGGCGAGGGCGTTTCGCAGGTAGCGGTATTCCCAGCGCGGTTGCGAATCGACGACCAGCACGCTCAGCTTGACCACGCGTACGGCGATGTGAAACGCCGCCGCGTTGTTGTCACGCAACCCTTCGTCCGGCTCCACCGGGAACTCCAGCCTTAGATCAAACTCGCCGACTTCGCGCGGGTACCACATGATCGAGTCGCGAAAGCGGCTATTCGCCGGGAGGGTGATTTTCTTGGCTGCCAACGGCTCCGTGCCCTGCATGAGGCGTACCTCGGTCGCTACATCGCGCGGCAGGTGGCTCTGTACGGTGTAGGGTATGGCGATCTGCTCGCCAAACAAGCCGTACGCCGGCGCGGCGACCTCCTCCATCGCGAGGTCAGCAATCGGCTCATCCCGACCGGTGACAACACTGTAAACGGGGATACCCTCATCGCGATAGCGCGTGGCCACGCCAATCGGTGATGGGCCAAGATTCCAGTCGCCATCGGTCAACAGCAGCACCGCCTTGAGGTTGCGCTGCTGCCTGAGCACCGAGCCAAGCGCTCCGCTCAGGTCGGTGCCAATCTCCCCTGCTTGGCCAAGTGCGTTCGTTGTGATCACGCCCGGCGGCGTGCCGAACGGCCCGGACAGTACCTTGGAGCCGGCCTCGAGTGGTGTCCAGTAGGCGCTCTTGTTTTGCGTGTCGATCCAGGCGGTCCGGGTGACGATGTCATTCGTGCTGACGACATCGCGCGTCTGCATGCTGCCCGAGGCGTCGTTGAGGATGACGACCTGCGGCGGGTCGGTCCGCTTGATGAGACGGATATACTCCGGTTGCAGTAGTGTGAACGCCAGCATCGCCACCGCTACGAATCGAACGACCTCGAGCAGGGCGACTTTGCCGCGACGGCCGTTGCGCTGCCAGTTGCCCCAGCCAAGCCAGGCGGCCAGCGCCAATATACCGATCCCGGCTAGGATGACGACCAACGAAGCTGTAAAGGACCAGTGACTCATGCGGTGGCGGGTTGGGGTTTTGGCGGCGTGACTTGGGTCATCGAGCCGGGTCGGATTAGCCACGCCTCGACCATCAGCGCAAGCAGCATCAGGAACAGGAACAGTCGCCAGATCTCGCTCTGCAACGCCGTGTCGTCACGTTTCGCCTGGAACAGTTGAAACGACAGTGTGCCAAATAGGCTGCCGACAGCCGAGTCTTCGACGCGCTCAAACTCGTCCTCCGCGGCGGGCCGGTTGACCACCAGCCAGCGATCGCCGTTTTTGTAAACACCCGCCTGCGTTTGCACGTTGCCGGGCTTGTCGGTCTCGGCCGATGTCCACTCAAGCTGCAAATCCCCCGCACCGATATGGCCGCACTCGGCGATTGAGTCGTGCTGTAGTCTGCGACTTCCCGCGGCGAGTAGGCGTTGCAGCATCGGGACGACCACCAGGCCGTTGCCCATTTCCGACCAGGAGAGCAGGGGTAGGGTGGTGCAAAAATAAACTTCACCCTTACCAAGCGACTGGCGCATGAGCAGCGCTTGGCCATCGGCGAATGCAGCGAGCACCGCCGCCTGGCCAACGACCTGTTGGCGCTGCCGGACATCAAGCTTGGCCAGAGGCAACAGCAGCCCCTCGTCGGTGTTGGCCAACGGCCCTTGGTTTTCGTCCCAGCGACCAACCGCAAAACCGGCTTCGCCGCCAGTTTGTTTTTCGCCCCAGCCCAGGCCTACAAAGCGTACTGTCGCCGGCTTACCTGTCGGGAAGAAAATAACACGGCCACCCTCGTCGGCGAATCGCCTTATCGCGCCTGCCATTTCACCCTCGGGCAATGGCGCCTGCCAAACGACGAGCGTGGCGTCGCGCAGATCGGCTGGGGTCACATTGTCTGGCGTGTGGCGCTTGGCTGGGGTGCGTCCCACTTGGCCGGCGACCGATGCTGCTGCCTGCCACAACGGGCCAAGCGCACTCTCGGTGACGACCAAACCAGCTGGCGGATGCTCGTCGCTGTACCGATAGTAGGTGACGTTGTCGCGCGGGTTACCGTCGGCAGGCAGTTTGAGTTTACCCCAGCCGCCTGCTTGGTCGCCGACGGCAAAGCGGTGCCGCCAGCGGGTGGATTGGCCGGTGACCCTGGCCTCGAGCTCGGTGGCGACGCCGTTGAGCGTGCGGGTGATCGTGGTGGTGTCGGCGTTGGGTTGGCTGCGTTTGAGGTCGGCGGCCAAGCGCACTTCGCTGCCATCGGTGGCCTGTTTTCGGGAGAGTTGCGCAACTGAGATTGACGCGTTGCCAGGCGATTCCTGTGTGGTGGCCAGCAGGCGGACGCGTACCTTTTGCGGCAGCAAGTTGAACGCCGTGACGATGGTTTCCCAGCGCGGATCATGCGGTAGCCAGTTGCTGGCCTGCAGGTCGGAGGCGATCCACAGTTCGGCGGTGCCGGCTTGGTTTTCGATTAGCCAATCTAGAGCGATTTGCAGCATGGCTGGGATGTCTGCTGCTGTGTCAGTGGGTTGCGTGTAGGGAAGCTCGAGCAGCGACGAGGCAGTGGTGATCTCGTGTACTTTTCGGGTGGCGCTGTCGAGCAGCACGAGGTGGCTGTTATTTTCGTATTTGTCAGCGGCATCGGCGATCATCTTGAGTGCGTATTCACGGCGCGACTCATCCGCCCCGGTAATACGCGATTCCATGGTGGCGGACCGATCGACAAGCAGCAGGATGACGTCAGGTGCGCCGCCGAGTGCCCAGCCGACCCAACCTCCGACCAGCGGCCGTGCGAGGAAAAGCAGCAGTGTCAGCACGGCGAGGATGCGCATGAGCATGATGAGCAGGTTTCGCAGCTTGGCGTGGCTGGTGGAGCTGCGTGTGGCGGCGAGGAGAAACTGCATCGCCGCCCACTGCTTGGGCTTGTGCCGCATGCGATTGATTAGGTGGATGATTACCGGCAGCAGTACGAGGGGCAGTCCCCACAGGATGAACTTCTGGAAAAAGATCATGCTCGGGTGGCGTGCCGGGCGCGCTCGGTGAGGAAGTCGGCCAGCACCTGGTCGTACGGTTGGTCGAGTGTCACGCGGCGGTAGTCGGCGTTAAATTCGTGGCAATCATCCCGAAGCTTCCCGAGAAAGCGCTTGAGTTGAGCTTGGTATTCGGCACGGACGGTGGCTGGTTCGGTGACAATTGACTGCGAGCCTTCCATGTCCACAAAGCGCACCGGCCGATCGAACTCGAAGTCCAGCTCGAGCGGGTCGAGCAGGTGAAACAGAGCGAGGTCGTGTTTTTGATATCGCAGGTGCTGCAGCGCGTCGCGCAGTTCTTCGCCATTACAAAAGCAGTCGGACAGGATGACGACGAGCGCCCGGCGGCTAGCTTTTTCGGCCAGCTCGTGGAGTATTGGGGCGAGGTGCGTTTCGCCGGTGGGCTGCGCTTGGCCAAGCGTGTCTAGGATAACCTGCAGGTGGGAGGCGTTGCGGCGAGGCGGGATCTCGGGGGTACTTTTCTCCGTCACATGGAGGAGCCCGGCGGCGTCGCCCTGGTTGATGATGAGGTAGCTGAGCGTTGCGGCGAGGCGTTTGGCGTAGTCGAGGCGGGAGCCGTGTTCGCCCGCGAACCCCATCGAGCCGCTGCAGTCGAGCACGACATAGCAGCGCAGGTTGGTCTCGGCCTCGAACTCTTTGAGGTAGTAGCGGTCGGTGCGGGCGAAGACACGCCAGTCGAGCCGCCGGATGTCGTCTCCGGGGACGTAGTTTCGGTACTCGGCGAACTCGACGCTCGAGCCTCGGTGGGGGCTGCGGTGATGCCCGGAGACACTGCCCTCCATCGGGAAGCGCGCCAGCAACGGTTGGCCCATGAGGCGGCCGACGACTTCGGCCTCAATCAGCGGTTGCTCGCTCGGCTCAGGCACTGGCGTCGCGGAATTGGTCGAGCAACCGGTCCACGATCACCGTGCTGCTTGTTCCCTCGGCCTGCGCCTGGAAATTGGTGATAATGCGATGCCGTAGGACAGGGTGGGCGACGGTTTCGAGATCCTCCTGCCGTACGAGGTAGCTGCCCTGCAATACCGCACGTGCCTTGGCCCCCCGGATGAGGTATTGGACGGCGCGCGGACCGGCGCCCCACGAGACGAGTTTTTTGCAGAATTCCGGCGTGTCGCTGGAGGCGGGGCGGGTGGCACGGACGATGTCCACCGCGAGGTCGTAAATATGATCCGGCACCGGCACGCGTTCGACCAGTTCCTGATATTTCAGGATCTGCTCGCCGGTGACCTGAGGCATGATTTCCTCCGTTGCAGCGCCGGTTGTCTCGCGGGCGATGCGGCGTTCCTCGTCGCGGTCTGGGTACTGCACCTCCACGAAAAACATGAAGCGATCCAGCTGCGCCTCCGGCAGCGAGTAGGTGCCTTCCTGCTCAATGGGGTTTTGCGTGGCGAGCACAAAGAACGGCTCGGGCAGCGGCATGATTCGGCCGGACACTGTGACGTGATGCTCCTGCATCGCCTCAAGCAGTGCGGACTGTGTCTTGGGCGGGGTGCGGTTGATTTCGTCGGCCAAAATAATGTTGGCGAAGATCGGTCCTTTGACGAACTCGAACTCGCGCCGGCCCTCGCCGGTCTCCTGTAAAATGTCGGTGCCGGTGATGTCGGATGGCATCAGGTCGGGCGTGAACTGAATGCGGCTGAAGTCGAGCGACATCACTTTTGAGAGCGAGTTGACCATGAGCGTCTTGGCCAGGCCGGGTACGCCCATGAGCAGCGCGTGGCCACGAGAGAGGACGCAGATCAGGAGTCGCTCGACGACCTCGTCTTGTCCGATGATCACCTTGGCCATCTCGGCTTTTATGCGGTCGTGGGTTGCGCGCAGCTCGTCGATCACGACGACGTCGCTGTCGCTGGGATTGTCCGCGGCGTTGTTGGCGGCGGCCGGTTCAGCTTCGATGACTGGTGCAGAATCTGACATGTGGCGAAAAAAGTGTAGTGAACGATTTCATCAATGGCGGGTCAATGATCGATTATTCGGTATCGTTTACATGACGGGGCGCCGGGCGAATGCCGCACTGCCTCGGCCAAACGAGGTGATGTTGAAAAACTCCCAGCCTTCCTTGCCGAACTGGTTCATCTCCTCCTCGAGCGCGATTCGGCTGTCGCCAAAGATCGACTTGTACTCCCATTTGGGCCGGGGTGCCGGCTGCCTGAGCTTGGACGCGGCGGCGCTCTGGTGGGCGACCAGCTTCTGGAGCAGGTTGGCGGCTGTCTCAGCGGAGGCGGCCTGTTTTACGGCTGTCCTGGCCTGGGCTTCGAGTTGGCTGTCCAGCGACTTGATGGCGGTGTTGAGGTCGTTCAGCTGCTTTGTGGCGGTCTTGATCGACTTGTCCCTGGCATTGCCGCTACTGGTCTTTTCCAGCTTGGCCAAGTCGCCGGAGACCTTGTCCAGGCCGGCGATTACTTGGTTGAGTCGCTCGAGCACTGGGCCAAGGTCTGGCACAGCGGTCGGGGCGTCGTCCTGCGCTTGGCTAAGCGCAGGTTGGGAGAGACAGCCCAGTGCCAGGCCAAGGCCGGCGAAAGTTTGAATGAAGCGTTTCATGTCGAATGAAAATCGAGTTGCGGGAGCGTAGGCCAAGCCCCAAGCCGGTGCAAGACCGGCCGAAATAGCCGATTTCGCTGGCAGATCTACTCGTGACCGTATAAACGGTGCGCGGTCAATGTTCAGGTATCTTACCCGTTTTTTCCTTTGCCTTCCCTTGTGGACGATCGTTTCCGCCCACGCTGGGCCGGAGCTGCCGATCTGGGCAGCGGCCAGTTGGCGTAACGACATTGTGACCATCAAGGCCCACATCGATGCCGGCACGAACATCGACACGGTGGACGACTGGACCGGCAAGACGGCGCTGCACTACGCCGCCGAGTATGGTCATCTTGAAATTGTTGAGTTGCTGTTGGCCAACGGTGCAAATGTGAATCGTCGTGATGACGACAAGGCAACACCTCTCTACTTCGCGGCGGTCGGCGGTTTTGTGGATGTGGCCCGGTTGCTCTTGGATTACGGCGCAGATATCAACGCGCGTGACAAGGCCAAGGAGTCGCCGATGGATGGTGCTGTGTTCTTCGGACACATGAACGTGGCCGACCTGTTTCAGAGCTTTATGGCGATTGTTGAGTACAATATGGACGACCATTTTTGGCTTGAGGCAACTGCATTAACATCCGGATGGTACGGTTTTCTCAGTAAGAAAAAGAGGGTTGATTCTCGATTTTTTCAAGTTGAGTCCTCATTTGACCTGCTCAATTGGCGAACGGCAAAAGTGTTCGATACCGGCAAAGCCCCGTTCATTTTCAAGGACAGACTTCGATCCACCATAAGATACGGACATCGGTTTTTTCGCCTACGGCCTTACACGATCCCCATTGAGCCACCTTTCAATCGGATCGACCCTAATTATGAATTGTTTGAGGCTCAGCAAATTGATGGAAATCTCGATGGGCAAGCCCATGAGTTGTTCAAATCCGAATATGTGTACAATCCCGGTTTCGAGGTGGTTTCCGAGGGTCAGCGAGGCCAGAACACCTATCTTTCTGGTCAACTGACTTATGCTCAATTTGCAGAGTTTAATGAGGGGGATTGGGAGGGTGCATCAGATCACTCCGTTTCAATTGGGCTCGGTTGGAATCTGGAGGGTATACATCTTATTGTGGTTGTAGAAGATGATGTGCATCATCACACCAAGAAGGAGGTCGATCAGGGAGATGCAGTGCATCTATTGTTTACTGATGCCTATCGAGAGGAGGTCAAGAGCGAGTATCTGTTTGCCTTAACCGAACCTCATTGGGGGGATGATGTTCTTTATAAGAAGGGAATGCTGGGCGACACGGTTAAAGGGTCAAGGGTCGGGTATGCGGAACAGATTTCCGGCGGAGGCAATTTTGACGTTGTAATGTTTCGTACGCAAAAGACGATTTACCCTCACACCGGTACGACCATTTATGAGATGTCGTTTTCGCCTGAAGCAATCGGCTTGGAGAGTCTCCAAGAAAACGTCAAGTTTGGTCTTGGAGTTGCGGTAATTGACAGCGATCCGGATGCGCCCGGTCTGCAGGGTTGGTCTGGATGGGGGCCGGAAAGTGTCGTATTGGAGACGAATCCTGCTGAAACTGTCTTGATAACGCTCGGCGGGAACGAGGGCGGTGACGGTGGCGAGTGAAATCGGGTATTTACCGTGTACTGTAGCGGGCGCAAAACGGTTTGGGAAAAACCGGTTGACTTGGGTAGGGGCCACCGCTAGTTTCCCGCGCGATGGCGAGTTTTAGCCTACAACGACTGCTGCTGGGACTGGCGCTTCTTCGAGGTGCCCGGGCGGTTGTGGTTTGAACTTGTTACTAAGACTTTCGTAAACCCCGCTGCCAGTGGCAACGGGGTTTTTTGTTGAACCACCGAATCGAGAGACAACGACATGAAAAAAAACCGGATCATCATTTTTGACACGACACTCCGCGATGGCGAGCAGTGCCCCGGCGCGTCGATGACGCTGCGCGAGAAACTTGAGGTCGCGCGGCAACTGGCTCGGTTGAAGGTGGACGTGATCGAGGGCGGTTTCCCGGTGATCAGCGAGGGTGATTTCACCGCAGTTAATACCATCGCCAGGGAGATTAAGGGCCCGACCATCGCCGGCCTGGCCCGCTGCGTGCCCAAGGATATTGAGGCTGCCGGAAAGGCGGTTGCGCCGGCCGGCAAAAAAGGGCGCATTCACGTGTTCCTTGCCACGTCAAAACTGCACCGCGAGTTTAAGCTCGGAAAGGCGCAGAGCCAGATCATCAAGCTCGCTGTCGATGGCGTGAAGCGCGCCCGCAAGCTCGTCGCCGATGTCGAATGCTCGCCCGAGGACGCCTCCCGCACCGAGCCGGATTTCCTCGTCGAGGTCTGCCAGGCGGCCGTTGATGCCGGCGCCACGACGGTGAACATCCCGGATACAGTTGGCTGGGCTGTGCCAGGGCAGTTCGGCGAGTTGATTCGACACCTGTACGAATCGGTGCCGGAGTTCCAGTCCGGCAGGGCGGTCATCAGCGTGCATTGTCACAACGACCTTGGTCTTGCCGTAGCCAACTCGCTTGTTGCCGTCGATGCCGGTGCGCGGCAGGTCGAGTGCACCGTCAACGGTATTGGTGAACGCGCCGGAAACGCCGCGCTCGAGGAAATTGTAATGGCGCTCAAGACGCGTGATGACGTTTACCGAGGCTACACCTGTGGCGTGGCCACCCGGCAAATCGTGAAGGCCTCCAAGCTGGTTGCGCGCATGAGCGGCCTGCCGGTGCAGCGCAGCAAGGCGATCGTTGGCGAGAACGCCTTCGCGCACTCCAGCGGAATTCACCAGGACGGTATTATTAAAAAACGCGAGACCTACGAGATCATCGATCCCGAGCAGGTCGGCTGGGGTCAGACAGAACTGCCGTTGACTAAGCACAGCGGCCGGGCTGCGATGGCCATGCGCCTCCGGCACCTCGGTTTCAAGTTAACCGACGAGGAGATCAACAACGTCTTCAGTCGTTTCAAGGAGATCGGTGACAAGAAAAAATTCGTGTATGACGACGACCTCGGCGCGCTGGTCGATGGCCAGATCACGAAGGTGCCTGAGACGTGGGTGATGGAATACCTGAACGTCACCAGCGGCAATCACACTGTTCCCACTGCCACTGTGCGTTTGAGGAAGGCCGCCACCGGCCGATCAAAAAAAGAAACCGTGCTCGAGGACGCCGGCGTAGGCGATGGCCCGGTGGACGCCGCGCTGAAGGCGATCGACCGTCTTACCGAGATGTCCGGGCGTCTGAAGGATTACGCTATCCGCGCTGTGTCGCAGGGCAAGGACGCGCTGGGCGAAGTGAGTGTTAAAGTTAATTTCGGTGATGGCGATCTCGTCACTGGCAAGGGCGCGAGCACCGACATCATCGAGGCCAGCGCCAAGGCATACCTCAACGCCGTCAATCGCCACCTCAACAACGGCCGCGGCAAAAAAAAGCCGCGCAAGGCCAACGGTCAGCCGTAGGGATCGAAGCTTTGCAGGTTCCATTCCTCGACGAGGTCTCCGTCGATTTCGTCGAGGAAGCGTGACGGCTGCTGCATCGTCTCCCCGCCGGAGCCGTGCATGAAACGCAACAGCGGATAGCTCAGATATAGCTCGGTCTTGGCGCGGGTGACGGCGACGTAAAACAGGCGCCGTTCCTCCTCCTCGCCACCGGGACTCTCGATCGCGCGGCTCGACGGGAACAGTCCGTCACACAGCATCATCACGAACACTACGTCGAACTCTAGCCCCTTGGCCTGGTGAATCGTTGAGAGCTGGATCTGCTCTGGGTCGGGACCGGCGTCGCGTTGCGTTTCCGTATCAAGGTTGGTCAGTAGTGTGACTTCACTGAGGAATTCCTCGGTGGTGTCGTACTGTCCGGCGAACCCGGCAACCTGTTCGAGATCCTCGAGCCGCGCGTAGTAGTTTGGGAACTTGTCCTGAAGGTAATCCTCGTAACCAGCGGCAACGACCATGCGGATGAGGTGCCCCGGCCCCTTTGCCTGCTCCTCCTCAAGTTGATCAATCGTCTCGGCGAACTGTTCCCAGCCAAGCGCGGCCTTCTTCGGCGTATGGCCGGTGATGTCGCGCAACGTCTTAGCCAAGTTTGGCGGCTGCGTGATCTCCTTGGCCAAGCACGCTTCAAACACTGCCCAAAGCTTGGCCGCCGACTTGGCTCCAATGCCCGGCAGCATCAGCACGATGCGCTTGAAGGCCAGTTCGTCGCTGGGATTGACGAGGAGCTTCAGGTAAGCGGCGACGTCCTTGACATGGGCCTGTTCAAAAAATCGGATGCCGCTCGTGAGCACGAACGGAATATTGCGCCGCGTGAACTCGAGCTGCAGTTCGAGCGCGTGAAAGTGCGAGCGATACAGCACAGCCATTCCCTCCATAGGCATGCCCTCGTCGCGCAGTTCGAGAACGCGCTGAGCGATGAACTCTGCCTGCTGGTTGGCGTCGTTACAGGAGACGAGCGCAGGCTTCATGCCTGAGTCGCGTACCGGCGCGAGCACTTTCTTGAACTGCTGCGTATTCGCGGCGATGACGGCGTTGGCGCAGTCGAGAATCTCAGGTGTGCTGCGGTAGTTTGTCTCGATCTTGAACACCTGCGTGCCGTTGTGACGGTCGGGGAACTCGAGCACGTTGCGGAAGTTGGCGCCACGCCACGAGTAGATGCTCTGCGAATCGTCGCCGACCGCCATGATGTTGTGGTGTCGACCGCCGAGCAGGTCGATAAGCTCGCACTGTACCTGGTTTGTGTCCTGGTATTCATCCACGAGGATGAATTGGAACCGCGCCTGGAACGACTCGCGCGCCTCGCTGTTTTCGCGTAGCAACCGCAGCCACTGGGTGAGCAGGTCGTCGAAGTCCATCACACCATTGGCTCGCTTGCGCTTGACGTAGGCGGCGTGCGCTAGGGCGATCTCGTCGGTGAGGCTATCGAAATAATAGTAGCGTTCCTCCATCACTTGTCCAAGCTGCAGGCCGGTGTTGAGCGACATCGAGAGGATGTCGCACATCAGATCCGGCTTGGGGAATCGCACCGCCTTCGTGTCAATGCCGGTGTCGGCGATTGCGATACTCATCAGGGCCTTGGCATCATCGCGGTCCATGATGGTAAACGACTTCGGATAGCCAATCGCCTCCGCGTGCCGGCGCAACACCCTGTGGCCGACCGAGTGGAACGTCCCACCCCAAAGCCCGGCTGTGTCGCCGCCGATCAACTCTTGCACGCGGTCCATCATCTCGCGAGCGGCCTTGTTGGTGAAGGTCAGCAACAGGATGCGGTCCACCGGGATGCCTTGCTCGAGCAGGTAGGCAACGCGGTAGGTCAGCGTGCGTGTCTTGCCCGCGCCGGCTCCGGCCAGTACTAACGCAGGCCCCGGCGGCGCGGAAACAGCCGCCAGTTGCTGGGCGTTGAGTTCCGTCTCGTAGTCAATGTTTAACTCGATCGGCGCGCGGAAAGACTTGAGCGTGTACTCCCTTGGCACGTGCCCATTCAAACGGCCAAGTGCTCGGCCAAGCGAGACTATTTTGGTGAGTGCTTGGCTCGGCGGGATTTTACGGCGCCAGATTGCTAAACGGCGCCCACGGGAGGTTACGAAGGACGGCGTAAATCAGCATCGCGATGACCAAACCGACGACCAACCAGACGTTCGCGAACAGGGTGTGGTAGGGGCGGGCCTGGGCTGCTGAGCGGATGTATCGACCGAAGTCGGTTACGCCGATAGTGAGCAGGCACAGGATTCCTGGGTTGAGCCGAAACGCCTCAAACACGTTGCCGTGGGTCAACGCATAAAGCGCCCGTGAGGAACCGCAGCCGGGACAGGAGTACCCGGTCGTGACATAAAAGGCGCACTTGGGGAAGAACGCATACTTGGTGGGATCGAGAAAAAACAGCGCCATCGCGCCACCCAGTCCAATCAGGGTGATACTGGTGATGATGGTGATCTGCTTATGCGACATCTCCGACGTGGGTGGCTATCAGTTGTTGAATAAAACCCACAGACCTACGGCAATCGAGAGAATCAGGAAAAATGACCCGGAGACAATCCCGATCCAGGCATGGACTGTGCCTCTGGCTTCGGGGTTCTCACTTACATTGCGTAGCCCTTTGATCCCCAGAACTAAGGCCGGGATGGACAAGATTGGCGGGCAAAGAATAGAAAAAACACCAAGATAATAGGCGATCAGTGCTGAACTATTCTTGTATGGGATCAACGTCGATACGCCGCCGTCCTCCTTTGACGTAGATGCTGGTGTGGTAGGGGCGGAAAAGGCGGATTGGAAGTCGGGCAGGGTGACCATAGGTACCCATTCGTCGGACTCATTCACCTGCACCAATGTCTCGGGGGTACATCGATTTTGAGCGATCCACTGGTGTAACTCCTCTGTGCTGACCGGCCCGTACTCGTTGCCGTCTGTTGCCTTGATTTTATATTGCTGGCTCATGGCTTATACGTGTCAAATCTTCACTCCTTCGGAACGCAGATATTCTTTAACCTCCGGGTCGTTCAGGAAAACCAGATTGATGATACCCATAGCCAGGTTGGGTATGTCGCAGTTGATGATGTTGACGATTTGCATGATCGCGATGGTCTTGGCGGAGGCGAAGGCCGGGGCCGGGTTACTGCCCAGCATCTGGCTTCCCTTGATGGTGGCCATGATTCCAAGGATCAGCGAATAAATCCAAGGAATCCAAAAACCAGCTGTTCCCAAGCCAATGCCAAAGCATGTCAGGATGGCCAGTATTCCCCCCACAAGGGTCATAATGGAGATAGCCTGTATTTTCCCAGGTACTGCAGGTTTTCCTTCGGGATTCGCCACAGCTACGGGAGGAGTGGATGGCACCGGAGACTCCGCCGCTTGGCGGCAGATGTAGCTGAGTTCCTCAATTTGGTTCAGTGGGAGCCATTCGCCGTCGGGTGTTTTTCGGACCAGCGAGTTGCCGTCTATCCGACCGCCTTTCGCCCATTCGAGAATATTTCCCTCATCCACGGGGCCATAAACATTACCGTCATTTGCCTTGAACTCATACATGATTATTTCCTCTGACGTGGAATTGTAACAGGAGTTAATGGTCGGTCAACTCTTCCAGTTTACGTTTGGCAAGGCCGTCGTCGATGACGGATGCGGCCAGTTCCCAGCCTTCAAGTGCCGAGTCGGTCTTAGCAGCAACGAACATTGCATGGGCGGCATTGAGAAGAACGGCATCCCGGCGTGGGCCGCGATCTTCGCCGGCAAGAATGGCCCGAATGGTTGCGGCGTTTTCCCCGGCATCTCCGCCTTTGAGATCGTCGAGTGTCGCCGGTTGCAGTTGGAAGAGGCTCGGTTCGTCGCTGCTTACGGTGAATCCGCGATCCTGATAAAACTCCGCGATGGTGTTTTCTCCGAGTGTCGAAAGTTCGTCCATGGCCCCTTTGCCGGCTTTGCCATTCACGACCATGCCTCGCCGGATGCCGATGGACTGCAGCACGCGCCCAATCGGTTCGCACAGTTCGGCCTTGGGCACGCCGATCAGCTGCGCCGTCGGCCGCGCCGGATTGAGCAGTGGGCCGAGAAAGTTGAAAACCGTTCGCTGGCCGCGATCGGCGCACAGTTTGCGCGCCGGCATAATGTGCTTAAATGCCGGATGATAGCCAGGCGCAAACAGGAACGCGAAGCCGTGATCGCGCAGACTCGCGCCAACCTGCTCCGGCGTGAGGTCGGTCGGGATACCGAGAGCGGCCAGCACGTCGGCGCTGCCGGACTTGGAGGTGATCGCGCGGTTCCCGTGCTTGGCTACGGTCACGCCGGCTGCCGCGGCGACGATCGCGACGGTGGTGGAGATATTGAAGGTCCCGAGTTTGTCGCCGCCGGTTCCGCAGACGTCGAGCATCTCGCGTCGGCGCGTCTCGTCATCGAGCGGCACGGGCAGCGCCTTGTCGCGCAGTTCACTGGCAAACGCCGCGATCTCCCCCGGCGTCTCGCCCTTGGCTGCCAGCGCAGTGAGAAAATCGGCCTTGGCCTCGGGGGTGACGGCCTCATCGGTCAGGCAAGCGATGGCGTCGCACACCTGTTCATCGGACAGCTCCGTGCCGTCGGCCAGTTGCTTGGTCAGGGTCTTCAACATGGCCGGGACAATAATCGCGCCACCGCCGTTTGGCCAAGCGCGGATTGCCTGATGGTTGAGCCGATCCCGAAGTCATGGCATACTCGACCAGGCTTGATGACGCAGATACAAAAGATCGTGTTACCGGGCGGCGGTGGTTTCATCGGCCGCCATGTCATGAGACACTTCGCGGCTAAGGGCTGGGAGGTGGTGGTCCTGTCCCGGCAACGGCACGAGCATCGGGACGGCATCCGCTTCATTTGGTGGGACGGTGCCAACCTCGACTCGTGGGCCGATGAACTCGATGGTGCGGAGGCGGTCATCAACCTTGCCGGTCGCACGGTCAACTGCCGGTACGGCAAAAAAAACCGGCGGGAGATTTACGAGTCGCGAGAGTTTTCAACCGAGGTAATAGGCGAGGCTATCAAGGGGTGTGCCACGCCGCCGAGGGTGTGGTTCAACGCCAGCTCGGCGACAATCTACCGCCACTCGCTCGACCGTGATATGGACGAGTCCACCGGCGAAATCGATCTGGTGCCGGAAGACGGCCCGATTAACAAATGGGAGTTTTCCGTTGACGTGGTAAATCGCTGGGAACGGGCACTGTTCAACGCGCCGATACCGGACACGCGCCGCATTGCGATGCGCCTGTCGATGGTGTTCGGCACTGGTAGCAGCGGCGTGTTTGAGGCGTTTCGTAACATTACACGGTTCGGACTCGGTGGCACGCAGGGGTCGGGCACGCAGTACGTCAGTTGGTTGCACGTGGAAGATTTTTTGCGGATGCTCGACTGGTGTCTCGATCACGATCACCTCAGCGGCCCTCTCAACATGTGCTCGCCCAACCCGATGCCGAACTGTGACTTCATGCAGGCGCTTCGCGAGGCTTGTGGCGTGAAATTCGGCCTACCGTCGCCGGCATGGATGCTTGGGATCGGCGCGTTCTTCATGCGCACCGAGACGGAGCTACTGCTGAAAAGCCGCCGAGTGGTGCCGGGCGCCTTACTCAAGTCCGGCTTTGAGTTCAAACACCCCACCTGGCCTGAGGCTGCGGTAGAAATCGAGCGATCGTGGCGCGACTAACCGCAGCCGCTATTCCTTGGTGATAACCTCGTCGAGGTTGAGGATGAGGCTGGTGATGCCGGTGAAGGCGGCAACCTGTACGCCGTCGAGCGCCGGGTCCGGCTTGGCCTCGCCAATGGAGAGCAGATCCTTCACCGACTCGAGATTGCGGGCGTAATGCGCCTGTAGCTTGGACAGGCGCTTGGCCAGAAGATCGATTTCAGTCTGCCTGGCCGGTCGGCCGGTGGCCATCGCCATCGCTTTGCCAAGCCGGTCGGCATCACTCCCAGGTTGCTGCAAAAGTTGCTCGGCGAAACAGCGTGCAGCCTCCACGTAGGTGGTGTCGTTGAGGAGGTTGAGCGCGTGCATCGGCGTGTTGGTGCGGCTGGGGCGCACGGTGCAGACGCGCCGCGCCGGGTTGTCGAAAAACATTGCTGGCTTCACCGAGCGCCTCCAGAAGGTGTAGAGACTACGCCGATAAAGAGCCTCGCCGACGTCGCGCTTGTAAACAATTTTGCCGTAGCTGAAATCCGACCATACTCCGGGCGGCTGGTATGGTTTTACCGGCGGGCCGCCCATGCGATCCCAAAGGTTGCCACTGATCGCCAACGCCTGGTCGCGGATGGCCTGCGGGGTCATGCGGTAGCGCGGGCCTCGTGCGATGAGGCGGTTTTGCGGGTCGCGCTCGAGCAACTCCGGCGTCACCACAGAGGATTGCCGGTACGCCGCGCTGGTGATCATGAGGCGGTGCAGGTGCTTCACGTTCCAGCCGGATTGCACGAACTCGGTCGCGAGCCAGTCTAGCAGCTCGAGGTACTCTGGTCGTTCGCCCTGAACGCCGAAGTCCTCGGTGGTCTTTACGAGGCCAGTGCCAAAGAAATGTTGCCAGTAACGGTTCACAGTGACTCGGGCGGTGAGAGGGTGAGTGGGATGGGTCAGCCAGTGCGCAAGGTCGAACCGGTTGGCGCGGCGCTTGGCCAAGCCGTTGAGGCCAGGAAGACTGGCCGGTACGCCGGGCTGGATGGCTTGGCTTTTGTCCGGCTTGTTGTACACGCCCCGGACGAGCAGATAGGTGTCACGCGGTTTGTCCATGTCTTGCATGACCATGGTGCTGCCGAGCGAGTCGTTGAGTTTTTTGATCGCCGCACGGGCGATTTCCTCGCCGCGTTTGGCTGCGATGAAGTCCGGCGTCTGTGTGCGGTGATGTCGGGCGAGTGTGTCGCGCTGCTTGGCCAAGCGCTTGGCTGGGGGCGTGTGGAGTATCTGGATGATCTTCGGCGGCAAGCCGTCTCGCATGTCGATCGACGGCTTGGGAGCAGTGGTGGCGGATACGCGGAATCGTCCGAGCAGATGCTTCTTCGCATCGTGCTGATGCCGGAGCCGCAACGTGAAACGCGTGCCTTTGCCAGCCGGCCAGGTTTCTGCCAAGCGGAATACGGCCTTGCGCGGCTGGTTGTAATCGAGGTCTTTTTTCCAAATGCCCCAGCCTGACTTGGGATCGTCATCAATTGCGCCTGTCACCGGCAGGCCGTCCTGATTAAACTCCGCAATAGCACTGGCGAACAGAAGCGGCTTGAGTTTTCCCGGTTGGCCCTTCGTGCTGACGCGCACAAAAA
>ENA-UPTF01000954-UPTF01000954.1-marine-metagenome-genome-assembly--contig:-NODE-954-length-19255-cov-2.194702_pt1 | contig 19255 bp, 15 predicted proteins | sample MGYA00238166_ERZ767019 | MGnify/ENA primary metagenome ERZ767019 (study PRJEB28930, sample SAMN06266391) | marine metagenome | isolation source: Sea water from 250 m depth | place: Atlantic Ocean | study... | reverse complement strand
AGCCGGGTTCTAGATAGCCGTTGGCATTGAACTTGGCAGTGGCAAACTGGGCCTCCAGAATCCCCTCATAGAGGCTGGCGAGGGTACCGATCCCCGCTATATGGGCTTCTACCGCTGGATTGGCCAGTACACCATTCATCTCCGCCACTTGGTGGGCGACGCCCATCATGAAACGCAGTTTAGTGGTAAAGCGAATTTGGGCCTGGTTGTTTCCCATGATGGCGGCTGGCGTTTCCCACCATTGGCGGCGGCAAAGCTCCAAATTCTTGAAAACGAATACCTGTTCCCAGGGCACGAATACATCGTCATAGACAACAAGCGCATCGGTCTCATCGAAACGCGAAGCCAGGGGATAGTCGTAGACGCTGGACGCCGCCGCCGCACCTTTGGCGGTGAGGGCTTCGCATTTGTCCATGGTCCGGTTATGGACTGTAAGGCTGTATCCGGCTTCGACCAGTCGATCCGCCATAGGTAGCCCCATTTTTCCGAGACCTATCCATCCTATATTTTGAGTAGATATCTGAACTTCTGACATATGATGTTCCGATAATTTGTAATTACGAGGATCAAATAAAGAGTTATTCTTTACTAGAGTAATATTTCGAAAAAACTTGGCCTCAGACTATGGAGATAAATTCTTTTATGTCTAAGCTGCTAGGTCCGTCAACCGAAGGCCGCAACCATCAAAAGCTATCTTAATTAACGCTTTCTCTTCTTCCGTGAGGTTTAACATGGGTCGCCTGACTGGGCCACCTACTTGACCTAAAAGATCTTGCCAATATTTACCGTGTGCTGGTGGTTTGTCACCCGGTTTGGTTTTGCGGATTGCTTCGCGCACCGGATTGAGGCTATCTCTCACTCTTTTTGCTTTTTTTATATCCCCGGCAAATGCGAGATCCGTATATTCTCTCATGCGTTTATCAACTGAAGTTTGTAGCAAATAGGGGGGTGAGGAACACAGATACAGCCTCCAACCCAAATCAACAATATTATCGAACCACTCTTCCTCAGACGCCGTGCTGACGATCAACCTGTCTCCTGCCAACCTTGTTAATTCTGTATACATCTCGCGAGGTACACTGTATTTGATTGCAACTATATTAGGAAGATTTGCGATGCGGTTACACAGTTTCGGACTCATAAGATATCCACTGTCTGGATGGCTCCACATCGCAATGCCAATCTCTACATTCTCTGAAATATGCTTGTAATATTCATAAAGCAACTCATCCTGGTTAGTAGTAAAATGGAGAATAGGTGCATGAACGACGATATAATCTGCGCCAAGATTTTGCGCATATCCAGCTAATTCAATGACTACATCCATGTTCTGATCAGAACAGGAAAGGATAGTACCGGCGTTTCGAGAATTTGGTTTGTTATTTACTTCTTCTACCGCAATTTTCATACATTGTTTACGCTCTGAGATACTCATCGAAAAGAATTCGCCTTGTTTCCCTGCAATGAATAATCCGTCAATCTCCAGTTCATCGATCCAATGACGGATATTTTGGCGAAAGCCGTTTTCATCAAGTTTTAAAGACGGTGTAAATGGCGTAAGGGCTGCCGCCCATATACCACGCATATTCTGTCGGGCAAATTCTTTTGCTTCAGTCTTTTTATATTTCATAGGTTCTGAATATTGTTTGTATGTTTAAGAATGCTTACTTTGCACGATTTCATATTATGAAATGTTTCGTTAATATAACTTTGTGAAATTTACCATAAACCAGAGAGTATGCTTGAACAATGAATAACGATATAAAAAATTGTCTGCCACCCGACCGCCATCCCCGTAAGCCCAACATTACTTTACCTCCCGGTTCTATCGATACCCATGTACACGTTTTTGACAGCGGATATGAATTATCTCCGGATCGTGGCTATACGCCGCCCAATTCGACCTTGGCTGATTTAAAACATCTACACGACACTCTCGGATTGGACCGTGTAGTATTTACACAACCGTCAATTTACGGAACGGACAATTCGGCAATACTCGATGGAATGAACAATTTAAATGAGGCAACATCTAACAGGGCTCGCGGCGTAGCTGCTGTTTCTTTAGATATTACTGATGAAGAACTGGCAGATTTGGATGCCCAGGGGATCCGAGGTATACGTCTAAACACGGATAATAAAGGAGGTATGCCGATTGGACTTGATCAAATTGCCCAAATTGCTGAAAGAATAAATGACCTTAATTGGCACCTTGAGTTTCTATTTCCAGGTCAGGATATGCTTGACCTAATGCCCATTTTTACCTCTCTCAAGGTTCCAATGTCTATCGGCCATTTTGCCTACCAGCCGGCTACAGCTGGAGTAGAAGCACCAGGTTTTCAATCTTTACTGGAACTCATGCGTCAGGGAAATACATGGATGAAAATTTCGGGTGCAAATCGGGTGAGTGAGACTGATTTGCCTCCCTACGATGATGTCAAACCCATGGCTCATGCCTTAATTGAGGTGGCGCCGGACAGGATAATGTGGGGTACAGACTGGCCTCATCCCAACAAGTATGAAGTCAACCCAAACGACGGTGACTTGGTTAATGCATTTGGAGATTGGGTAACCGATGAGGGGCTGCGTACAAAAATATTGGTGGATACGCCTGCCTCGTTTTACAGATTTTAGTAACCAAAACTGGTGATTTAATTTGATGATGTAGTCATTGATAAATCATCTTTGTTACAGCTTGAAATAATGCGCTATTTGGATCAGACATTTGTCTCGACATTGCGAAGTGATGCGCTCCATTAACAACGATTTCAGTTGCCGGAAAGCCACCATCCTTCCATGCCTCGTAATAAACGCGAGATTGTCGGCGGAATTCGTTTGGTTCCGGCGCGCCATATGAAACTATTAAAGGACAACCTTTTGTCGGTAGGTTAAACAATGGACTAAAATTTTGGGCTGTCTCAATATCCATACCAAGCTCATCATTGTATCCATACTCCGCGTGTACGAGAGCCTGGAGGTCATATACCCCACTTATAGCACACGCTCCTTTTATAATGTCCGAAGGTACTCCAAAGTTTTTATGCCAATTTGGCATGAGTATACAGCCGGTTAGGTGGCCTCCGGCGGAATTACCGGAAACATATAATTTTGATGGGTCGCCACCGTATTTGGAGACATTGTGATAAAGCCAGACAATCGCCGACCGTACGTGATCGACCATTTGATGTATGGAATAGTTTGGTGCCAAACCATATTCTATCGGAACCCACATAACCCCGGCCTTCGTAACTGAGCTAGCAGGAAAACTCCGTATATTTTTTGAACCGCTTCGCCAGCCACCTCCATGAATGTCTACCAAAATTGGCGCCCGATCTACAGCTGCTGGAAAAATATCGAGCTTTTGCGGTTCGTCATTTCCGTATTGAACATCCTTAAAACAGTCTAAATTTGTTACAACCTTATGACTCATCTCGGCACTTTCCTGCTGGTAAGCAGGCAGGTCCTTGATTGTTTTTGCAACATCAAGTTGAATAGCGAGATCTGTCGCCGTATATCCCATATAAACAATAGATTTGTTTCTGTTAACTTCGTTCATCTTGTTTGGATTTCTTCAAATGGGGGTCATGGAAAACGATAGATCATGCATCACTTTGATTTAGGGAGCAATATCGGAAATTCGATAAAGAAAAGAATTGTAAAATTTGGAAAAATATTGAGAAACATCAAATAATTTGATTACAAGATCGATTTGCAAAGATGCCAAAAATAATAAATTAGAGGAAGCATTTTAAAACGGTAATCATCCAACATTTTCGACTTTAATAAAGTTGAAAATTAAAACACGAGGGGAAGCCATGTCAGATTGGATCAAAAAAAATGGCATGCTTGTGGCTAGCGAGCTAGGTAAATTTGTTGAACATGACTTGATAGTCGATACCGGTATTAATTTGGACAAATTCTGGACTGAGTTTGCCAGTATTGTTCAGGATCTAGCGCCTAAAAACAAAGTTCTTCTATCCAAGCGGGAGGAACTTCAAAATGTAATCGATGATTGGCATCGTGAACAAAAAGGCAAGGAGTTTAGTTCATCGGCGTACAAGTCCTTTCTCTCAGAGATTGGATATTTACTGCCAGAGGGTGGAGCATTCCAAATCACAACCACAAACGTTGATCCAGAAATCGCTACCATCGCAGGCCCCCAACTTGTTGTGCCAGTTACGAACGCACGCTTCGCCTTGAATGCTGCAAATGCCAGATGGGGAAGCCTTTATGACGCTCTTTACGGTACAGACGTTATAGACGAGGAAGAAGGAAAAGATATTTCATCTGACTATAGCAGCGTCAGGGGCGCAGCTGTAGTTGCATACGCTACAAAAATTTTGGATTCTTTTACACCACTTTTAACGGGTAGCCACGCCGATGTAAGTTTTTATTCGGTTGTTGATGGTTTCCTCCACGCGGGGGATACGAAACTTGCAGATAAAACTCAATTTGCTGGTTATCAGGGTGACGCAAATAATCCTTGCTCGATACTTTTGAAACACAACGGTCTTCACATCGATGTACAAATCAATAGGGATCATCCAATTGGTTCGCAGAGTCGAGCCGGTGTTAAGGATATCGTTATGGAGGCAGCTGTTACCACCATTCAGGATATGGAGGATTCGGTTGCAGTGGTAGATGCCGAAGATAAAGTACTGGCTTATAAAAATCTGTTGGGTCTTTACCGGGGAGATTTGGAGGATACCTTCGAAAAGCAAGGATCAATGATAACACGGAGGTTAAATTCGGATCGGGAATTTAGGTCACCAAACGGCGACAAACTGATTCTTCCGGGACGCAGTCTCATGCTTGTCCGGAACGTAGGTCACCTGATGACTACTTCTTCGGTTTTGGATCAGAATGGTAATGAGGTTCCAGAAGGCATTATGGATGCTTTCTTCACCGGCGTAATTGGGCTGCAGGAGTTAAGTGGTCGATCTAAATTAACAAATAGCAGAACGGGTAGTATTTATATTGTTAAACCGAAGATGCATGGACCTCAGGAAGTTGAATTTACCTGCGAATTGTTTGCTCGGGTTGAAGCCGCTATTGACCTACCAAAGAACACTCTAAAACTGGGTATCATGGACGAAGAGAGACGAACCACGCTCAACCTCAAGGAATGCGTTCGTATGGCCAGCGAACGGGTGGTTTTCATTAATACGGGATTTTTGGACCGTACTGGTGACGAAATACACACATCCATGGAAGCGGGGCCCTTTCTCCCGAAGAGCGAGATCAAGTTGGCCCGGTGGATTGAAGCATATGAGAATTGGAATGTGGATATCGGCCTTGAAACAGGAATGCGTGGCAAATCTCAAATTGGTAAGGGGATGTGGGCCATGCCGGATGAAATGGCCCAGATGATGGATTCAAAAGTAAGTCATCCAAGGGCAGGTGCCAATACGGCTTGGGTTCCTTCACCAACTGCAGCCACTTTACATGCCATACACTATCATCATGTCGACGTCTCCAGCCGCCAGGAAGAGCTGATTAATCGTCAACGGGCTAGTATAGATGCAATCTTAGAAATTCCTCTTTTAGGTGGACGAAATCTATCCGAAGACGAAGTCCAGTTGGAGTTAGACAATAATTGTCAGGGAATACTTGGATATGTAGTGCGGTGGGTAGACCAAGGTATAGGTTGTTCCAAAGTTCCGGATATAAACAACGTAGGTCTTATGGAGGATCGTGCAACTTTAAGAATATCGAGTCAGCACATTGCTAATTGGTTATATCATGGCGTTTGTAACGAAGAACAGGTGATGGAGACAATGAAGCGGATGGCTAGGGTGGTAGACGAGCAGAATACGAATGACCCCAACTATCGTAATATGGCCGATAATTTTGGCGCCAGTTTGGCCTTTTCCGCGGCGTGTGACCTCGTTTTTAAAGGTCGTGAACAGCCTTCAGGATATACTGAGCCGATCCTACACGCCAGGCGCCAAGAAACTAAAGCTATCGGAGTTTAGTCTAGACCATCGTATAGCCAGGCAACACCATCATAATTCTTTGGGTCCCTACCAGACAGCATCATGGTGCGGAGTTCACCTACCACACCTGCGGCATGATATATGTCCCCGTAGATGCGTGCGGTGGTCTGTACCCGGCCCGTACGTAAGTAGCGAGTTTGTTCGTAATGTTTGAAGGTCGTCTCAAAGTCACTATCGTTTGCCTCCAACAGTTGGGCTAGTACCACTGAATCTTCTATGGCCATGCCGGCGCCAGCTGCGAGATATTGCAACATTGGGTGTGCCGCATCCCCTAAAAGGGTCACCTTTCCTCTAGACCAGTGCTTGATTGGTTCACGGTCGCACAGAACCCACATGCGCCAGCTTTCTATCTTGTTGAGTAACATGTGAACTTCAGGGCGTTCATTCTTGAATTTATCTTCAAGTTCTTTGGGGTCTCCAAATGCATCCCAACCTTCTTCGTACTTATCAGAATGGAATACTGCTACGATATTGAAAATCTCGCCACGACGAAGCTTGTAGTGAACTAGATGTGTCTTGGGGCCAGCCCACAATACAACGTCGTCGTTTAAGACCGGCTCTGGAACCTCATCAATAGGTAACACCGCTCGATAGGCTATATGACCCGAAACACGGGGATCGCCGTCTCCAACAATTTTTGAACGAATATTTGACCAAAGTCCGTCAGCAGCAATTAGCGCGGCTCCCTCGTATACTTCATTATTCTCCCCAATGGCGGTGACCCCAAATTCGGTTTCATCAAAGTCGGTCACCTTCACCGAGATTTGCATTTCAATCAAACTGGAATTTCTGCAGGCATTGATGATGGTATCATGCAGGTCAGAGCGATGTATTACCCCATAGGGAGCTTTGAAGCGTTCACGGAAATCTATGCCCAGATCAACTCGGGTAATTTCTTCTCCCGTTTCAGCGTCATTCATAATCAAATTATTCGGATAGAATGCGATATCCTGTATTTCTTTTTCGATACCTAATCTAATAAACATTTTATGAACGTTTGGCCCAAGTTGAATTCCAGCACCAATTTCACCAAATTCATTGGCTTGTTCCAATATAATGCTTGAATATCCCTTCTGCGATAACGCTAGCGCACAGGCGCATCCGCCAATTCCTCCGCCAACAATTATGATGGGTTTACTTAAATTACCAGACGCAACCATATTTTTCTCCCAGCGCATCTTAATTTGCATGGAAGGCGATGGAAAATCAATTATGTCAGGATAGAGGTTTTACTCTGCTAGAAGTTCATCACCGGGAACAATGCCTGACGGAAGCGTTGAGATATGATCAGCAATTTTTCCCGGACGTGTGAACCAAACGTTATCTACGTCAGGATGGTCTAAGATGTGATTTAATATTTTTCGGAGCCCAGCCAAGCGATATGGCTGGCCAACAACAAATGTGTGTAAGGCAAGGCTGAATACCAACGGTTGGGATTTTGACTGACGTAACATTTCGTCAAAATGTCCGATTGTTATCTCTGAAAACTCGTTGGCAGTATGACGACGCGTTAGTTGTGCAGGTGAGTCGTTAATTTCTATATGATAAGGAATAGAAAGAAGCGGTCCTGATCGAGTTTTCATCCAAATAGGTTGGTCATCACAAGGCCAATCCATGATGTAGCGGCATCCGGCCTCCTTGAGTAAATCAGGTGTAACATCAGATTCTGAAATCCACGGCCCCATCCATCCATCTGGACCATTTCCTTCATGTTTTTTAAATATAGATACTACCTCATCGATTAGCGTGCGTTCATCATCCTCGCCATAATCACTTTGTTGTTCCGAGTTGGTGCGGCCGTGACCCACAAATTCATCTCCTCGTTCACGGATACGCTCGGGTATTTCCGCGGCGTAATCATAGATTGAGGAATTCATAAGGTGGCAGGCTGGAAGACCTAATTCATCAAGCAGGTCGAATATTCGCCAAATACCGACCCTTAACCCATAATCGCGCCAGGCAAAATTGCGCACATCAGGTTGACGTCCTGGATTTGTTGGAGTGTGGCCGAGACCTTCTCCAAAACTAAAATGCTCAATATTTAAGGCAATATAAAATGCGAGTTTTTTTCTATCCGGCCAGTCGTAACTTGGGCGATTGCCAATGGGAGAATATTGATATCTACCGTGTTGGCGAATTTTCATTTGTCACTCGTTTCAACATCTAGATTATCGCCAGAGAGCCAAAGGAAAACGGACAAAACTAATCTTACCTTACCTTACCTATCAAGCACCGATGCGTGCTGACTTAAGCGTATCGGTTTCCAACTCTTCATCCCTTATAGAACCTATCAATTCAGAAATATGTTCAATTTTTCTTTCGCTACACCAAACTTCTAAGTCATCTATTATCGCGGGTAATGCGGTTGGGTTCCGAAATGCTGCGTATCCGATACCAACGGCGCTGGCCCCGGCAAGCATATACTCAACTACATCTTCAGCTTTGCACACGCCCCCTAATCCAATAATGGGAATCGATGTCTCTTGAGCGATTTGGTAAACCATACGCAAAATTATTGGTTTCAAGGCAGGGGATACCAGCCCGCCAAATTTATTTCCAAGGGCAGGTTTGAAATTATCGGTGTTAATTTTTAAAGATAAGAACGTATTTGCGACGACAACTGCATCGGCACCACCTTCTTCCGCGGCTAAAGCCACGGACACGATATCCCCAGCATTGGGCGACAATTTTGCCCAGACGGGTTTTTTGGTTTCTGCACGGATACCCCTAATGACGTTTTCAGTGTGTCTGGTCTGAAGTGCAAAATTTCCCCCGGTGGGATCACGGGTCGGACAAGAAATATTTACTTCCACGACGTCGACACCGGGTACACTGATATCCCGTGCCATAGCGGCAAAATCATCCTCGGTTTCTGCCGAAATACTGACCACTAGCGGTGGTTTGTATTTTTTATATTCCGGCAGCATTTCATCCAGAAAGTATTTAATACCATTTCCTGGTAAACCGATTGACTGGATAATTCCAACCTCAGTCTCTGCCATTCGTGGTGTGGGATTCCCCACTCGAAACTCTCTAGAAACCGTCTTAGCGACCATTGCACCAAGGCGATTAAGATCAATTATTTCCGCGAAATCATAAGAAAAGGTTCCTGAGGCTGGCATCACAGGATTGGACAATTTAACTTCTCCAATCTGAACGGATAGGTCTACCATCCGACGGCCTCCTGAATATCAAAGACTGGTCCATCTTTACATATTCGCCGTAGAACCTGTTTTCCATTTACCTCAAAAGTCCGAACACATATGTAACAGGGCCCTAGGCCACATGCCATAATTTGTTCCAATGCAACTTGTCCAGGTATTCCATGTTTCAGACCCAATTTTTTTGCTAAGTTTAACAAACGAGTCGAACCACAAGTAAAAAAGGCATCTATCTTTCCCATTCCTATTAGGTTTTCCAACAAATTTTCTAAGTTTTCTACCGAACTAGTATCGTCAGCGTCAGTAACGGTAATAATTTCAGCACCAATCTTTTCAAATAATTCTTGGGACATTAAGAGATTAGGGGACCTAGCGCTAATAAAAGCTGTTACCCCTACCCCTTTCTCTGAAGCCAATTGTGAAATAGGTGCCAATGTCGCTAACCCCACACCTCGACCAATTACGGCAACGTTTTTCCATTCCGTCTCTAATGAAAAACCTACTCCGAAAGGACCTGCAATATTGACAGTCTGATTATTCATTAAAAGTGCCATACTTTGTGTTCCGCGTCCCACACACTTATAAAGAAATTTTATCTGTCCACGCGTAACGTCTACCTCATAAATACTCATAGGGCGTCGCGTAGCCAACTCGTGATCATCAGCAGAAATGCAAAGTAATTGAAAAAACTGGCCAGCTTTTGCCTTTAGTGCTACCGGCGGGGCTTCTAGAATCATTAATTTGTAATCATCGTTTACCTGTTCGTTTGATACCACATTACAAATACATTCAGCCGCCGGAAAATTGCTATCCTCGTTATTGTCAGAATGCTTCTCAAACGGTAAGGGAGCGGTGGCAAAGGTTTTTGAGGACGAGTTTATATTCATGCTCTAAACGACTTCTCTAGCAACATTTAATGAGATAAATGAATGATACATGTGAATGTAAATTCATCAATAATATTTTAGTTTGTACGATATCTAAATTATCCTCTTTAAATTTACGATTATTTCTCCTAATCCAAAACACTAAATTTCCTTTTCCTGTTGTCTACTGAACAACAAACAAAAATTTGCCGCTAAATATCTGGTCTCCAATAGATGCAGAAGGTCAGGGTTAGATTAAATCTCCGTAACCGAACACCATGGTAATATTGATCCGATGATTTTCATAACCAGATTTAAAGTTCACCACATCAGACTGATGAAATAGTTCAGATTTAAAAATTACGGCACGATTTTCTCGATATGGAATAGACAGTGTCTTACCTCCGGTTTTGTGGAGGTATTCCTCTATTAATTTTTTATCTTTATGGAAATTGTCTAAGCGCCAATTTTGGGGTGGTGGAATTTCGTGAATTATTATTCCACCGGTTTCTGGATCAAGATTTGCTGCATCCGGAGTTACCCAAAAATTTAAACTAACCGCACCAGAATCGGCGTGTAAATCTATCCCCTGGTTTCCATGTAAACCCTTAAACGCCCAAACTTGCGTAAGGGGAAGGTCCTCAAAAATTTTGGGTAATAGATTTTTAATTTGATAAGCAATTTTCAAAAGCAACGGGTTTGCCAAACCGTTTTCTAAGTAGGCGGCAAGTTGGCCGTCAATGTGGGAAAAATCATACCAGATTGTAGATTCCAGTAGAAATCGCCGGAGGTTAACAAGCGCGCCCGCAGTCAAAAAATGATCGAAGTAAGCAAGATTTGGCGTAGATTTATCATATTGCCGAGAAATTGTTTCGGTTTCCAATAGTGGATTGATGACATCTGAATTAACTTTTGGAAGATTACATATGTGGAAAGGTCGGTTGTAGGTTTTTGCAATTCTAAGCAGTTCATTTTCAGTAAGTTGGATAGCATTCTGGGAAGATTTTTTCCAGTCAATCTCGGAAATTAATTGCTGATAATTATCAGCTATCCTGTCAATTCCGCATTTTTTTAATCCAATTTTTGACAAGTGACGGAACTGTGCGGCATCGTGGGAGAGCTTAGCCTTTGTGGTATAGAAACTATCTTTCTTGCCGAAATTCCGATGCTGTTCGGATTGGCGGATTGTCATCGTTTCATCAAAATACTTTTGTGCTTTTTCTAAATTACCCAAAGTTAAATTGGCCAGTCCGGCATTCAACATAGCGCTGTAATTGTTGGGGTTATTCTTTAATAGCTTGACGTAAATATCTAATGCCTTTTGTAGCTCGCTCAATTTCATAAAGGCATTTGCTAAGTTTTGTTCTGCCTCCGCATAATCGGGCCTTATTTTTAAAGACTGCTTATAGCTCGCAACCGCCTGATCAAATTCTCCTAGGGCCAACAGTGCACTGCCCCTGTTATTAAACGCCTCGGGATAATCAGGTAAAACGCAGATTGCTCGATCAAAAAATTTAATTGCCTCTTTTTGTTTGTGCTTCTGGGCAAGGATCACGCCCATATTATGTAAGGCGCTAGAATGGTTGGGTTCGTTTATAAGCAATGTCAGATAGGCATTTTCTGCATTGTCAAGATGGCCGGCCTTATGGAATTCGAGCGCCCTTTGAAATTCTTTTCTAATACTGTCTGGCATGGGGTTAGGTCGTGTCTAAAAATATTTATAAACAAATGAATTACTTTACTTTATTTTTTAAGACAGCGTCACCAGACAATTTTGTCATGCCACTTGCAAAGGAAAAGATTAGGTGGGAGCATAATTGACGATCCAATCAAGCTGGCGCGAGCGAGTTGGCAAGGATAATCGGAGAGACCGTGAAAGCACCAAAATTCAGCTATACAAGGGGAGAGTCGTTAGACCAGGTACTCACGTTGCTAAATGAGTACGGCGAGGAAGGACGAATCTTGGCTGGTGGACAAAGCCTTATGCCGACATTGAATATGCGTCTATCAAACCCAAAAATATTAATTGATATAAATCATCTTAGTGAACTAAACAGCATTTCCATAAATGACGACATAGTCTCCATTGGCGCACTCTCTCGCCACTCGGAAGTAGGCCGATCTCCGATAGTGGAAAGGCATCTCCCATTGATTGCTGATGCAATTCCCCATGTTGCACATATTGCCGTTCGTAATCGTGGAACATTTGGAGGGAGCGTTGCGTTGGCAGACCCGGCTGCAGAGCTGCCAGCATGCGTCCTGGCGCTTGGCGGCACATTAGTGGTCCAAAGTGTCAGAGGAATAAGAAAAATAATAGCTGACGATTATTTTTTGGGACTATATGAAACTGAGCGTAAACCTGATGAACTGTTGATAGAGGTTCAAATACCCGTTCAAGATCCCACGGCGTTGTCGGCATTTGTTGAGCTTTCGCAACGGAAGGGAGATTATGCGATAGCGGGACTAGCTTTTGTAGGAACCGTGGAAAACCAATTAATTAAAACTGCGAAGTTGGTTTACTTTGGTAGTGAAACAAAACCAACCTTGGCAAAGAACACGATGGCGGTTCTTACAAATACACCGTGGAACGATAAAACCCGTGAATTAATTGTTGAAACACTGGGGCAAGATTTAGATCCCATGACCAATTTGCAGGGTAGTGCGAAAATGAAATTACATTTGCAAAAAGTTCTTACTAACCGAGCAATTGATTTAGCTCTAAAGAGAGAGAAACCATCTAGATGAGTGAAGAAACATCTGAAATAAAACTCACTGTAAATGGTGACCTTATTACCAAAACAGTCAATGTGCGCCAGCATTTAGTCGATTTTCTTCGTCTTGAACTTGGTCTGACGGGGTCCCATTTAGGTTGCGAACATGGCATATGCGGTGCTTGCTCAGTCTGGGTAGATGGATTGGTTGTTCGGGGATGCCTGATGTTAGCTGTTCAAGCTGATGGCGGGGATGTAACGACGATAGAAGGTTTAACCGAAACTGGCGAGATTGCCGATCTTCAGAAAAATTTTGTCGATCGTAATGCCCTTCAATGCGGATTTTGTACACCAGGTATGCTCATGACGTTGGCCGAATTATTACGCAAATCAGAATTGAGTAGTCGTGAAGAGATCAGGGAGCATATTTCAGGAAATTATTGCCGCTGCACCGGTTATCACGCAATCGTTGATGCCGTGGAGACCACGATAAGAGATAGGCTTGGAGATAGTTAATTGGCCAACAAAACCACGCCGCTGACAATTTTGGATAGGCCTAACAGTTATATTGGAAGGTCTTTATCCCGTGAAGGCGCTAAACGTGCTGTTGCGGGTCGGGGTCGCTATACCGATGACATATCTCTGCCGCGCATGCTGCACGCCGCTTTTGTGCGTAGCCCCTATGCACATGCAAAGATCCTGGCTGTCAATGTCGATGAAGCAAGGCAGCAACCTGAAGTTGCATTAGTTATGACAGGTACTGAACTTCAAGAATTATGTACCGGGCCTTGGATTGGAACTCTGTCGTCATTTGAGGGCATGAAGTCGGCACCGCAGTATCCTATGGCAATTGAGCGTGCGTGTTGGCAGGGAGAACCGATTGTTATGGTAGTTGCATCTTCGCGTGCGGCCGCTGAAGACGCCGCCGAGTTTGTGATAATAGAGTATGAAGAATTGCCGGTTGTCGCGGACAAGGAAACCGCGTTAGATCCTGAATGTCCCATAATACACCCCGAACTTGGTGATAATCTGGCATTCCGTAAGATTATTGATAATGGAGATGTAAAACAGGGTTTAGCTGACGCTGATATCGTCATTGAAGAGACTTTTGAATTTGGACGCCACACTGCGGTAAGCCTTGAAACCCGGGCTTTACTTGCAGATTACTCCAAAGCAGATGGACACCTCACGCTATACACAAGTAGCCAGGTCCCCCATATGATACAGGCTGTATTTGCGCGTACTCTTGGTTTGCCCGAACACAATGTCCGAATAATAGCACCAGATGTTGGCGGATCATTTGGTTTGAAAATTCACTCTTATGGTGACGAAGTTGCGACAACTGCCGCTTCGATCAAACTTGGTAGACCTGTCAAATTTATTGCGGACCGACTGGAAAGTTTTTTAACAGATATTCACGCTCGTGAAAATCGCGTATGGGGTCGTATTGGTGTTTCCAAAGAGGGCGAAATCAAATCTTTAGAGATCGATGTACGTTCTGCTGCGGGCGCTTACTCACAGTTTCCGAGAACCAGTGTTTTCGAAGCAAACCAGATACTAAACATCACGGGGGGACCATATAAGCACAAAAATTACAAAGCTAAGACGGAAGTTGTGTACCTGAACAAGGTACCAACCTCTCAATATCGGGCTGTAGGTCATCCAATCGGAAATTCAGTCGGAGAGGCGTTGGTTGACCAGGCCGCTGAGGCCTGCGGCATCGATCCGTTAGAAATGCGGCGACGAAATATAATGGAAGATGATCAATATCCGCGGGTAAGCGCTGCAGGTATAAAATTGCAGGATATGTCTCATCAGCAATGCCTCGAGGCGCTGGCAAAACATATGGATTACGAGAACTTACGTGTTGAACAAGATAAATTTCGTAAAAATGGAATTCAGCGTGGAATTGGAATTGCGGCATTTATTAAAGGCACTGCGCCGGGTCCGGCAGGATATTATGGAACCGGCGGGGCTCCCATCTCGTCTCAGGATGCCTGTACGATTAAACTAGAGCCATCAGGCGGGGTGATTTGTATGGTTGGTGTTACTGATCAGGGACAGGGCGTAGATACAGTGATGGGCCAGATTGCGGCTTCAGTTTTAGGCCTGCGCGCTGAAAGCGTGCGGGTGATTGAAGGTGATACAGATGCCGTGCCATATGGTGGCGGAACTTATGCATCTCGTGCAACTGCGATCGGCGGCGAGGCTACGTATCAGGCTTCTCTTCTACTTCGGAAAGAAATACTGTCAATAGCTGGTACCCTCTTGCAAGCGGAACCAATTACACTCGATATAGTTGATGAAAATGTCGTAAATAAGTCAGATAACCAAATTAGAATTTCGGTCTCTGAGATAGGAAGAATTGGACATTTTCAGGTAGCGGAATTGCCAAATAACATACAACCAACCCTTTCGGTAACCTACCGGTATCGGCTTCATGATGCCCTTTATATCTTCACAAACGGTATCCAAGGTGCATACGTCGAGGTTGATATAGATACCGGTTTCATCAAACTCCTTAATCACTGGGTAGTTGAAGATTGTGGTCGCGTGATCAGCCCGCAGTTAGCCGATGAGCAGGTGCGGGGAGGTTGCGTTCAGGGGATTGGTGGTGCGTTGTATGAAGAGTGCGTTTATAACGAAGCGGCACAACTTCAAAATGGAACACTAGCTGATTATCTCACGCCAATGGCTGGGGAAATGCCAGATATAAATGTTTATCACATCCAAACCCCAACCAGCGTCTCGGAACTGGGAGCAAAGGGCGTTGGTGAGTCTGGAACCGGAGCGGCTCCGGCTGTCCTGATGAATGCGGTAAATGATGCTTTACGTCCTTTCGATGCATGTGTAACAAAACAACCGATGACCCCTGAAACGGTACTCGCGTCGCTTGGAAAGGTATAGATGGACTAAACTCAATTTAGCCAGGAATTGAGATGTCTTGTAATTTTTTAAATGCCGTTGGATCCTTTTGCACTTACCATTATATTTATTGCTTTAGGGTTAGGCGCGGTGGTGAAGAGTATCGCCGGTGCTGGTCTTCCGCTGGTAGCTGTTCCATTTATGGCGATATTTTTAGGCGTAGAACATGCGGTTATTGTAATACAAGTGCCTAATATTGTCTCTAATCTATGGCTAATCTATGCAAATAGATCAAAATTTAGAGAAATGCCTCTCCACCTAGAGTTATGGATCCCTTCAGCCGTCGCCATTTTTATCGGTGTTTGGTTCTTGAGTTCTGCAGATAGAGATCTTATAGGTGTTTTGTTCGCCGGATTTTTGGGAATGTTTTTGGTACTTATATGGTTGAAGCCAGAATTCAAGCTTTCTGGCCTAACTAACAAAATTGTTACACCTGTTGTCAGTGTTTTGGGGGGGTTTATTCAGGGTTCTGCAGGTGCTTCACATCCAATTTATTCGCCGCTTCTCTATTCTCTTCGCCTAGGTAGGGAGAGCTTTTTACTTTACAGCGGTTTATTATTCGGCTCCTTCAATATAATTCAAGTCGTTGGCATGCTGATATTCGGTATGTTTACTTTGCAACATTTTTGGCAGGGACTGCTTGCACTAATCCCGTTATTTATTTTCCAGTATGCCGGAATGAAATTTTCAAGTCGTGTATCTCCCGCGTTATCCAACAAAATGGTTTTGGTAATCCTGACCGCGATTGAACTGAAACTAATCTGGGATGTTTTCATAGGATAAGATTTTGACAATGTTGCCAGATATTCGACACTAAATCTTAGGATTAGCCGTAACCGGTTGAATATAGGTCGAGATTATCGGTTTTTATAAATTGAAAATCCGTTGGGCGTTGCTGCTCAATATTGGTTCATGTTCGTTTGCAGGGCGAGATTCTATAATTTCTTTGAGCTTAGGCACGTCATTAGGCATGGGCTGGTCTGTACCAAACATTACTTTTTCGGGACCGGCAACTTGAATTACTAGATCTAGAGCTCCTTTGTCGTAGACTATAGCATCATAGAAGATACGTTCTTCGAGGTATTCACTCGGCTTCATCGTTACAGGCATCTTTACGAGCGTTTCTTCATCAAAAAACACATCTATTCGACCGTGAATAAAGGGTAAGAAGCCTCCACCGTGAGATGCGATTATTTTTAAATTTGTGAACTGCTCAAAAAAGCCATTTAAAAGCATGCGGGAAAGAGCCAGTGTCGTATCAAACATAAATCCGGCGACCGGCATCAGAATTCGTTCTTTAGCAAAGTTAATTTGTTTAGATCCGTAAGGTGCCGTTGGATGCAAAAGCACAGGGAGTTTCTTTTCATCAATAGCTTGCCAAACAGGTAAGAATAGTGGGTCGATAAGATCTCTCTCATTGATGTGAGCGGTTGCAAAAACACCGACGGCCCCAATTTTAAGTGCTCTTTCAAGTTCCAGTACTGCGGCATCCGGATACTCCCAGGGCAATGAGGCAAACCACCGAATACGGTCCGGGTAAGCTGTCTGGCCTGCAGCCATTTCATTATTGGCGAGTTTTGCAGTCTCACAACTAATCTTTTCGCCTCCCCATTGTACGTTCGGAGAAGTCAGTGAAACAATTGCGAGATCAATGCCAGCATTGTCCATCATGATTATCCGTTTGTCATAATCGAATGCTTCATCTTCGAAAGCTGCCGCAGGGGAGCCCATTTCCATCAAATAGTTTCTGCCGTCTTCCATAGATTTGGAGGCGTAGTTAGGCGCTCCATGTTTCTTCAACATTTTAAGCCAATCGTAGCCGAACATGTGGGTATGGATATCAATGACGGTCATGGGACGCTCTACTTTGAATATTAAATTTAGGGCTGTTATGGATCAATGGCTGGTCATGCCGAAATACCATCACTCCAGCACGGCGAATTGTGAATTTGTGTGGACATTAAGCCCGTATCATCCACATATCTTCTGAAAATCCCGTTATATGGACGCTATTGATCTCCTAAATCTTTTAACAGTTACGTTAAGCAATTACATAGCATGAACATGGGGGTCATCTAAGAATTCCGGGGGAAATTCGGGCCCCCACTGATTGTTGAGCCCTTCTTCAGGAGCCCATCTTACTGCTTTATGTTTATTATTCACTAAATCGCTGTCTGTCCAATGTTCATGGATACGACCCCAGGGGTCACGCCAGTAATCAAATACCTGGCTTCCGAGCATGTGGCGACCAACCCCCCAGGCGTGCTTATATCCTTTTGACTGCAACCAATAATGACCGGTTTGAATATCATCGAAGTCAGCAGCCTCAAATGAAAGATGGTTAAATTCTGCGTGTTCCGACTGTACCGCAAGCAAGACGTGGTGATCCACGTAATTTTCCCCAGCATCGATATGATTGAATGTCATCATATCCTCGTTCTCGTTTTCAAAATCTTTGACCGCATCGGTTTTCATAAGGCCAAGCGTCGACTGATACCATTCGTTGAATTTTTTCAGGTCTGCTGTTTTTACAACTGCGTGTGCACTGCGTTTAACATGGGACGGTTGGCCGGGGTTCATTGATAGTCTTTGTATTTCCGTTCGTTTATATTTTTCGTTTCCAGTGTTTATAGCCACATCGCGTACATCAATATCTTCAACAGTTTTCATCCCGTGAATGATTTCTATGGTACGTCCATCCGGATCCGTAAGATTTACCCGTTTACCGCCACCTGGTTCATTAATTTCATGAATTTCGCTGGCACCCGGGGCTTTAGATATAATTTCTAAATCTTCTTCACTTTTGGCCCACCAAGCTAGGCCGATATGTGTCGGGTCCCCGAGTTCGGTTACGTGAATATGGTGATGATCGCCATCAGTACCTCGCATATAAAGGGCTTTTTTGGTTCGATCAGCCCGTACCATACCAAAATCAACCAGAAATTCTTCCATTCTATCTAAATCAGGTGCCCCTAAGCGACCATACGCCAGGTCAGTTGCTTTGATCATGTTTGCCTCCTAGAGAGAACTTTGTTTCCCGAGCAATCCTAAGGTACGCAGCATACTTTGAAAACAAATTAATGCAGTCCAATTGCAGTTTAGAGAAGGTCTATGAATTGTCCCTAAATCAATCAGGATGGTCGATTAAAAGACTAAATCAGGCTCCCCGTAGACGTGATTATATTCAATTTTGCCAGGAATGTTTGTTTTTCAAACCTCTAAGTTGGGTTGGAAGGTTTGATCCAATAATGTACTTTTATGTTATACTAATATCGACATGGCGCCTCCACACAAGATTGATTTTAAAAAGTTCAAAAAACGGTTAGAGGCTGCTCGGGATGAACTCCAATATTTGGAAACCCTTACCAAAGAGGAACGAAAGCCGGTTGAGCTGGATCAAACTCAGCAAGGTCGCTTGTCCAGGATGGATGCTATCCAAGTTCAAGAGATGGCGTTGGAGCAGGAACGACGTCGGGAATTGGAGTTACTAAGAATTAACGCAGCGTTGCAACGGATAGGAGAGGGGGAATTTGGCTTTTGTAACCGTTGCGGTGAACAAATCGAAATTAAACGTCTGGAGATTTCTCCCTCCAATC
>ENA-UPTF01000953-UPTF01000953.1-marine-metagenome-genome-assembly--contig:-NODE-953-length-19285-cov-17.625260_pt1 | contig 19285 bp, 15 predicted proteins | sample MGYA00238166_ERZ767019 | MGnify/ENA primary metagenome ERZ767019 (study PRJEB28930, sample SAMN06266391) | marine metagenome | isolation source: Sea water from 250 m depth | place: Atlantic Ocean... | reverse complement strand
AGGGAAATCAGAAAATTTGTACCAGTTGAATACTGGAAGATCAGAGCCGAATTTACAGATTTCTCTGCAGATTTGAAAAAAATTGGAGGCAAGCCTGACAAAGTCGGAAATGAAACAGAGGCTCTCGCAATAGAAGCAAGTGTAAAGCAGGGTAACTTTGTAGTCAGCGAAATTAAAGAGCGTATGGCAAATCGGAATCCAGGCGCCCCTTTTACTACATCAACAATTCAGCAGGAGGCATCACTCAAGCTTGGTTTTTCTGTTAAGCGCACCATGGTGGTTGCCCAGCAGCTTTATGAGGGGAATTTTGATATTCCTGATTACAGTGGAGGCCTTATCACCTACATGCGAACGGACTCCGTAGCACTTGCGGAGCAGGCATTGCAACAGGCTCAGGAGGTTATAAACTCAGAATATGGACAGCAATATGGATTAAAGGAACCGAGAAAATACAAAAGCCGTGCTGTAAACGCCCAGGAAGCACATGAAGCAATTAGGCCGGTGGACTTCTCACAAAAGCCTGCTATGGTTCAGGCACATTTGAGTCCCGATCAATTTCGACTCTACAGCCTGATCTGGAAGCGTGCACTTGCTTCACAGATGACTGCAGCGGAAATAGCACGCACGACAATAAACATTGAGGCTGGACAGGAAAAAGAATATTTATTTGAAGCACAAGGGCAGCGTGTTGTTTTTCCGGGATTCCTGCAGGTTTACGCCGAAACAAACGATGAACAGTCAAATACTCTCAGCGAAAAAGATGTGATCCTGCCTAAAGTGGAACAGGGACAGATACTTGCTCTTAAAGATCAGCAAAAACCTGTATCTCTGGAACAGCTGTTTACCAAACCTCCGCCTCGGTACACAGAAGCATCCTTAGTAAAAAAACTGGAATCAGAAGGTATTGGACGTCCATCCACTTACGCGCCAACAATTTCAACCATACAGGATCGCGGCTATGTGGAATTAACTGATGAAAAGAAACTGAAACCGACTTCAATTGGGGAAGTTGTTACAGATTTTCTGGCAGATCATTTTACAAAAATAGTAAATCTGGGATTCACCGCTGAGATTGAGCGTAACTTTGATCGTATTGCCAAGGGAGATGAAGACTGGGTAGAAATGATGACAGATTTTTATGAGCCTTTTCACGAGAACGTAGTTGAGAAAGATAAATCGGTTTCACGTGCTGAAGTTCTGAAACGCAGGGAACTTGGCACTGACCCTGAAAGCGGTAAACCGGTAAGTGTAAGCATTGGAAGATACGGACCTATGGTTCAAATAGGTACTCGTGAAGATGAAGAAAAACCTCGATTTGCTTCACTTCCGAGCAGTCTTAATTTGAATGATGTAACTCTGGATGAGGCATTGGAATGTTTTGCACTCCCTCGTGTACTGGGGGAATATGAAAACGGGGAGGAGATTACTGCCAATAATGGACGTTATGGTCCATATGTGAAATTGGGCAAAGATTTTTTCTCAATTCCGAAAGGCGAAGATCCAATGAACATTGAATTGGCACGGGCAGTGGAAATCATACGAGAAGGACTTGAAAGAAAAAATAAAAGAGTAATTCATGATTTTGGTGAGATACAGGTACTGAATGGACGTTATGGTCCATACATTAAGTCCGGAAAAAACAATTATAAAATTCCAAAGGATGTTGAACCCGAAGGGCTTGATGAAGCTTCCTGCAAAAAAATTATTGAAGAAGCTCCTCCAAAAGGCAGTAGAGGAGGAAAAAACAAAGTCTCAAAAAATGTAACTGCCTGATGAATTCGTCAGAACTGATAGTTGAAACCAGACCGGTTGGACCGCTGCAATGCAACTGCACTATTTTAGGAGATCCGGAAAGCAGGAAAGCAATTATTGTCGATCCAGGCGGTGATGCTGAAGTGCTGCTGCAGAGATTGGTTGATCTAAACCTGCAGGTTGAGAGAATCATTCATACACACGCCCATCTGGACCATTTTCTGGCATCCGGAAAAATGAAGGAAGCAACTGGAGCAAATCTGGCCCTGCATAAAGATGATTTTTTTCTTTGGGATAAGCTGGAGGATCAATGCAGGATGTTTGGAATACCTTATGAGCCTGCTCCCCCCCCGGATCAATGGCTGGAGCATGAAGAGGAAATAGAAATTGAAAAGACTATGGGAAAAGCACTGCATACTCCGGGACACACACCTGGCTCGATGTGCTTCTTATTTGACAGTCAAAAACTGCTGATTGCTGGAGATACTCTCTTCCAGGGATCAATTGGACGTACAGATTTGTGGGGAGGGGATTACAGCAAAATCGAGCAGTCAATCCAGGGAGAACTTTATACACTGGATGAAGCAACGAATGTGATTACAGGCCATGGGGAGTCCACTACCATTGGCCGTGAAATGCGTTCTAATAATTTTGTTCGTGCATAAAGCTATGCTCCAGTGCAAGCAATCGTGTCTTGCGGTCCAGTCCTCCAGCGTAGCCTGTCAGGGAGCCGTTTTTACCAATCACACGGTGGCAGGGAATAATGATGGGGATGGGATTGCGTGAATTGGCCTGTCCAATCGCACGTATTGCCCTGGGATTGCGTATAGACTCTGCCTGCTGCAGATAACTCCTTGTTTCACCGTATGGTATGCGGAGCAGTGATTCCCAGGCAGAGCGTTGAAAATCTGTTCCATGGGGTTTCAGTGCCAGATCAAATTTTTGCCTTCTGCCTTCAAAATACTCATCTAACTGTCTGCATGCATCTTTAAGCAAAGTACTAGAGTTTGATACACTATCTGATTGGAAATGTTTCGATTCAGGACTTTTCTCAACAAAATCAGCTCTAGTCAGAAAACCCCCAGTTTCTCCCATTCTGATTAATCCAATAGGTGACTGGTAATAACAATAATCTTCAATAGAGCGGTCGCTCATATTTTTTCAAGTCAGTGAATTTTCTATATGTTAAATTTCTCAATCAGAAAATCATCATATTCATCAGCTATGACCGCGATGCAGGCAATTATCCATTCAAGTTCTTCCTGGTCCAATCCCTCAACCGGCCTTACATAGCTTAGGATCAGGTGCTTGTTGCGTATGCCGAAACTTACGCCCTTGAGCTTTAATGTACCGTTAAGTTTAAGTACATATTCATTGATTTCCGGGATTGAGTTTGGATATTGAAAAAGGTTGGATGCAACAATAAGTTCTCCGTTTTGGTCCAGGCTGGTGAGGAATATTTGTACTTTTACTGAACCACTGATAATCCACCATTCCTGATTACTGACAAAGGCTTTTTCCGCATCATCATAATTATGCAGAAAATCTGTAATCATGGCGCTATACTTGTTCAAGTATCCTCCATATTACAAAGGTTGAATTGATGGCGGGTGATGCTTATCCCTTGAAGAATCCGCAGTTCAAAATTGGCAGGATTATTTTTTTTCGGGGAGATAATTAAGCAATTGTCCCGCAAATCCGGCAAAGACAAAGGTCAACACTGCACCTGGAATAGTTGCAATGAAAAGAATCCAGGGGTAAAGAAAGAGATAAAAAACTTGCTCAGAAATCATTTCGGTTCCTTTTAATTATGTTTATTAATGCGGTTTTTAACCGTCTTCATTTCTTTGATTTGCAAATTCAGCTGCAGACTAATATTATTATTAACAAATCTTCGCAGGAATTTGTCAATATATTTTTATATTAATCTGGTTTTTACAACAATATTATTATTTATAAGTTAGCGGCGCAAATAAGTCAATTTTTCAGAAGATTTATGTATACTTGCTTATTCAGCATAACTTGGCAATGTTCAAGGTTTTTGGTCTGTATTCATAAATTTTTTTAACCTAACTTCTTTATTGAGCTGTAATTCATGGCAGAAAAACAAAATACTCAATTTTCTCCAGTTCAGGAAATATTTATTCCCAATATTAAAATCATCGGAGTCGGAGGAGCGGGAGGTAATGTTGTCACACAGATGGCTGAAGAAAATCTTGACCAGGTTGAAACCATCATTTGCAACACAGATATCAAAGCACTCAAGCGGAACAAATCCCACAAAAAGATAGAATTGGGTAGAAAACTGACTCGTGGAATGGGAGCTGGCGCACGTCCGGAAGTAGGTGAAGGAGCCGCGGAAGAAAGCATCTCGGAAATTAGTGAAGCAGTTGATGGTGCTAACATGGTTTTTATTGCGGCCGGTATGGGGGGTGGAACAGGAACAGGAGCTACTCCAACTATCGCCCGCATGGCTATGGAAAAGCAAATTCTTACTGTTGGCATTGTAACAATTCCTTTTTCCTTTGAAGGTACAAAAAGAAGGGATTCAGGATTGGCAGGAGTAGAACGTCTCAGAGAATTTACAGATACACTGCTTGTAATTCCAAATGACAAACTTCTTGACGCAAGTACACAGAATACGAGTTTTCTTGAGGCATTTCATATGGTTGATATGGTACTGATCAACGCCATCAGGGGCATTACACTTCTTCTCAGCGGAGTCGGGGATATCAATGTTGACTTTGCGGATGTGCAGACCATTATGAAGGGCATGGGAAAAGCTGTGATCGGTCGAGGTACCGCAAAAGGGAAGGACAGGGCAATCAATGCCGTAGAAGATGCCTTACATGGGTCACTGATGGAAGATACTGACATCCGTGGTGCAAAAGGAATTCTGGTGCACGTTAACGGACCAAAAGACACTAGCGCCTATGAAATTCAGGAAGCAATGTCGCTCATAGAAGACATGGCTGATGAAGATGTTGAACTAATCTGGGGAGCCACCTTCACTGAATCAGCAGGAGATGAGGTTGCCATGACTGTGATTGCAACCGGATTAGCCTGATTATAGGTCACTGCAATTTTTTGAAATTGAAATATCCGGATGATTCAAGATGAGCAGAACCCCGATCAAGATCTTTCGGACAGACAACGGTCCCTGCCCTTATCTCGAAAAAGGAAACTGGCAGAATATTTCTTTCCAGACAAGTAAACTACCACCAGATGGATACACCTCCCTGCTGAATCAGGGTTTTCGACGAAGTGGACTCACCATTTACCACCCTGTTTGTTCCAGTTGCAAGGAATGCATTCCAATACGTATAGATGCACTTAATTTCACTAAAAACAAGGGGCAGCGCCGTACATGGAGAAAAAACAATGATCTCCGTGTTGAACATCATGCGGCCGAATTTAAGCAGGAAGATTTTGCTCTTTACAGTCGTTATCAGCATGAGTGGCACAAAACAGATGTCCGGGTTAAGGAGGACGAGTATCTTGATTTTTTGATAGACTCACCAGTACCTACTGAAATTCTGCGCTATTACCTAGGAGAGAAGCTGATTGGTCTGGGATGGGTTGATCGTCTGCCGGAGCTTCTAAGTTCAGTTTATTTTGTTTTTGATCCGGATTATGTTTCTAGAAGACTGGGAGTTTTTTCTCTTCTTTATGAAATAGAGTATGCACGTAGTCTTGATATCCGGTGGCTATACCTGGGATATTGGGTCAAAAGCTCTGCCAAGATGAAATACAAGGCAGATTATCAGCCTGCGGAATTGCTGCATGATTCCAAATGGATCCCTTTCAATTCATACCCGTCAAAAGACTTAACAGGTTCCACATCAGAAAATGAATAATACCAGCAAGGAATTTACGCACATCAGAAAGAATGATCTTCCCAGCATGGTTGATGTTTCAGATAAATCTGTTACTGAACGTAAAGCTGTAGCCATGGCACGTATTCATCTGGGACATGAACTTGCAGAATTGCTGAAAAAATCCGGAAGCACAAAAAAAGGTCCGGTTTTGCAGACAGCAGTAATTGGAGGAATTCAGGGCGGAAAGCGTACATCTGAACTGATACCGATGTGTCACCCGCTGCCACTCTCCTCGATGGATGTGGATATTGAATTGGAAGGGGAATATGCCTTAATAAAGGCAACAGCAAAAACCACTGCACGTACAGGAGTTGAGATGGAGGCTCTCACAGCGGCCTCTGTTGCGGCTCTGACATTCTACGATATGTGCAAGTCAGTCACAAAAAGTATGAAAATTGAGTCTGTATGTCTTCTGGAAAAAACTGGCGGGAAATCCGGTGACTACCGGGGCAAGAATTAAGAACTGAATAAATAACAATTACTTTGGGTTAATTCTGGAAAGAAACAGGCTGCCCAAGGTTGTCTGAAAGCAAACTTGCCAGGCAGTTGTAAAATTCTTCCTGTTCAGCACGTGCGAACCAGATATCCTGATCAGATAAAAATTGAAAATGCCATGCCCTTGAATTACCTGCAAGCCAGATTTCCTTAATCGCGCGCTGTGTGTTTATTACAACTTTTTTCCCGCTGCCTTCAAAGTTAAGCATCAGCTTGTCCGGCGTGGGGTCGTAGTCGATATCATCTTCGTATTCGTCCAGTTTATCCTCCACTTTCTGAAACAATTCCTCAACTCTCTTCAAGTATTCTTTATTTTCCATCTTTTTTATTGCGGGCAGCTCAATGATGAGAAAAAATGTAAGACGGTATGTATCGTATTACCTGTGGTTTGATAGTCAATACAAAAACATTTTCTTTAAATTTGCGTTTTCAGCACTTTGTTTTCAAAATGAGTTGATTTATTACCGTCGAGCATCAGCTTTAACTAATAATTAATATGCAAATGAAAACTTTCTTCAAATTAATTCTGATTTTTTGTTTTTTGACATTTGGCCCTGCTTCAGTAAGTGCACAAGCACTTGAAAAAACTGATTCACGATATCCTGAACGCAAGTACAGGCGGTTTCTTCTTCCAAACAAAATGAAAGTTATGCTGATTTCAGATAGAACTTTGCAGCGCGGGGCGGCTTCAATGACCGTCGCAGTAGGTTCAATGAGTGATCCTGAGAATCGCTATGGCATGGCACATTTTCTGGAACACATGCTTTTTCTGGGAACAGAGAAATACCCTGAGGAGGGCAGCTACCAGAAGTTCGTCTCGATAAATGACGGATTCAGCAATGCCTACACTGCAGATGACCGTACCAACTACCATTTTGAGATTGCTCCGGATTATTTAGAGGAAGGTCTGGACCGGTTTTCACAATTCTTCCTGGGGCCGTTATTTAATCAGGAACTGATTGAAAGAGAGCTTAAAGCTGTGAATTCAGAACACTCCAAAAATATTCCTAATGATTTCCGCAGAATCAGGCAGGTGAAACGCAAAGCTTTTGTGGAAAGTCATCCTGCCAGGAATTTTGCTACCGGTACACTCGAAACTCTGGCAGACGTTACCAGGGAAGAATTGCTGGCTTTTTACAATAGCCATTATTCAAGTAACCGCATGATGCTCGCCGTTGCAGGACCTCAGGACCTGGATACTCTTCAGGATTGGGTGGTACCAAGATTTGTTTCAGTAAAGAACCTTAACCTGAAGCAAATAAGGTTTTCACCGAAATACATGAATTCCGGTACTCGTTTTCGTCTGATGCGAGTTAAGACTATCAAGGACACGAGATCCCTGACACTGATGTTTGCATTACCAAAAACACTTCATTATTACAAAAGCCAGCCACTGGGCATGTTGGGTTTTCTGCTGGGGCATGAAGGCAAAGGCAGCTTGCTTTCACTGCTGAAAAGAGAAAATCTTGCAACAGGACTTTCTGCAGGAGGTGGAGAATCCAATAATTCATTTTCCAGTTTTGAAGTAAAAATTCAACTCACACCTAAAGGTCTCCGCAATTATAAGAAAATTATCCGAAATGTTTTCCAATATCTCAGCCTGCTTCGTAAATCCGGATTACCTCACTATGTTTATGACGAGGTGAAACGGATGTCGGAGCTTGACTACAGGTTTGCGGAAAAACCCGAAGGTACATCTCTGGTCAATGTTTTTTCAACGCTAATGATGTATTACCCTTTTCGAACAGTGGAAATTGCTCCATACATGATTACAGAGTTCAAACCAAGGATATTTGACAGCATGCTTTACAGTTTAAGTCCAAATAATATGCTTGCTGTATTGGCGGCTCGTGATGTAAAAACCAGTATGAAGGAAGAATTTTATGGAGTTGAATATGCGTTGACTTACACTGATCCTGAATTGGTTAAGAAATGGCGTAATGCCAAAACTAATAATGCCCTGAAACTTCCGGAATCAAACATTTTCCTTCCGGAGAGCCTTGATATACTTCCTTACAAAGGCAGGATACAGTTGACTCATCAAACGCTGAAAGGACTTGAGCAGGAAGGGTTAAGCCCGGGATTGCTGAAAAGATTAGAATCATTAAAAGGTAAATTTTGGAGCTCTCTGGATGAAATTTTGAGCTCTGTTGACGCTGCTTCTGGAACAGAAAATTCTGATGAGTTGCGTGAAGTATTACGAAAACATGTTCTTGGAGACCCTCAGGTTTTACAGGATGATCAGCATGGAAAAATCTGGTTCCAGCAGGATTTTCGTTTTGAAACTCCAAAAGCACATCTGACATTCCGGATAAACACACCTCAAGTTTATTCTTCACCTCGAAACGCTGTATTATCTCAGCTTTATACAGATGCCATCAGTGAAGGGCTGAATGAATTCGGATATCCTGTCAGGCTGGCTGGTTTGGAATATAGTATCAATGTGAACAAAAAAGGCATAATTCTGACTTTCAGCGGATATTCAGACAGAATACTTGAACTGATAAAAAAAGTATCAGGCCGCTTAAAGGAAATAACCATCGACAAAAAAACCTTCAATACTCTCAAGGAAGTTCGAGCACGCCGTTACCAGAATTTTCATTTTCAGCAGCCATTTCAGCAGGCATTTTATTACAGGAGTCTGCTGCTGGAAGGGAGGAAATTTTCCATCATGGATTATGAAAAGGCGATTAAGAAAATAAGTCTGAATGATGTGAAAAAATTTGCAGACAAAATTTATGAACGAATTTATATTGAGGGGTTTGCTTACGGAAATCTGCGCCAGGAACCTGTAATTGAAGCCGCAAAAGTTTTAAGACAAAAACTTGCAGGAAAACCGTTGCCTGAAGCAGAACGTTTCCGCGAAAGTGTTATACAGGTTCCATCTGGTAAATCACACGCTTTCACTCGTAAAATGCAGGTTGAAAATTCGGCACTGGTTTTGGAAACTCAGATTGGACAGCTAAGTCCTGAACTTCAGGGGGCATTACTTGTGATAGACAACCTGATTCAGCCTCAGTTTTATAATGAACTCAGAACAAGTCAACAGCTGGGATACATAGTCAATTCAGGCATGACATTATTGGAGAAAACTTTGGGTTTAATATTTATGGTTCAATCCGGTGAATACGATGCCGAAATCCTGGAAAAAAGGATCGATGTTTTTCTTTTGAACTTTTTTGAATCATTAAAGGAACTTTCCGAAGAAGAATTTTCTAAAATTAAAAAATCAGTTCTGCATAGTAAATTGCAGAAAAGCACTTCTGTATCTGGTGAAGCCGAAAGGTTGTTTACTATCGCCTTTGAACGAAACGCTGAGTTTGATTTAAACAGTGAAAACATTAAAGCAATCGAACAACTTAAGATGGAGGATATTATTCAAGCTGTTGACAGTTATTTGCTGCCTTCAAGACAACGCAGACTGATTTTAAGAATGAGTGGGAAAAATCATCCCGAAGGAGAATCAGAGGGAGAACCGATTTATTCTATAGCTGAATTCAAAAAGCTTTATACATGTCCGGAAAATTGTCTGCCTTAATCAAGGAACAAAACTGACTTTTAAAGCAGGAATCTTGAAATTAAAAAGAAAGTATTCAGTTAATTTATTTCAAGGGATGCAGCATATAATTCTTTTAGGCAAGCAAGCGTGCTGAAAGTTTGTTTTTTGTGGTATGAAGTTTGCGAGTACTTTTTTGGAAGGAAATTATTGATTACAACATTAAAATATTTCTGGGAAATGAGTACTGAAAACCGGGTTAACCTGGAGTTGGACCAGCACAGGCGTATTGGGATCAAAGATGTAATAAGTATGCTGAAAGGTCTGCGCAGCGAAGCTGTTATCAAGATCGTTCAGGCATCTGAGGTGTCTGAAAACGCACAGGAACCTGATATCAATAATGAAAGCAGCAACAAGGCTCAGCATAACATTTCAACTCAGGACTCATTTAAAAAATCACCAGCGGTCAAAGGTAACATGAATTTACCCCAAATTCGTGAATTGAACGAAATTGCTGCACTGCTTAGAAGCATGGATATGCAGCAAAGACAGCTTTCTTCCTAGATTATCCCTAGTAGTTTAAGCCGTTTCCTGTAGGAACTCACAGCCCTTTCAGGAATTGTCAGTCCTGCTTCACTTGCTGTTCCGCAAAGTTTTTTAGCAGATGCGAGTGGTTGTTCACGCAAAATTTCAAATAAAAAACTCAGACTCTCACTGTCAAGATTCCTGTGGGGAGGTTCTGCAATTTCTTCAATTGCATCAATGCTGGTATTATATGCCAGAGCAATTTCCCGCCAGTTATTGTCATTAAGTAGTTCCCTTATTTCTCCCTTTTCCACTAGACTGATTTGATCAAGTCTTCTTGGAACTGTTACTCCACGTTGGTTGCACCATCGTCTTAATGTTTTTTCTGTTACTCCTGCGTCGGAGCAGATATCTTCTACTGATTCTCCCGCCTCAATTCTTCCAACCAGTAGTTCACGTTCTGAATCAGTGAAGCGGTGACTTTTTGCAGTCTTTTTTTGCTGATTTTCTGATGCAAGTTCCCTGGCAACTGCCTTAACAGCAGAAATTTTCAAACCAAATTTTTCTGCTACTTCAGCAATTTTTTTACCCTTATCAAGTTCAATTGCGACCTGTATGTTTATTAATTCATGATTAATTTTTTGAGTTGATGTTGACATTAGAAACAGTCTCAAAAACAGAAAGAATTTTTAATGTATAACTGAACCATTTAAATAAAATCTTTTTCTATACATGGTCAAGACCTTCTTGACAAGATGTCCTTCCTTTGCGATGCTGAGAACACGTTTTATAGAAAAACAGCTTATGAAAAAAGTATTTTCCTGATGCATAGTTATACTGATTAAAAATTTCAATTTTTGAGCAATAAATTAATCTGTTTTATGGAGTAAGAGTTATGGAGGAAAGTTATAATTCGATAGTAGAATTTCGCATAATTCCGGAGTGTCTTGAAAAAATAAGCGAGGACAGTAAGGTTTGGCTGGCAGTAGCAATATCCAATATCCTTATTTCAGATAAGCAGCTTGCTCCAGAAGAGAAAGGGTACTTCAAAGACGCGGTAATGATGGTTGAAAATGAAGACTTGCAGAAACAATTGCTTGAAGCAATGAAAAATCGTGAAATATTGGAAATGGGTGATTTGACCGATGACCGTGAGTTTGCCGGACATTTTTTCTTCTTCTTGGGGATGCTGATTGCAGCAGATGGCAAGATAAAAAATTCTGAAGTAAAAATGCTTTCAAAAATTTGCGGAAAGCTTGGGTTCCCTCCTGATTCTTCAAGAATGGTACTGAGCTGGGTTTCTGAATTGATCAAGCTCAACAATGATAGAAACAAGATAATTGAAGAACTTAAAGAATTAAAACCAGTTTTTGTATAATTATAATTAAGTAAATTCCAATTAATCATAAATATTCTGGTGAATTTTGAATGTCCCTTTTAATTTGTTTACCCGACTCATTCCACCCCCAATCATTAAGTAATGCCTTAAAATCACTTGATCCGGAGCTTCATATTGAGATTGGTCCGGAGAATGTTAAAAATCCTTCAGCAGTTGAATTTGCTGTAGACTGGAAAAATCCTGAAGGGCACTTACTCAATTACCCAAATTTGAAAGCTATTTCATCTTACGGGCATGGAGTAGATAATTTATTATCTGACACTAAACTACCGCATGGGATACCCATTGTACGTTTAAAAGATGAAACAATGGCTAACTTGATGAGTGAGTATTTACTGGCTGTTGTACTTCTCCAGCGGAGGCAGTTCCTGGAGTACGCGAAGAACCCGGAATTTAGTGAATGGGGGACTTCTATATATCATCCAGGCAATCAAATCGGAATTCTTGGTCTTGGTTATCTGGGGCAGGCATCTGCAAAAGTGTTTTTGAACATGGGTTTTAATGTTGCCGGATGGAGCAGAAGAATGAAACAAATTGATGGAATAAGTTGTTTTTCAAACACCGAAGGTCTCACAAAAATGCTCACACAAACTGATTATCTTATCAATTTGCTGCCGAATACTTCTGCCACTCAGGATTTGTTGAATTATCAAACCCTAAGTACGCTCAAAAGAGGGGCATATGTTATTAATGTCGGTCGTGGACAAACACTTGTTGATGAAGACCTGATTGCCTTATTGGATAATGGACATCTGTCCGGAGCCTGTCTTGATGTATTCCGGACTGAACCACTGCCTGCAGATCATCAATTTCGGAATCACAATAAAATACTTATCACGCCACACAATTCCAGCACTACTCAAGCAGAGTCTGCTGCTACGCAAATTCTTGAAAATTATAGAAGAGCTATATCCGGGAAAAAACTTTTGCACCTGGTTGACATGAAACATGGCTATTGATCCATGAATCTTCACTTAATTTCTGCTAACTCTGCAGTCTGTTTTTTGTTCTGTACATTCAGCAGTATCTGGTTGATTTCCTGTGGTATGCGGACGGCACCGGTTTTTATTCCGGAAGAAAAAGCAAAACAAACAATTATGGACTTAAAAGTTCAGCAACGTGATAATCGTGTCCGCTTGTCTTGGAAAATAAACCAAACTGAAAGAATTAACAGACTGAAGAAGTTTGATGCGGAATTGGGAGAGAGAGATTATTTTCTTATTCATCAAAAGCTAATTAAGCTTGATTGCAGGGCTTGTGAGCCAACGGAATTGCCTGATTTAAAAGTGATGATTCCCAGCGATTCATTGATTCAGGATGGCAATCAGGTTTTTTATTATCTGCAATTTCCTGAAAACGGTTTAAATTTCCATTCCTATCAGATTAGTCACTTTGGACCTGATGATGAAATATTTTCAAAGTCACAATCTGTAAGATTGAGAAGGAGTAATGTTTTTCCTAAGCTTCCTGTACCAGAACTGGAAATTGTTCAAATAGAAGATCAAAGTCAAATTTTAAGATTCCCTTTTGGCAAAGTTGTACAGCATAAAAAAATTGAGATTGCTGATGGACTTAAAATTGAACAACTGAATGAAACAGAAAAAAAAGAGAAATCTGAAGAAATTCCTATACAAATACAGCCTCAAACAGAATTTAGGTCATTTACTTTAAGAATTTCATGGCCTCGGCTTTTAAATCAAAGTTTGAAGGGCCTTACAGGTAAGGGAGATTATTTTGAGGGACAGGAATTATACCGAAATCATCTTTACCGTACAATAAATAGAGAAAGGTGGCCGGAAACACCAATTAACATTAAATCTGCCTCAGACAACTATTTCCTGGACATACTTAAAATGCAAATTACTCCTCTAAACCCGCCTCTTTCAGCAGATACTCATCCGGATATATTCCCCCCACGAATCCCGTTTTATATTGATTTATCAGTCAAATATGTAGATACTTGGCATTATAAACTGCGGTTAGTTGATCGTTTCGGAAATGAAAGTAAAGCATCAGAAACTGTCAGCTTTGATTTGCCCAAATCTACAATTTTCGCGAAGAATTTTGGTAAAAAGATTTTGGTTCCTCACACTGATTGACCTGTGAGAAATATTTATTGTTTCTTAATTGTACTGTTAATTCTACTGACTGCCGGTTGTAGTGAAAACGGTAAGAATGTACAGGAATTTCTGCTCACCAGCGAAAATGTGCACATTTATATAGATCAGCAAAAGAAAATTGTTGATTCTGAACAGGAAAATGCACCTGCACATTACAATCTAGCAAGATCTTACTATTTCATCAAAGAATACGAAAAAGCAGAACATCATGCTCGTAAAGCCACGCGATATGATCCGCTTAATGCGGGTTATTATGAGCTACTTGGAAGCTTGGCTTTTGCGCTTGAGCGCTATGGCGACGCCATCACGGAGTTAGCGACTTCGGTTAGAATTGCTCCCGAACGGGTTTCAGTTTATCTGAAACTAGCTGCAACATACGAAAAAATAGATGATGATGGTCGAGCTGTTTCATCCCTGGTTCAGGCCCTGCAGATAGATAGGTATTATGTTGAAGCCCTTTACCATCTGGCTCGAATATATTTGCGGCAGCGAGAATTTGAAGGTTCATTGCGCACACTTGAAACTTTACTGAAACTGGAGCCGCAAAATAAACAAGCAATGTTGATGAGAATTCAGACATATTCCCTCCAAGGAAGCTATTATTACGCACAAACCCTTGCAGAAGAAATGCTGAATCAATTTCCTGATTACGCTCCAGTCAGGCGGGAGTTACTAAGGATAAAATTTGCTCAGCAGCAATGGCCTGAGGCCCAAGCCATGCTGGCCCAGCTCAAAGCTAAAAATACCCTCTCCCCTGAAGATCAGCTTATTGAAGCATATCTGCTAATACATCAGAAACAGGAGAATGAAGCCCGTCAGCGCTTTGAATCCATTCTTGAGAATAACCCCAAAAATGTGGATGCGATCATGGGATTAGCAGTACAGCTGCTGCGAAAAGGATTTTTGGAGGATTCACTCAGCTGGCTCAATCGTGGACTGGAAATCAACCCTCGTCAGTCTAAAGCGCATTATCTGCGTGCATCAATATTATTTCGACAAGGTGATTATTTGCAGGGGGACCTTGCTATCGCAAGGGCATTGGAATTAGACCCGGCCAATCCATCATTCCAGCTGCTGTTTTTACGCAGACAACTGATGCAGGGAGAGCTGGCAGTGGTTGAAAAACAATTAAAGAGAATTCAGGAAAAACATCCGCTTAATACAGAGGCTTTGCTGCTTCAGGCAGATTTGTATAAAAACCGAGGTAACACAGATGAATCTGAGAAATTACTTAGACAAGCAATCCTGGTTCAGGATTCACCGTCTATTCATTTTTCCCTGGCAAGGGTACTTTTTCAGCAAAACAAGTATCGATCGGTTTTGGAAGTTACAACACCTTTAATGGATGTATTGTCAGGTAATTGGGAAGTTATCTATTTGCATGCGTTGACGTTAAGTCGTTTGGAAAAATACGAAGAGGCGCTACTGATAAGTCAGCCGTTTCTGAATAGAAAAGAGAGTCAAGGTTATGCCCATAGGCTGGTTGGAGATTTACTGCGTTACAAAGGTAACGAGCAGGACGCACAAAAAGTTTATCGAGAGGGGCTTGAGCAGTTCCCGGGGCACCTGTTTCTGGTGGACGGGTTAAGTGCATCATTAATGATTACTGAAAATTGGGAACAGCTACAGGAACTGTTGGAAACGACTTTGGAGCAAAGTCAGCGACTTGAAGGAAATCCTCCAATACAGCTTATTTTTCTGGACAGATTGGCAGTTACCTATGAGCGTCTGCAGAAGACAGAAAAAAAACTTCAAATTTTAAGGGAATATCATCAAAATAATGATCCACTAACAGCTGCACAATTGAACTCTTTGGAAGAGCAACTTTTGTTTCCTGTTTCATTGCCCTCTCTTGAAAAAGCACTTTCTCCAATATTGCTTCCTTAAGTTATAAGTAAAAAAAACCATAAAATTTTACCGAATGGACATAAACAAGAAAAAAAACAGAAAACAAATATCTACCTTTCATGCTGCTGAAGTAATGTCACACGATCTGTCGTTGCTGCGAGGTAAGAAATTTTCTACTTATTTTGATGATTCAGAGGTAAAGGGTCTATTATCTGCGGATGATGTAGAAAAAGAGGTTCAGCAATTAAAGAGAATTGATGTTGATTCATATATCCAAAGAGTTGTTAATCCCTCTGAATCAAAAAAGAGGCCTAGTGCCCCTGAAATAATACAGCAGTTAGGGAGTAAAATAATTGCTGAGGAAACAGATGGACCTTTATACACAGCCGAAATTGAAATTATGATTTCAGATCAAACCCGCAGGCTGGGATTTATTGCTCAGAATCACAAAATCCAAAACGGTGTCTGGTATCCAGCCCATCACCGTAAAGCTGCGGAGCAAATACGCTTTTTTGCATCTCACAGTATTCCTCTGGTTACATTTATGGATACACCTGGAGCAGCTGCAGATGCAGAAGCAAATCTGGAGAATCAGTCTCACAGCATTTCATTTTTGATCAGCGAGATGGCAAACCTGCAGCTGCCTGTTATAGGGATTGTCTTCGGAGGAGGATACAGCGGTGGAGCAATTCCTCTTGCTACAGCCAATATACTTCTTTCTGTCAGAGAGGGGGTATTTAACACAATACATCCAAAAGGATTAAGCAACATTGCTCGTAAATATGATCTTTCCTGGCAGGAGTCTGCAAAACACATCGGTGTTTCAGCATATGAACTCCAGTCTCAAGGATATTTTGACGGCATTATAGACTACTCATATGACCAGCCTCAAAAAGTAAAAAATATCAAGGATGCTATTGTAAGTTCGGTTGAAACCACAGAAAAAAATTCCTGCAAATTTTTGTATGAAAATGATTTCTTCTTCGATCATTATCGAGACAGTATTTACCACTATCTCAATCCATCAAAACTATTAATTGAAAGTAACCGTGCAACAGATCGTTCACCTACCGGAACATTAAATATATTTGGTGATGTTTACCGATTTATGCGTTACCTGAAATTACGCCAGCGAATTGTAAGCCGTTCCATAGACAGTTATTCGCGATTGAGTGCCCGTAAAACTCCAGTCGGGAAATTACAGGAACGCTTAAAAACAGAAAGACAGGAAAAGTTTCAACAATGGTACAAGTCTCCCTTGGAGGTTCGTTACCAGGAAAAACTTAACAAGCGGTTTGAGCAGTTCATCAGCTCAAGGGAGGACCGAGAAAAAGAACGAGGGAAATTTGTTGCATTTTTTATTGGCGATCCACGTGAGAATTACCAGAAATCCATAGATGATCTGACGCTGGAAATTCTTTTACACCTATATAATTACTGGATGGACAGTACATCAGAGAACCTGAAGGAATTAAATCAACAACTTAGCAAATCAACTCTCCATGATCATCCGCCGCCTAACCCTGATTTGCTGGATTTGCTGAGAACCACTGAGATATATCAAAGTTTTCAGAACAATTATCAGAACATTCTTCTTTTTGATTTACTTTACAATCAGGTAATTGAGGCGCTTCCGACAATAGCCAATGAATTGAAAGGGACAAATCAAATTTCACAGAAATCTGTGGAACAGCTCTTTGAGCAAACTGTAGAAGGAGCAATAAAGGAATTTGAAAAAAATTCTGTGCATCATGAAAGCAAAAACCTGAGGTCACAGTTTTTCAAGTGGCTTGCCAGTTTTATTGAACGTAAGGACTGTGATGAAGTTTTGGGTACCATCAGTGAATGGAAAAAGGTTGTTTTTCCCAGAATGAGTCCTCCACTTTTTGGGGTTGTGAGATATTATTTTTCCGGGTTGCTGCCTTCATTATATGCTGCACAACAGAACAAGGGTCGTTTTCAGGGAAAAATAACACCACGCAATATTGGCATAAAAGATTTTTGGAATCGTCTGGATCAATCATATAAAGATCTGTTGATCCAGAATCTTTTGAGGGAGTACAAACGCAGTGTTATCTCTCCCAAAAAAATAATCGAGCATTTTTTCAAAGATTTTAAAGAACTTTACTCGGACAGGATTACTTCCAATCCTGTTAAGTTCCCTGGTTTTAGGGACGCTATTGAAGATGCATTAGAAAATGGGGTTGTCCCATGCGGCGTGATAACTGGTTTTGGAACTTTTACCGGTGAAGAAAATTCTGATTCTTCTAAAAGCAAAAAATCAAAATCAAAAAAACTCAAAGCAGACTATCGTGTAGGACTGGTTATAAGTAATGTTGAGTTTCAGGCCGGTTCTTTCGACATGGCAAGCTGTGAAAAAGTTTGCAGACTGCTGGATGACTGTGCACGATTGAAATTGCCTGTTATCTTTTTTATTTCTTCAGCAGGCATGCAAACCAAAGAAGGCGGGGGCTCATTATTTTCCATGGCCGTCATAAATGAACGTATAACGCGTTTTGTGAAGGATTTGGACCTTCCGGTTGTGTGTTTTGGATTTCGTGACTGTACCGGAGGGGCGCAGGCAAGTTTTGTCACCCATCTGCTCGCCAGAACTTACTATTTTTCCGGAGCACAAATACCCTTTGCCGGTCAACTTGTAGTAGAAAGTCATCTGCCGGCGCATTCCACATTATCAAATTACTTATCTAATAATCCCGGAACAATGGATGGTCTTGTAATAAATCCGTTTGACAAGGGGATTGATAAAAAGCTGCAGGAGATTGATCCTCAAATACCTGTCGCTCAATTTTCAGTTGAGGAGGTAATTTCTCGTGTTTTGTCTGGTGAGTACCAATTATCTGTAGGCGAGGAAGTTAAAGCATATTCTACGCAGGAAAATTTACATACAGCTGAGATCAAGCGTATTTTGATTCATGCCCGCGGTTGCACGGCTACCCGTCTAATTCGAGGATCACAAGACGCGGGAATGGAAGTGGTGCTGGTGGCGTCTGATCCGGATATGGAAAGTTATCCAGCCACTTTGCTCAGTGAAAAAGACCACCTGGTATGTATAGGCGGGGAAACTCCACAGGACAGTTATTTAAATGGAATGAGCGTGATCAGAATTGCAGAACAGGAGGAAGTCGATGCAATTCATCCCGGAATCGGGTTTTTATCTGAGTCTCCTCATTATGCCCGTATATGCCGGGAACATGGTTTCAATTTTGTAGGACCGCGTGTGGTAAATATGGACAGAATGGGAAACAAGTCAAACGCTATCGCGACGGCTAGGAATCTAAACATACCTGTTGTTCCAGGCAGTGAGGGAGCCTTGATGGACCCTGCACATGCGATGATCGTAGCTTCAGAAATTGGGTTCCCAGTGCTAATTAAAGCTGCACATGGAGGAGGAGGAAAAGGGATTGAGGTAGTTAAAGATGCTGAGAAATTTCAATCTACTTTCACTCGAATGTCACAGGAGGCTTTGAGTGCATTTGGTAACGGCGATTTATATCTGGAAAAATACATTGGCTCAATGCGCCACCTTGAGGTTCAGATAATCCGGGATATGCATGGTAATTCAAAATTGTTTGGCATTCGTGATTGTTCGATTCAGCGAAACTACCAGAAACTTATTGAAGAAACTGCATCAGGAATACCAAATAAAATAAGGGAGCAGCTATACAGTTTTTCAGAAAAATTAATTGAGGAGATCGATTACATAGGCGCGGGAACAGTGGAGTTTATTTACGATTTGACAGGGAAAAAAGTG